>Ga0182017_10001065_pt1 | contig 21503 bp, 22 predicted proteins | sample 712E3DmetaG_FD_120492 | JGI IMG/M metagenome (GOLD analysis project Ga0182017, IMG submission 120492) | Permafrost microbial communities from Stordalen Mire, Sweden - 712E3D metaG | ecosystem: Environmental > Terrestrial > Soil > Wetlands > Permafrost | place: Sweden: Stordalen | collected... | reverse complement strand
TGATTGCGACGGAAGCAATCACTTTGGACATATATTTTCCTTTATTGAAGCACTCTCTCTGTATCTCTTCCTGATAGGGAGAGAGTGTGCGATACTCTTAAGTCAGTTCCCTTCTCATTGCCATATCATAAAGGACCCTTTCTCTGGCTTTATCGATACCGAGCGCTTTGCGCTTTTTATCGATACTGTTAATCATCTTTTGTGCCATCCGCATCGGGTCTGTTTCAAAGTCCCACATTCCGCCGAACATCTTCTCCATGTCTATGGAGAGTTCGTTGCTATCTAGCGGCTGCGCGCCACTGGAAATAGTATAAAATCCGGAACTGGCAAAACATTGACCGATTGAGATGGCTTGATTATTCAGCACTTCCATCGAGGCAATACAGGCGGGCAGGTCGCTGATATCGCCGAGTTTGGCTTCCTGTACTATCGCCGAGGCGGCAATGAGAATGCGGCAGTTATCGATAGATGTGCCCATATGTAAAACCGGCGGCAGTCCCACCGCTTCACAGACCGAATGTAAACCCTCACCAGCGTATTTGGCGCCTTCGTATACCATCAGGCCTGTCCGGGCTAAGCCTTGAGCATTATCGCCGGTAAAAAGCACCAGAATATCATTTTTAATCAGTTCTTTGACTAAAGCAACCTGAGCATCATCACCATCACTATTATTGCATTCAAAGATACCGGCAATGCCCCTGATTCTGCCGTTGATAATATTATCGATGAGAGGGTGCAGCGACCCGCGGAACGAGCCTCCGAGCGAGTAGATAATGCTTTCGGGACTAAAACCGGTTATCATCGCTGATTTGTCTTCTTTCTGCAGCGAAGGGAAAGGAGTTCCTGATAAAATGTCCTGAAGTTCCACGGCAATCATGTTACAACCCCAGCCATTGGCTAAAGAACACCGCGCACCCTGCATTAACAGGTTGCGAGAGTTGCCGTCATTTTCCTCGAACCCGGTTGTTAGCGCTATTTCATGGTCCACACCGGACGGCATAACTCCCAGTTTACGCCAGATTTCCTGCCGCTTCAGCGGCGCTCTTTTCAGGAAAAGAAGTTCGCCTTGCTGTTTACCGAATTCATTTAATATCAGTGCTCCGAGTTCAAGGGCAATTTCATTGTTGAGACGGTCCTTTATCTGGATGCCCAGTTCCACCGCAATCCGTCTTAATTTCGCCTCATCCTTGATTCCCGGGCCGGATTTTTGTCCTTTGACCGCGGCGATGAAATCCTGTGTTATTTTTCGAGCATAACCGGCGTAAAATTCTGTTCCCGCGGCAATCCGGCGCGTAAAACCGTCAATGGTAGTAATTTTTTCTAAATTTACTTTTTTATTTATGTGAGGAGCTGCCTCGATAGTACTTTTCACATTTCTTTTCTTGTCTGCCAATTTCTCCACCTGTTCAAGTTAAGATGCTAAATCAAACACCATCTCTTTGGTCAGTTTGATTGCTTCCGGATGACGCATGATGATAACATCTCCACCGGCCATGAGCAGTGCCATAGCGGACATCGCTTCCATCATTATGCCCCGGTTTTTGGCATTCCCCATGTTACTTTCATTATCCGGCTGATTGACTTCCTTCGCTTTCCAGACCTCTTTGGACAGGTTACAAATAATGGGGAATTGCAATTTTTCATCTTGCTGTGTCAAACCGGCCATTCTCATCCGTTCCATTACCGAATAGCAGTATTCCAGACCGTAGCCGATGCCGCTCACCGTCGGGTCCATTAAAATCATATCGTCGGCAACTCCCAGGTTGTCGAGTAGAATATTAAGCTGCTTGGCGAGGTTAATATCAATCGGGCTGGAGGCGACGATGGTGTGTTTGTAGGCAATCGCGGCCGCGGCAATTTTCTTGTAGTCTTTTTCTTCCACCGGCCCGATGACGAGCCGTTTGTCCTGGCAGACCTCGCATACTTTGGTGAGGACTTGAGTATCCTTTTCGTGGTTGGCAGTGCCCCAGACAATCAGGGGAACAGGAATCGCATCGGCTACTTTTTTCACCAATGCGGCGGCTTCATCCGCGCCGCGGTTCAGCCCGTTGGGGTCTGTGCTGACCAGCTGCAGGGCAATTATTTCCGCGCCGTATTCATGAATGCATTTCCCGGCCCAGGCTACCGGGTCGTTTTTCACATCTTTGAAGGGTTCGATTGCTGCTTCCGGCCAGTCCTGCGGAACGCAGTCCGGAACTTCCATCGCAATCCTGGGTTTGTGCGGCATCGTGCCTTCAAAAAGATAAAAAGGATAAGAGTTTTCACCGCCGACGGTGACGGCTTCATCACCCTTACCCAGTTTGATTTCTTTTATTTTACCGGAATAATGAGTTTTCGGAACATCAATTGCCATTTAATATCTCCCTTATTCAATCAGCCCTGCCGCAATTTTGGCGGCCTTCAAGGTATTCAACATCAGCATCGTAATGGTCATTGGCCCCACGCCGCCGGGCACCGGAGTGATCATGGAAGCTTTTTCCTTCACATTTTCGAAATCCACATCTCCGACCAGGATCCGTTTGCCGCTCTTCGAAGTGCCGATCTGGTTCACGCCGACATCGATAACGACTGCCCCTTCCTTAATCATATCAGCAGTGACGGCCTTCGGTCTGCCGGCAGCGACAATCAGGATATCCGCTCTCCTGGTATGGGAAGCGATATCTTTAGTATGGGTGTGACAGAGTGTGACCGTAGCATTGGCGCCTTTGTCTTTTTGCATCAACATGTTGGCGATCGGTTTGCCGACAATATTACTGCGGCCGACCACTACCACCTCGGCGCCGTCGATCTGCACGCCGGAGCGTATCAACATTTGCTGAATGCCGGCCGGGGTACAGGGTAGTAAATCGGCATCGCCAATCATTAACCGGCCAACATTGACCGGATTAAAAACATCAACATCCTTTTTAGGTTCGATGGCGTAATTAACTTCGGCGGTATTAATATGTTTCGGCAGTGGTTCCTGGATAAGGATGCCGTGAATTTTAGGGTCTTTGTTCAGTTTATCAATGATCGCCAACAGGTCTTTTTGGGAGGTGGATTCCGGCAGGTCAATGCGCGCTGAATAAAACCCGAGTTCTTTGGCGGTTTTTTCTTTGCCGGAAATATAGGAGAGAGAGCCGGGGTCGCTGCCGAGTAAGACGGTTGCCAAACCGGGAGTGAGGCTATGTTTCATTTTCAATTGGAGGACTTCCTGTTTTATCTCTTCCCGAATCTGCGCAGCGATTTCGGCGCCGCTGATAAGTTTAGCAGTCATTTCCCCTCCAATCCATCATAATTCTCCAATCCATCATCATTATAGAATTTTACCGGGGGGTAATGCCAGTGGTTTTATGACCTGAATACCATACCGGCGAAAGCCGGTATCCATCGTTCTGGATTCTGGTACGTTTGCTTCACAAAGTACTTCGGCTGCGGCCTCAGCCATCCGCCAGAATGGACGGGAGTCTTGAAATTCAGGATATTTTTATTTATTTGTTTGTTAAATCCTGTTCTTGGTTATTGTTTATTGACTATTGAATATTACAGTTTGGCCATCAACCCGGCCAGGGCTTGCACAGCGGGCGAATTATCCGGCATCTCCATTAACGGTTTTTGTTCCAAATCAAAGCGGTAGAGTGTTTTATCTTCCGGAATAATAACATCGGCCTTCAAAGCGAGCCGTTTCAGTTCGTCGGCCACCAGCGGGTCGACTTTGTCCGGAACCAGGTTAATTATAATTACGGTCTTTTTGACGTGCAGTTTCAATTCGCCAACCAGTTCTAAAATACGCGAAATGGCGCGGATACCTTTCACCGAATGATTGGAAACCAGCAACAGCGCATCCACATCTTCGGTGGTTTTACGGCTCAGGTGTTCCATGCCGGCTTCATTATCCATTACGACATAAGCGTAGCTGTCGGATAAACCATCGATGAATTTTTTCAGAACGGTGTTGGGATAACAATAGCATTCAGGTCCCTGTCCGCGTCCCATAGTAATAAGATCTAATCCCTGACTTTCGACCAGCGTCTCGTTCAGTTTGTAATCCAGGTAGGCTTCTTTGGTCATGCCGGGCGGGATACTGATTTTTTCATGCTGGAAATCATCCAATATCCTGCCGATGGTCTGGGGTACTTTTAATCCCAAGCTTTCTCCCAGATTGGCGTTCGGGTCGGCATCCACTGCCAGAATCGGAGTTTTACCGTTCTTTTTCAAATAGCGGATAACGAGTGCTGTAACCGAAGTCTTGCCGCAACCGCCTTTTCCGGCGACTGCAATTTTAATACTCATTTCGTTCTCCAGGTTGGTTTAAGACAGGCCGGATACTCTCCCTGTCTTAGCATCTACATCCACGTTCCTGAAGGAAGGGTCTGAAGCGGTACCCGGCATCAGACTGATGGTGCCGGCACAGGGACAGAGAAATTTGGCGCCGGAATAGAGCAGGATATCGCGTATCGGTAGTCTCCATCCTTTCGGCACCCCTTTTTTATCGGGGATATGAGTCAAACTCAATTGTGTCTTGACCATCATGGTGCTGTATTCATCGTAAATGGGGTCACTTTCAAAAAATTCGGCTTTCGCCTTGGCTTCCGGCGACCAGTCAACACCGTCGGCTCCATAGATAGTGGTGGCAATTTTCTCAACGCGCTGCCTTAATTTCATTTCATTGGGGTAAAGGAACTGGAACCCGTTGCTTTTCTTACAGGCATCGATAATCATGTCCGCCAGTTCCAGGGCGCCTTCGCCACCTTGAGCCCAGTGTGTAGAAACCGCACAGTGAGCCCCGGCTGCTTCGACGGCCCGCTTCACCACTTTGATTTCCTCCGCAGTATCTGTGGTGAAACTATTAATGCAAACCACTGGACTTACCCCGGAAAGCCTGATGGTATTGATATGATGCAGCAAATTGGGCAAACCGGCTTCTACCAGTTTTACATTCTCTTTAGTGTATTCTTCAGAAAGAGGCAGACCGGAAACCACTTTCGGGCCGCCGCCGTGCATCTTCAGGGCGCGGATTGTTGCCACGACCACGGAAACGTTGGGTTTCAGGCCGCTGAGACGGCATTTTACGTTCCAGAATTTTTCAAAACCAATATCGGCGGCGAAGCCTGATTCCGTCACGTGATAATCGAACATCTTTAAACCAAGCCGGTCGGCGATAATGGATGATTGCCCGATAGCAATATTGGCAAAAGGTCCGGCGTGTACCATGATCGGTTGATATTCGGCGCTGTAACAAAGAGTAGGATTGATGGAATTGCGCATCCAGGCGGTCATGGCACCCCCGACCTCGAGGTCGCCGGTGGTGACGGGTTTCCCTCGCTTATCGTAAGCAAGGGTAATTTTATCCATTCTTTGCCGCATATCAGCCAGGTCGCTGACAATAGCGAGGATAGCCATCAATTCGGAACTGGGGGCAATACTGAATTTCGATTGCATCGGGAAACCGTCTTTGCGTCCGCCATTTCCAATATTGATATTTCGTAAGCTCTGAGCGCAGAAATCCAGTATCCAGCTGAATTCGACGCGATTCGGGTCGATATCCAGCCGCCGCATATGTGTCAGTTTCTGCAGGTGTTCGTCATCGTAATTACGTTCGTGCTGCATTCTGGCGGTAAGTGCCACCATTGCCAGGTTATGGGCATTCATAATATCGTTAATGTCACCGGTCAGGCCCATCGAGAATTCGGTCATCGGAATTAAGAGGGCATTGCCGCCGCCGGCGGCTGTTCCCTTGACGTTCATCGTCGGTCCGCCTGACGGTTGACGGAGGGCACCCCCGACATTCTTGCCTCTTTTCCCTAATCCCTCAATTAAACCGATAGAAGTTGTGCTTTTACCTTCGCCCAGCGGGGTCGGGGTAATCGCAGTGACCTCGATATATTTCCCGTTCGGTCGATTCTTAAGACGGTCGATGATTTTCATGAAATCCAGTTTGGGGGTTTTCCCATAGGGTATCATCTCGTCTTTTTTCAGGCTGAGTCTTTCCAGCCATTCATCCGGTTCAGGCAAATTCTCTTCTGCCGCTTCGGCAATTTGCCATTCTTTCATTTTACTTGCATCGTATGGCACTGGTATTCTCCTGTATCAACTAATCGGTCGTTTTTATCACAAAACCGCTGCTTATGCTTTAATGGAAAAAATCAAATCAGGGTATGTCATTCCGGAATCAGCGGGGACAGATAAAATTTGTTTGGCATTGTTCGCCGGTAATGAGCCGCATGACTCGGAGAAAAATTTGGAGAGGAGAGAATCTAACAGAATCTTCCCCACGCCTCTTCCGTTTGTCGCAATTGTCATCAAGGATTTCAGGTGTAAATTTGGACTTACAATACAGGTGTGGGGATGCAGTGGGGAATGTTATTGATACACCTCTCCTTATGTTGGAGTATAACTGAAACGTTGATATCAGGTCAAGAAAAAGAACCAATTGAACAGTTTTTAAAACACAAAAAAACACTGAAAAATTCTCTGAAAAATCATTGAAAAAACTATTGACAGTTATAAGGTTTCGGCATTAGCATTATAACGTAAATCAAGTTAGCGGAAGGAGTTTGAATGGTAAGCGATATCACCGACCAGGAGTTTGAACAAAAAGTAGTAAAATCAAAGTTACCGGTTCTGATCGATATGTGGCGGCCAGGGTGTGTACCCTGTAAAATAGTAGACCCGATTGTGGATAAGTTATCACTGAAATATGACGGCAAATGTAAGTTCTACCGGATGAATGTCACCGAGAATCCGAGGACAGCGGCCAAATACCGGGTAATGTCCCTTCCGACATTGATGTTCTTTAAAAACGGGGAAGCGGTGAATACGGTAGTTGGCGCTGTGGCGGAACGTGCTCTCGTCCCCAAAGTGGAAGACCTTTTTTAATTTAGACTTTGACCTGAGGTAGAACGGGTGATAATATAATAGAGGTATTGTATATCTGCTTTTAGTTCAGGAGGCTACCGATGTCGGGTCATTCTAAATGGCATACTATTAAGAATCAGAAGGCAGCGACTGATGCAAAACGCGGCCAGATGTTCACCAAACTGACCCGCGAAATTATCGTGGCAGCGCGTAAAGGCGGCCCCAGTATCGAAGGCAATTACTCTTTACGGCTGGCGGTGCAGCGCGCTAAAGACTCCAGCATGCCCTGGGACAATATCAGCCGGGCCATTACGAAAGCCAGTGGCGGTGGGGAAGGCTCTCAGATGCAGGAAATGCTGCTCGAGGGGTACGGCCCCGGCGGCGGCGCGATTTTGGTGAACGCTTTAAGTGATAACCACAATCGCACAGTACAGGCCATCCGTAATCTTTTTACCCGCGCCGGCGGCAGCCTTGGTGAAAGCGGTTGCGTGGCCTGGTTATTTGTACAGCGCGGCGTGATTACAATTAAAGCCGAAGATATGGATAAAGATGAGCTGTCCCTGAAAGTCATCGATATGGGTGCAGACGATGTCAATGTTGAAGGCGACTATCTGACGGTTTACACAGCACCGCAAAAACTGGAAGAAGTCCGCACCACGCTGGACAAAGAGAAAATAGCCGTTGAATCCGCGGAAGTATCCATGATTGCCAAACAGACCATAGACCTGGATGATAAGCAATCCGTCCAGACCATGAAAATGGTCGAGAACCTGGAAGAACTGGATGACGTGCAAAGTGTCGCCACCAACGTCAATTTCTCAGATTCGGCAATGGCCGCCTATGAGAAAGGATAGCAGACCTTTTAATATTCAATAACCAAGAAACAATAATCAAATAATATTTAAATTTCTAAATACAAAAAATATAGTAGGGTGGGTTGATACAATCAACCCACCCTTTTTTAAATATCCGATAATCAAGCCAGATTTACGTCCCGTTGAAAAACGGTCAGCCGGCGTTCCCTTTCCGCGCCACTTCCTTTGCGAGACCGTCGAAGGCGGATACGGCAATCTGAAAACAATCGAGTAAGTATTTGCATCGGAATGAAAAAGAATTGTCTTGATAATAGTCAATAATCAGCATCCGCTTTTATTATTGTTTTCACTTAAGCTTGCTTCGTCGTTATTGCTCCTCGCAAAGACAAGCCGTTTCCTTTATAATGTGGTAGAATTATTTCATTCCAACTAATTTTACATAATATATGAGGATTGTAAATGCTGGTATTGGGAATTGACCCCGGGACGATCATTGCCGGGTATGGTTTAATAGATAATTCGGACGGCGATCTGAAAATGGTGGCCTATGGAATAATCAAATCTTCCCCGAAGTTACTTCCTCCGGAACGTTTAAGCAAATTGTATTACGGCCTGAAGCAAGTCGTCGAGCGCTATCATCCGGATGTCGTGGCGGTGGAGCAGCCGTTTGTTTCCAATAATGTCAGCACGGCTTTTGCGATCGGGCGGGCGCAGGCTGTGGCCATTCTCGTGGCGGCCAATCAGGGTATTCCTGTTTTTGAGTATTCTCCCGCCAAGGTCAAACATACCGTCTCCAGTTACGGCGCCAGTTCCAAAGAACAGATGCAGCAAATGGTCAGATTACAGCTTAATTTAGCGGAAATACCGGAGCCGGCGGATGCCGCCGATGCGCTGGCGGTGGCCCTGTGTCATCTCAGCGAAACGCATTTCAGCAATCTCGTCGGGGAAAAACCAAAGAGGAGTAAAAAATGATTGCCAGTTTAGAAGGAATTGTCGATGCCGTCAGCAAGGACAGCATGATTGTGAATGTTAACGGTATTGGATTTAAGGTGAGTGTGACTACTTCCGTCCTTAGTGAATTGGGTGTAATCGGACGGGAAGTAAAGCTCTACACCCATTTTCATGTCCGTGAAGATGACATGAGCCTCTTTGGTTTTAGTTCGGTGGATGAAATGAAACTTTTTGAAACCTTGATTTCTGTGTCCGGTTTAGGCCCGAAAACAGGCATGGCGATGCTTTCCGCGATGAGCGCCGACCAGGTGGCGATGGCGATTGCCTCCGGCAGTGTGGAAATGCTGACCACCATCCCCGGCATCGGGAAAAAGACGGCCGACCGTCTGATTCTGGAATTGAAAGATAAAGTCGGCGGTGTAATGATTTCTTCTCCCACCGGCCGGGCTGCGCAGGAAAACGCTGACGTGGTGTCTGCACTGGTCTCGTTGGGTTACTCTGTCCAGGAAACTACGAAGGCCGTGAACGCTTTGCCTTCGGGTAAAAAACTTATGCTGGCAGAAAAAGTTAAACTGGCACTGCAATATCTGGGGAAGTAAAATGAATCATTCTCATTCCTTCGTAAGGAGGGACCTACTGGGCAGAATTTGATATTCCGGATCACGATTTTCAACGGGATGAGAGATGGGATTGTCAGCTTAATTTAAAGAATCCGAATTGCCTCAATATCGAGCCTAATCCATAATGACCCAGGTAAGCCAGCAGTAAAAACAGAACAGCACTGCCCAGCCAGCAGGCAATTGCCACTTTCCACGCTTGATACCGGTTGATACCCATGGTGACCAATAACGGCATCAGGAAAGGATTGGGGAAAAGTGAAAACAAAAATATCCCCGCGGCACCTCTCCGATTCACAAAGGCCAGAAAACGGGGAATTTTAATCTTTTTCAGAAACTTGCCCAGCCAGTTGGAGTAAATTCTATTGGCCGGGTCGGTGATATTCAGATTTGGTGCAAAATGCCTTCCCGTGCGTGCCGCCAGATATACCAGCATCAAACCGATAGCCTCCCCGGTGGCGGCAATAATTCCGATTAGCCAGGGTTCAAATTTACTTCCCAGGGTAAATGTGAGTACCATGCAAGGTGTGGGAATGGGTAGCGGTGAACCGGCTAAGATGGCGGTAAAGAACAATCCCAGATAAATCAGAATTTTAAAATGGGTCAGATATTTCCAAAAAATAATTAACAGAACACACACAGCAAGGGTCGCACTGATTAATGCAATCCATGCGCCGGAGCCCCAGAATTTCTTGTTGTCCGTTTTATTTTCCAAAATTTTCCTGCTCAGTGTAGCGTTTGAGTTTTATTATAGCGTAATGGTTTTCAGTTTTAAATTAACCTGATTTAAACGCAAAAAAATAAAAGATGGGACTTTACATATCAATAGTCTTTCGGGGATTGCATAGCGGTAGGATGGTTTAATAGATTCCTGTATATTCACTTCGTTCAATATACATTACCGCGTAAGTACCTACACTGCGATTCGCTTCGGCCTGTGGCTTTCGCAGAAATGACAAGTAAAAAAACAAGCTTTCAGTACCGCTGAAAGCTTGTTTTGATGAAAATATAATGCAGCCGGATAATTTTACAACCGGACGGCTATTCGCCGACGGGTGTTTCTGTGGTTTGGCCGTGTTCCCCGAACTCGGTCAGATGCTTAAGAAAGGCGTAATTATGGTTTACCTCTTCCTGGATTACGGCCAATTCTTTCTCGCCCAGGTGGTTGAACTTACGGAACATCTTGACATATTTCGTAATTGGCTCGGGATTAGCCACCGTTGTTGTCAACTTGAATTTGCCATATTCCGCTTCCCAGAGCGGGAAATAATTGGTTTTTACGGCCATCCGGCAGACCTGAATCGACATATCGCTTTCGATTCCCCAGCCGACCGGACAGGGGCAAAAGATGTGCAGATATGCCAGACCTTCCTTTTTCTTTTCCATGGCTTTCTGCATTTTCCTGGCAAAATCATCGATGTTGCTCAGGGTCGCGGTCGCGACATAAGGTACGTTGTGCATTGCCATGAGCAGCGGCAGATTCTTAGGCGGCGTTGTTTTCCCTCTACCGGCTACGCCAACCGGGGTTGTGGTTGTAGTCGCACCCAGGGGGGTAGTGCTGCTTCTCTGGATGCCGGTGTTCATATAACCTTCATTTTCGTAGCAAACATAAATGAAATGCTCATTTCTTTCCGCTGCGCCGGATAATGTCTGAAATCCGATGTCCGCCGCGCAGCCGTCGCCGGTAAAACAAACCACATTAACATCCTTGCCGGCTTTTTTGTAATATCTGGTCAAGCCTGTCGCTGAGGAAGCTACACCGGTCATCAGGCAGCTGTAATAGGGCAAACGGTGCCAGGCTCCGACGTTCTGTCCGTAAAGCACGGGCGCCGAGCAGGAAGGCGTGCCGACGATGACGGTTTGTCTGCCCATTACCTTCGAGAGGACCCTGAGGGTTAGTTCCAGGGGACACCCGGCGCAAAAAGCCACGCCGCCGGCAAACGCATCTTCATCTTTAAAATATTGAAAAGTCTTAGGCAGTTTTTTAACTTTTTCTACCATATTACTCACGCTCCTCAAGCGGTATCCATGTCACCGCCTGATAGGATTTGCCTTGAGAGGCCTGATACACATCATCGATTACCCGCTCGATATGCGGCTTGGTAATATCGATATTCGCCAGCCCGTCGATAAAGCTCAGCATCGGCATATTGCCAATCTCCGGCGTCAGCGCCCTTAATTCAGAATAAATCGGGCCGCAATTCCAGCCGAAATTAACACTGCGGTCAATGATGCCGACGGCTTTTTTCCCTTTAATTGCTTTTATCAGTTTTTCCTGCGGGAATGGACGGAACATGCGCAGTTTGATCAGTCCGACTTTTAATCCCTTGGCTCTCTTAGCGTCTACTACGGTACGTGCCGTTCCGACAGCGCTGCCCGAAGTCAGGATAACGAAACGGGCGTCTTCCATGCGGTACTGTTCGATTTGGCCGCCGTAGCTGCGTCCGAAAAACTCTCCGAATTCCTCATCGATTTCATCCAGTTTATTTTTAGCACGTTCCAGCGCTGCGCAATGTTTATAACGTAGTTCCATAAACTCCGTCAGGATGCCGTGCGAACCGGCGCCAATCGGCTTTGCCGGGTCCAGAATTGTCCGCTGCGGTTGCGACTTTAATACTGCCAGAAATCGGTCAACATCTTCCCGGGCAGGAATGCGTACGCCCTCGGCCAGATAGGAAAGATAAAAACCATCGTAATTCACCATCACCGGCAACTGGATATCATAATCTTCCGCCAGTCGGAAGGCCATGATAATGGTGTCCAGAATTTCCTGGCTGTTTTCGACAATCAGTTGAATCCAGCCGGCGTCCCGGGTTTGAATCATGTCCTGCTGTCCCGAAGAGACGGCCAGAATACCAGGTGTCTCGCGGTTGACATTAGCCATGACTACCGGCGCGCGAAAACCGGCGGCTTGCAGAACAGCGTCGTACATATAAACCAGTCCCCATGAGGAAGTGGCGGTAAAAGCCCGTCCCCCGGCGAGAGTCGCAGCGGCGCACGCGTTCATGGCGGAATTTTCGCCTTCAACTTCGATCATCTCCGCATCCAGAATCCCATCGGCGTGGAACTTGGAAAGTTGTTCCACGACTTCGGTCTGTGGAGTAATGGGGTAGGAAGCCACGACATCCGGACGGCAGAGCATCGCGCCGTAAGCGGCGGCGCTGTTACCGGTCATTACTTTCAATTCACCCTGTTTTGCCTTCATGATGTAAAGTCTCCTTCCGGCAGCATCGTGATGGCGCCGCGCGGGCATTCTTTGGCACAAATGCCGCAACCTTTACAAAAATCCAGATTCGGTTCAAAAAAGTCTACCCGGGTGATCATACACTGCGGTGGACAATAGATTGCACAAAGTCCGCAATAACTGCATTTTTCCTTATCCACCACCGGTCGTTTGGTACGCCAGGTGCCGGTATCGAGGCAAAGTAATAATTGGTCGGCATCCGACCAGGCGGCTTCGTATTTAGTGCTGAATTTTTTTATTGCCATTTTGTCACCTTCACCTCGTTGTAGCCTCTTTCCACGCAGCGCAGGTTTTTCTTTAAGACATCGCCGCCGAAATATTCTCCCACGCTGGCGAGGATAGATTTCAAACTCACCCAGCCGGTCACAGCCGCAAAAGCTCCGAGTAAACAGGTATTGGGTACATCCCGGCCGACTTCCTCGACGGCAATCTGCGTGGCGTTAACTACTCCGGCCAGTTTAAGATTTTCGTTGGGCTGTTTTTCAAATACCCTGGAACTGTTTAGAATTAATGTACCGTTCGGATTCAGGCCGGTAAACAGCGTCGGTAATTTCAGCAGTCCGGGATCGATGACTACCAGGCAATCGGGGTTATAAATCTGAGTCTTTTCCATGATTGGCTTATCATCGAACCGGGTAAAAGCCACCACGGGAGCGCCACGTCTCTCAAAACCGTACATCGGGAAGCTGGCGACGCATTTACCTTCGGCAACACAGGCAATAGCCAGCATCCTTGCGGCTAATACCGCTCCCTGTCCGCCGCGTCCATGAAATCTTATTTCTTTCATTGAGTGGTCCTCATTATTCAGTGTTTAGTTTTTTAGAGTGATGCTTTGTTTTCCTGTAAAACCCCAGCGATATATATCTACATAATGACTGATCGGTAAGAGAACACAGCTAAACCGGTATCAATATTTTTTAAAGAAATATGAACCTGGATAAAATCAGACAGGGATACTTATTATTTAGCGATTACCCTCGCCGAATCAGGCAAGGCTCCGACAAATTTTACTTCACCGTTACTGAACTGCAGCGTTGTCATTTCGAAACCGGGATATGCAGCCATTTCGGTATAAGCATGGCTGATAATACCCTGCAGATTATCCTGAACCTGTTTAGTTAACGTCAGATTCCCGATCTTAAAGTCAGTGATATCTGTGTTAACAATCTGACCGTTCTCTACCTCGACAGTTCCCTTGGCATAGAAAGCCGGGTTTCCCGGAATTAAATTGAGATATTTATCAATTGCAGCCTGATTACTGCCTACCAGGTTCAGCGCTTCAGCATAGCCCTTCAAACGGTTGGTGAGGACTATTCCGGAGATTTCCTCTGTGTTATCCGCATTGATCCGGATTTGGATATTTTTCAGGGGATAATATTCCCATTGTCGATCATTAAACAGGGCAGTGATTTCAGCCTGGGTGTAGACGGCATTTACAGGATGCGATCCTGAAAATATAATACTGCCTTGTGGGGATGAACTTGACGGTATGATAGTATGTGTTGTACCGTCTTTAAGATGTGCGCTATCATAGTCTGCTTGAGTGTAAGTTACTCCCAGGTTTTTAGGTTTATTGGAACCGAATAAATTAGAGACACCGGGCACAAAACCCAAATAACCCAGGACTAAAACAATAATGACAACCAATGCGCCGATGGTAATCAGCAGCCCTTTTAAGAATTTCATTGTGAAACCTCCCTTTTCAGCGATTAATTAATGCACTATAGCATGAATTACTTCAGGTTTATCAGTTCAAAGAACCGTTAAACTTTTTCCTTCTCTTTTTCAGCCTGTTTGGCGGCAATAATCTTTTGTGTCACCAGCGGCGGCGCTTCCTGGTAGTGGCTGAATACCATGGAATAGGTCCCTTTGCCCTGGGTGATGGATTTTAAGTTCATGGCATAACGCTGAACTTCAGACAGCGGCACAATCGCTTCGATGGTATTCATGCCTTCCTCGGGTAACATCCCATGCACCTGTCCCCGCTTGGTATTGAGGTCGCTGATGATATCTCCTGTGTATGAATCAGGGGCGGTAATTTTTAATGTTACAATCGGCTCAAGGATGACGGATTTACCATCTGCCAGTCCTTTTTTCACCGCGCCGGCGCCGGCAATTTTAAAGCAGATTTCTGAAGAGTCCACCGGATGGAAACTGCCGTCGATGGCGGTGATTCTGACATCTTCAACGGGATACCCGCCCAGGACGCCTTCCTGCACACCCTCATGGACGCCTTTCTCCACCGCGGGAATAAAGTTCTTCGGAATTGTCCCGCCGACAATTCTTTCCACGAACTCAGTTCCCGAACCGCGCGGCAAAGGTGACAGTTCCAGCACCACATGTCCGTACTGGCCGTGTCCGCCGGTCTGTTTTTTATGTTTGTATTCAGCCTCACATTGGACGGTAATGGTTTCTTTATAGGGGACTTTGGGCGTTTGCAGGTCGACATTTACGCCAAATTTGCGCGCCATTTTTTCAGCGGCAACACTGAGTTGAATTTCACCGATTCCGGAGAGAATCGTCTCGTGGGTCGTTGCCTCCCGGTGCATCTTTAGCGTCGGGTCTTCTTCCACAATTTTGGCCAGTGATGGGCCTAGTTTATCCAGGTCCAGTTTGGACTTGGGATAGACAGCTTCGCTATATCTCGGTTCCGGGAAAACAATCGGCACAATCTTGACATGTTTTTCCTTGGTGCCGAGGGTATCGCCGGTGGCGGTGACGGTCAATTTGGCCACTGCACCGATATCACCCGCGCCAATTTCCTGTGCGGTTTCCTGATTCTTACCTCTGAGGATAAAAAGTTGTCCGATACGTTCATTCTCGCCGCGGGTAACATTCCAAATCTGCGAGTTGCTGGTGATAGCGCCGCAATAGACCCGGAAATAGGTCAGCCTGCCCACATAGGGGTCGGCGCTGGTTTTAAATACCAGGGCAGCCAGGGGACCCTTGGGGTCTGCCGCTATTTTCACAGGCTTATTGTCTTCCCCGATAATCTCAACTTCATGGTCTTTAGGAGGGGGGAGATAACCGACGATAGCATCCATCAAGGGAATCACGCCGATATTCTGCAAACCTGAACCGGCCATAATCGGTATCACCTTACCGCCCACAACGGCGTTCGTTAAGGCTTTCGTCAGTTCTTCCTGATTGAGCTCTTCCCCTCCCAGAAATTTTTCCAGCAGGGCATCATCCGTCTCGGCAATAGATTCCACCAGTTTTTCCCGCAAAGACTGGGCGTCACTCAATAATTCCGCGGGTATTTCGCCCTCTTTTGCAGCGGTGCCGGTATAACTTTTCATTTTCAAAAGGTCGATAACACCTTGAAACGTAGTATGCGCCCCGACAGGCAGTTGAATCGGCATGCATTTGCGCCCGAATTTGGACTGAACCTGGTCGACGACCTTGTTAAAATCGACGTTTTCACGGTCCATTCTATTGATATAGACAATACGCGGCAGGTTACTGGTATTGCAGTAAGCCCATAACTGTTCTGTGCCGACTTCGACACCGTTAGCGGCGCAGACGACGATTACTGCTCCTTCACTAACCCGTATCGCGGATTTCACTTCACCGATAAAGTCAGGATATCCCGGAGTGTCCATCAGGTTAATTTTATTGCCCTGCCAGATATAAGGAAGCATACTCAGACTGATGCTCATTCCCCTTTTCTGTTCTGCGGGGTCATAATCGGAAGTAGTGCTTCCCTCACTAACCTTACCCAGGCGGTTAATTATTTTGGTGTTGAACAAGATGGCTTCCGCCAGAGAGGTCTTGCCTGCACCGTTGTGAGCGAGCAGAGCAAGGTTTCGGATGTTTTCAAGCCCATACTGCGCCATATCCCAATCCCCTTTTTGTTTAACTTTTATTAACCATTATAGCTACCTGCGGCAAATACAGCAAACTTGATGCTAAAATCTTGATGGATTAGACTGGAAAAACGACGAAAAAATTATTTACTTATTAAAATATTTGTATCGATACAATAATTGCGATTTAATATCCGCCGAATTTTTCTTTAAATACAATCTCGTTCAGTTCTTTACGGGGCGGTGTTTTGACGTCGCCATCGGGATGACCTAGTGTCATCATCTCAATTACACAGAAACCATCTGGCACGTCCAGCATTGTTTCGACCTTTTTATGGTCGAATAAGCCGATATGCACCGTCCCTAATCCGAACCCGCAAGCTGCCAGCGCGATGTTTTCCATTGCCAACGCCACATCAAACATTACCCAATCGCCGCGAATAGTACTCGGCTCGCCGTTTTTATAACCGGATTTCTTTAACTCGGCACAAGCCACGATTAAAATCGGCGCCGATGTGATGGCGGATCTGCCTCCGTTATTGGGGCTCAATGTATCGGGCAATGCAGCTTTTAGAACCGCATCCCGGACGATAATGAAATACCAGCATTGCGAATTTTTCCAGGACGGCGCCCAACGGCCTGCTTCCAATACCTGTTCCAGGGTTTTATCGTCTACCGGCGCCGGCAGGTATTTGCGGATACTTCTTCTTGTTTTAATGGCCTCGAAAACTTCCATTTGTACTCCTCTGCTACTCTTCCCAGGCATCTTTCCCAATCAGGGATACAAAACGGCATCCGCCCAAATTAATGTCCTCAATCCCTTTTTGATGTTTAATGATTAAATGTAATTCCTGTTCATAGCGTGTGCCGACGGGAATTACCAGACGGCCTTCAATCGCTAATTGTTGAATCAGACCGTCCGGTATTGCAGGGGCGCCGGCGGTGGCGATAATGGCGTCATATGGCGCGCCGTCCTGCCAGCCTAAAGTTTCTCCGGCGAGATGCGTTTCTATATTTTTATAGCCGAGGCGCTCCAGAACTAACTTTGCTTTTTGCTGTAATTCGGGGATACGCTCCGTAGTGACTACTCGTCCTGCCAGTTCTGCCAGAATGGCCGTCTGATAGCCGGAGCCGGTCCCTATTTCCAATACCTTTTTGTAGGGGGTGAGTTCCAGCGTCTCCGTCATCAATGCAACAATGTATGGTTGTGAAATTGTCTGGTTTAAACCGATTGGCAGCGGGACGTTTTCGTAGGCCGAGTCCGCCATACTAACAGGAATGAAGAGTTCCCGCGGTACCCGTGACATGGCCGAAAGCACACGCTTGTCTTGAATATCTGCGGCAAGCTGGTTAATCAACCTGCCTCTGGCAATGTCATAGTCCATGGCAAAATTTACCGCCTGAGAGAGTTTAGCTCCTCAAAGAGTTTACTCTGGAAGGGGTTAGCGCAGGACAAAGGCTAAAATAACAATTACGATCAAAATACTGGCAGAAAGCGCCACAGATATTTTTAGTTCTGTTCCCACATGTTTCAGCAGGTCGGGAGTATGTTGCGCAGCGGCTGTTTTAGCAGCCGGAGATGATTTTACCGAAGAAGTCTGCGGTTTACCGGCAACTGTAGTCCCGGCTCCCGTTGCGGCTGCGGCGGTTACGGTTGCTTTTGGTTGCTCCGTCTTGTTTTGTTTGCTTGAAGCATATCTCATTTGTTTACGTCTGGATTTACCCGGCATTTTAGCCCTCTTTTTAAACTATTTTGCCCTTGGATGAGCTTTTTCATAACTGCGACGAATATGTTCGGTTGTCAGATGAGTGTAGACTTGCGTCGTTGATATATTTGCATGCCCCAACAATTCCTGTACTGCTCTGAGGTCTGCCCCGCCGCTCAACATATGCGTGGCAAAACTGTGTCTTAGCGTATGGGGTGTAACCTGTATGCTTAACCCCGCTTGTTTGGCATATTGTTTAAGTATCTGCCAAAAACCCTGTCTTGTCAACCTTTCGCCGCGCCGGTTTAAAAACATCGCTTTTTCGTCTTTATTGTGCGCCAATTGGGGACGGGCTTTCCCGACATATTCCTCGACAATCTTCGCCGCTTGCTGATGAATCGGGATAATCCGTTCTTTATGTCCTTTCCCGAAAACCCGGACATCGCCGTCCAATGTATTTACATCTTCCACATTCAATGAAATCAGTTCACTGACTCGCATTCCTGAGGCATAAAGCAACTGGAGCATGGCTTCATCACGTTTCGCTTCGGGAGTGGAAAATTTAGCAGGTTGTTCCAGGAGAGTTTTGACTTGATTAATCGAAATTGGCTTCGGCAATGACCTGCCAACATTCAGCGATTCCATATTGTGGGTGGGGTCTTCTTTGATAATATTTTCTGCGGTCAAAAATTTAAAGAACGACCTAGCGGCCGCAAGTTTGCGCGCTCTGGTCGTAGCGGCGTACTTTTTTCCCTGTAAATTAAGCAGGTACTGCATCATTGCCTGCCGGCTGAAACCTGCCCACGAAGGTATTGCCCCTTCTTTGGCGGCTTCTTCCTCAACGAAGGTGGCAAGTTGAGACAGGTCGTTCTCATAAGCAAAGGAGGTATTATCCGCCAGCCCCTTCTCTGCCTTCAGGTACACTAAAAACTTTTTTATATCATCTCTTACCACAATCCTCGCCTCCCATGGAAATACTTATGTAATCTCCCATCCCATCTCTATTTTAACATAATGGGGGAAATATGCAAAAAGTCAAGCATAATTACCGGAAACGAGGGTAAAAATTACAAATTACTAAAGATAGAAAAGTCAGGAGTTATCTCTTTAGATTAAATTAACCACACGAACTACCGCGTGATAAAAGAGCAACCCCCGACCTCTCCGAATGTCAATTATCAGCCGTTAAAATTGAGAAAAGTCTTTCGTAAAAATTAAACTAGCTGCCGCTGCTCATTCTGCGATAATGAACATTCCACTTCATGCACAGATCGTTGATATATTCCTTTACCTCTGGTTTCGCGCCAAGGTAAAGCTCTGCCAGGAAGCCGTGGAGCAACTCGCCGCCGCTCATACCAGGTGCCGGCTCGGTTGGCCCTGGTAAATTGATATAGACAATCTCTGTCATCTGTTTTTGATATTCAATAGCTGAACCCATGAAAATACCTCCTTCAACTCTCAGGTTTATTCTATTATATTAGCAAAGTTCTCTTAAAACAAGAGGATAAACGCTTTTTTAAAAATAGTTTATCGCATCGATTATTTACGTCATATATTGACAATATGACTCTGTTCCCTCTAATGCGGGGAGAGTGTTCTCTTAATAACGGTTCCAAAAAATTAAATATTCAGCGGATGAAAACTATTTCTAATTATTATTGTAGCACTGAAAACAACAGATGCAAGTTAAATTCTCAATTTTGTTATAGAAAAAAGAATTGCGGCAATTATCCCGGCCGCCGGGATGGTGAGAACCCATGCCACCACGATATTCAGCGTGACACTCCAGCGTACAGCCGATAATCGATTCGCTGACCCGACGCCGGATATTGCGCCGGTGATGACATGTGTCGTGGATACGGGGACACCCATCGAGGTGGCAATAAAAATGCTTGCCGCAGCCGCGGTCTCGGCGCAGAAACCGTCAACCGGGGTCAGTCTGGTGATTTTTTGCCCCATCGTCTTGATAATACGCCAGCCGCCGCTCATGGTGCCTATTGCGATGGCGGTGTGGGCAGCCAGTACCACCCAAAGAGGAATTTTAAAAGTCGAGATGACACCACCGGCAACCAGTAAACTGGTGATAATCCCCATTGTCTTCTGTGCATCATTACCGCCGTGACCCAGGCTATAGGCCGCCGCAGAAAAAAGCTGTGTAACTTTCGACCACTTGTTAACCGAGGCCAGACTTTGCTTCCGAATCAACCAAGAGACGGTGACTTTAAAAACGTACCCTAAAATTATGCCGATGATCGGTGCTAAAGCAATGAAGATCAGCGTTTTTGTCCAACCGCCGGCAATGATTACCCCGAAACCGGCATGTGCAATCGCGGCGCCGGCGTAACCGCCAATCAAGGCATGAGAAGAACTACTGGGTATGCCGAAATACCAGGTGATCATATTCCAGCAAATTGCGCCGAGCAGTCCGGCAAAAATTACCGTTGGGGTCACGGTGCTGATATTAATCATCCCCTTCCCGATGGTGGTGGCGACGGTTGTCCCAAAGATCAGGAAAGCGACAAAATTGAAAAAGGCTGCCCAGATGACAGCCTGCTTCGGTGACAAAACCCTGGTGGAAACAATGGTGGAAACGGAATTGGCCGCATCATGCATCCCGTTAGTAAAATCAAAAACTAAAGCAATGGCAATGATGATGATAATAAAGATCATGGATCCGGACACTACATAACCTCCCATGAGGTTAGATATGTCGGAGTCGAATTAAGCCGTAAACATAGCGGCATCAGTTAACCTCTCTAAAAAATAAAAATGTCCTGTCGTCAGGACATTTTAAAAATAAACGTTGATTTCTCTGGTGTATCAGATAAAACTAGCTTTAATTTCATCACCGCGATAAGAGATAAACTCATTTCTCTCAATATGCTCACAATAAAATCATAAAGATTTATCTGTGATTAAGAATATTTCAGAGCCACTCCTTCCAGAACATTCGCCACATCCTCACATCTGTCGGTGACCGTTTCCATGTGTTCGTAAATTTCGCGCCATTTGATGATCAGCTTAACATCAGTGTTGTTCGCGAAAAGCTCCACCAGCGCAGCACGATAGATTCTATCCGCCACATTTTCCATGCGGTTCACCTCAACACAGTGCTTGAGCATTTGCGTCTGGTCGATATGTTTGGTCAATTGCGCAACCGCTTTTTGCATTTCCAGGGTCGTTTCACCAATAACTTTGGCGAGTTCTTTGGCCCGCTGCGTGGGTTGTTCCAATTTATAAAGAAGCATGAAGTCGGCGGCTGAATGGATAAAATCTGTGACGTCGTCCAATGACTGGGCTAACAGGGTAATATCTTCACGGTCAAAGGGTGTTACGAAAGTGCGGTGCAGTTCAGTGGCAATTTGGTGAGTGATATTATCGCCTTTGTGTTCCAGGTCGGCAATTACCGCGACTCTGTCTTCGATGTTGTCCCATTTATCTAAAAGTTCTTGCAGATTTTGGGCAACATCGACGGCATTCTGTGCGCTTTCCTCGAATAGTTTGAAAAATTTACCTTCTTTGGGCAT
>Ga0182017_10001063_pt1 | contig 21548 bp, 23 predicted proteins | sample 712E3DmetaG_FD_120492 | JGI IMG/M metagenome (GOLD analysis project Ga0182017, IMG submission 120492) | Permafrost microbial communities from Stordalen Mire, Sweden - 712E3D metaG | ecosystem: Environmental > Terrestrial > Soil > Wetlands > Permafrost | place: Sweden: Stordalen | collected... | reverse complement strand
GCGGCGTCAAGGACGTCCTTGCATATTTCGGAGCATTTTATTTCTTGTAAACTTTTCACCTGACATGCCGAGCCGAAGGTGATGCCGCCCCCGAAGGCGATGGTCAGCGCCGATCGGGCATTCTCCTTTGCCATAAAGGGCAGATACGCCAGCAGCCTGAATGTCCGTATGGCGTTGTAATCCGTGGGGACTTCCGGAATGCCGTTGATCGACAGCATGCGGACGCTGTCGGCGCCCCTGGTCACCGCGATTGTGGCGAACGCGCTTTCCTTATAGTAAATCAGTTTCGTGGTTTCGACCTGCCGGGCAAGATATTGAAAAAGTTCAAATGAGATTGGAGCATACAAGGAAAAAAACAGCGGTATCAGCGGAAACCACACGAAGAGAACGTATTTCTTCCAAGAATACGAAAACTCCTTTCGCACAATCATAAAGAGAACTGTGAAGAGGGCAATCAGGATGTTTACTATTGAAACGACCCGTAATGTTCCTCCAACCTGAAACAGGGCAATCAGAATAAAAACAGTAACAACCGGTCCGATAGCCGATCCCGCCAAATTATAAAAGTTTATATATCCGACGGTCTCGCTGGTATTTTTATTTTTCAACGATATGTACAATTCTACGACCAAAGGATAAAGGAACCCGAAGGCGATTATGGGCGGCGCCATGAGCAGGCCGGCCACGGAAGTCCGATATATAACGGTGGCCCAGAAATAATGCGCCGGCATGGCGGTTGGATTTGCCACTAATTTTGCGGTATAAATAAACACTGATAGCTGGGGCAACAGTACATGCCATAACCCGATACAGCTTTCGAGCACGGCAAACCACAATAGCCTGCTTGAAAGGGAAACGATTTTTCTTTTGACCGTATTGTATAAAAAAGACCCCGCCGCAATTCCCAGAATGAAGATGATCAGGATTATGGCGAATGAATAATACGATGATTCCTTGAAAATGAATAAAATGATCCTGTTGTAAAGGAATTCATACGACAGTGAAGTAAAGCCTGAAAGAAAAAACAGGAAAGGAATCATAACGAGCAGGAAATTTCTCGTAGTTGGTGAGGGGGTATTTTTTCCAAAAAGTCCTTTTTCAGGGGCCGACTCCGATTGTTCCGGCACTTTTGCTTCGGAAGGTTTTTTAATAAAAAAAAGAACAATCGCGTTGAGGATGATGATGGCGCCCGAAAGGAGCGCAACGCTCCACTTGACCCCGACTTTTTCCAAAAAGAAAAAGCTTACCACAAACGCCCCGACAACGCTGCCCACAGCGTTTAAATAATACAAAGAGGGGATATGCCGTTTGCCAAGAAAGCTGCTTAAAATGGGGAACCCGGCGCCGATCAGGCTTATGGGGACCGCCAAAACCGAAAACAGCATCAGCGCCCGAACTATAATGGAAAGGGTCTCATGGGAAGTCTGAAGTAAAAATATCCTTGCATCAACTGAATTTACGACAAGGAACAGCGCCGGAGAAACAAGGACGTACAAACCCGTTATAATTTGGGTCCAGCAGAACAGCGCGCCCAAGTTTTTGCCGCTGCGGGCGATTTTCCCTCCCGCGTAACTTCCGATCGCCAGGCCGACCATCCAAATGCTTATGATGCTTGCAACCGAGTACATGGTCCCGCCGGTGATAATGCACAATTGCCTTTGCCAGATCACCTGAAGCGCAAGACTGAAAAAACCGGAAACCAGGTACAACATTAAGAATAGCATGGTTTCTCCTTGAGAGTTCTTCTTTTTGAAACAATGTAAATATACTCATTAAAAAAAACCGGGTACAAGCTTTTTAAAAGGATTTCTTATATTACTAAACTAAACCAGCACACAAGGATGTGTTCTTTAATAAAAACAATCCTTATTTTATGAATTGCCAGTTAATTTCGCTAAACATTAAATTATTATATTTATAATAATATCAACATGTTAAATCAATTTGCATTAATTCTCTTGAAGAATATTGCTAAACATTTTTTTGACAAACAGTTTTTTTCTTATTATATTATCTTTTATAAAGAAAATAAAATCGAAGAATCTAAAAGGAAAATAATAAATATCGCTCATTTATTTTTTGCTTTACATTAGAAAATTAATTGAGTGGTGAGCAACAACGCAAATTTAATCGATTAATATTTTTAAAATTAACCCCTTTAAAAGGGGTGGATATATGTTTAAAAACAAACTTTTTCTTTCCCAAGGCCGAAAGACAAGCGGTTTCTCAGGGTTTGCCTTTATTGGGTTTGTCTGTTTGGCTTTTTTTCCCCATACCTTCGGCATGGCCGCTAAATACGGCCAGCTCAGCATAAAAGCCGGCCATATTGTTAATCAATACGGAAACGTTCAGTTGCGTGGAATGTCGATGTACGGCTGGACCAATGCGTGCGGATATGCTTTTTACAATGCCAGTTGCATCAACCACCTTGCCCAGGATTGGAAATGTACCGTAATTCGGCTTCCATATATTCCTAATCGTTTCATTCCGATGACGAGTATTAACGCCGTCATTCAGGCGTGCATTGACAACGGAATATACGTCATTGTCGATTGGCACGTGGGCGCCGGAATTTACGCCTCCGACACAGCAATGAGTTTTTTCAAAACCATAGCCAATCAGTGGCATACCTATCCCAATATTATGTATGAACCGTGGAACGAACCGACCGTTGGATGGCCCCTAATAAAGCCCTCTTTGGAAACGGTAATAGCCGCCATACGCGCTATTGACCCCGCCAATATCATCATTTGCGGGACTTCGCAATGGGACCAGAAGCCTCAAGACGCGGCAGCGGACCCCATTACCGATTACCAAAACATCGCCTATTCGATGCACTTTGACGCGGCGAGCCATTCCGTTGCCGGTTACAGCCCAGGCATTACGACCGCAATAGCCGCCGGTTGCGCGATTTTCATTACAGAATACGGCACGTGCAATGCAAACGGGAGCGCTCCCATCAACCTCACGGCAACGCAGGCATGGTATGATTTTCTTGACAAAAATGCAATCGGTTCAGCGAACTGGGGGGTTGAGTGCTTTGATACAGGCGGCGCGGCCGCGTTTCAAAAGAACGCCAGCACTACCGGTCCCTGGACCGATTACGATCTTACCGAGAGTGGTAAATTCGTGAAAGCGTATATAGCAGGACCAGGATGCGCATGCATGGATGACTTTCCGCAGAGTATTAACACGCCGACAATGAAGGGAGTATTGACTAAGGCTGACACAAAATCCATTGCCGTTTATACCATTAACGGCGTGCGCCGTCCTGCGGGCGAAAAGCTGCCGAACGGCCTTTATATTTTTCAAGCTCAAGGAAAAACTTATACTAAATGTTTTTATATCATTCCTTAATTTAGTAGGAGGTAGAATATTGTGCATAAAATAGGAGCTCATTTTTCCAAAAACAATTTAATTTCCTTGTGCATAGTTTCCTTTGCGTCCTTCATGGCTCTCGGAGTCAATGCGCAGACCTATACATACCCTTTCCAGAACCCCGCCACGGCTATTGAAGACCGGATAACCAACGTCGTTTCATTGCTTACCCAGGCAGAGAAAATTTCATTGCTTCCTGAGCGCGAGGCTGCAATCTCCCGATTGGGACTGGGCGCTTTTACTTATTATTCCGAAGGACTGCACGGTCTGGGCTCTGGGGGAAATGGCGGCGGAACATATACTGCCACGCAATTTTGCCAGGCTTACGGATTAGGAGAAACATGGGACATTGACATTATGTCGCAGGCCGGCGCGCAGATCGGCCGCGAAGCGCGGGCCAGCAATAATTCCGGCAAGTTTGGACTTCTTATACGGTCGCCTAACTCCGATTTAGGCAAAGATCCCCGGTGGGGCCGGACCGAGGAATGCTTCGGCGAGGACCCATACCTGGTAGGGAAATTGTCGGCCGGACTGATCCAGGGGTATCGTGGTAGCAACCCAAAGTATTTCATGCTTGCCTCCATGGCTAAACATATGATGGCCAACAGCAATGAAGCCGGCCGGATGAACTCCTCATCCGTTTTCGACATGCGGCTTATGAGGGAATATTACGGTAAATCTTTTGAAATAGCGTGCATGGAAGGACCGGCCCAATCATTCATGACAGCCTACAACAGGGTCAATGGCATTGATTGCATATTCAACTCAGCCATACACAAAATGGTCCGGCAAGATTGGAAATGGGACGGCGCCGTGTGCTCGGATAATATGGATTTGTCCATGTCATCGTCTTCGTCGTCGGGCACCGTTAGCACCATGGCCCAAAAGTGCGCGGCCGCCATTAAGATCGGGACCATAAGTGCATTCGATGACGGTTCTTCTTTCGGCACTTCCCCGGCAGACGCGCTTTCGGGCGGGAACATGACGATCACGGACGTCGATACGGTACTAAGAAATACCATGCGCATGCGGATACGCCTCGGCGATTTAGACCCTGCCGCAAGCGTGCCGTATAAGTCCATCACCGGGACGCCCTGGACCGGCGATTCGGCCAAAGCAATCGCCAAGCTTGTCACCCAAAAATCCATCGTTCTCCTGAAAAACGCGAATAACACGCTTCCCCTTGACAAAACAACTATAAAATCGATCGCCATCATCGGCGCGATAGCGGACTCGGTAACCAGGGACTGGTATGGCGGGAACCCTCCTTATAAAATTCCCGCGCGCCAGGGAATCACCACCAAGGTCGGGACCGGCGTCACCATTAACTATGCCGCCGATAACACCAATAGCGCGGCTGTCAATGCGGCCAAGGCGTCGAACGTGGCCATTGTCTTCGTGGGAAACCATCCGACCTGCGGCGCGGGATGGGGAGTATGCACTCCGAAAAGCGAAGGCAAGGAAGGAATCGACAGAACAACGATCACGCTGGAAACGGCCCAGGAAACCATGGTCCAGCAGGTTTATGCCGCGAATCCCAAAACCATCGTCGTGCTCATCAGCAGCTTCCCATATGCGATCACCTGGGAAAAGGACAGCATTCCCGCGATCGTCCACATGACGCATTGCAGCCAGGAAACCGGGAGCGCCCTTGCCGACGTCCTGTTCGGCGACTACAATCCCGCGGGCAGGCTCACCCAGACGTGGTACAGTTCATTGACCCAATTGCCGAGTAATAGTATAACGGACTATAATATCCGTAACGGCAGGACCTACATGTATTTCACCGGAGTGCCGCTGTTTCCCTTCGGCTATGGCCTGAGCTACAGCACCTTTACTTACGCAAATCTGACGACCAGCGCCGACAACCTGTGCCAGGCCTCGATCAACGTGAGCGTCGACGTGACCAATTCCAGCACCCGCGCGGGCGAGGAAGTAGTGCAAATGTACGTGAAGTATCCGGGCGCCGCGGTTGCGCGGCCAAATAAACAGTTGCGAGGTTTTAAACGTGTTGCCATTGCCGCGGGCGCCACGTCAACCGTGACCATGACCTTGCCCTACCGGGATGTTGCTTACTGGGATTCAACGTCTTCAACCTGGATGGTGGAAAACGGCAGCGTACAGATATTGGTCGGCGGATCATCGGCCGACGCGGACCTCAAATTAACGAAAACCATAACGACATGCTCGGGAAACGCGGGCACGACGCAAGCCAAATCGGTAAAATTCCCCGACGAAGCGGTTTCCTCGCTTACCTGTCCGATGGCCATTGCGCGGCATGGGTCGTCCATAGGAATCACCCTATCGTTTGAGTCAAGCGCCCAGTACGATATAAACGTCTTCGACCTCAAGGGCGCGCGCGTCGGACATGTTGCCGGTAAATTGACATCGGGAAGCAATTTCCTGCCTTTGGGGAAAACACCGCTCCATCCCGGATTATATATGGTTTCCGGACGGATCAACGGGAATGAATATTCGAAAATGTGTATGGTAAAGTAAAAGGCTTTTCAATCTTTTTCAAGGGGTTAAACACATTATGAGTAAAACAGCTACCTTTATCAGAAGAAATTTGTTTGTCATGCCGTTAGTTTCTTTTGCGTCTTTCCTGGCTCTCGGGGTCAATGCCCAGACGTATCAATACCCGTTCCAGAACCCAACCTTGCCTATTGAAACCAGGGTAAATAACATTGACTCCTTGCTGACGCAAGCCGAGAAACTTTCGCTGCTTCCTGAACGTGAGCCTGCGATTTCCCGCCTTGGGTTAAAAGCATTTACCTATTATTCCGAAGGACTGCACGGTCTCGGCTCGGGGGGAAATGGCGGAGGATCGTATACCGCCACGCAATTTTGCCAGGCTTACGGATTAGGAGAAACATGGGACGTTGACATTATACAGCAGGCGGGCGCGCAGATCGGACACGAAGCACGCGCAAGCAATAATTCCGGCAAATTCGGACTTCTTATACGGGCGCCTAACGCGGATTTAGGCAAGGATCCCAGGTGGGGCCGGACCGAGGAATGCTTCGGCGAGGACCCGTATCTGGTAGGGAAAATGGCCGCGGGATATATCAGGGGTATGCGCGGCAGTGACCCTAAATATTTTATGCTGGCTTCGATGTGTAAACACATGATGGCCAACAGCAATGAAGCGAATCGAATGCGCTCCTCCTCCAATTTTGACCAGCGGCTTATGCTGGAGTATTACGGCAAATCTTTTGAAATAGCGCTTTTGGAAGGACCGGCCCAATCGTACATGACCGCCTACAATCAGGTCAACGGCGTGGATTGCATCTGGAACCAGTCGATTAAAAATATGACACGACATATCTGGGGATGGGACGGCGCCGTATGTTCCGATGATGGGGACCTGATGGGGTCTTCAAACCCCGCGTATACCACTACGGCCCAAAAGGCCGCCGCGGCCATAAAGTATGGAACCATCAGCGCCTTTGACGATAACACGATGGGCACTGCCACATCCGACGCGCTTACGGCCGGGAATATGACCATCGCCGACGTCGATACCGTCATCAGAAATACCATGAGAATACGGACCCGCCTGGGCGATTTAGACCTTGCCGCAAGCAATCCGTTCAAGTCGGTGACCGGAACTCCCTGGACCAGCGATTCAGCCAAAGCAATAGCCAAATTAGTCACGCAAAAATCCATCGTTCTCCTAAAGAATACGAATAGTACGCTTCCACTCGATAAAACTACCATAAAATCGATCGCCGTCATCGGCGCGATAGCGGATTCGGTTACCATCGATTGGTATGGCGGAACTCCTCCATACAAAATTACTCCGCACGCGGGAATCATCACCAAGGTGGGAACGGGCGTCACCATTAACTATGCCGCCGATAATACCAATAGCGCAGCCGTCAATGCCGCCAAGTCCTCGGACGTGGCCATTGTTTTCGCGGGCAACCATCCGACTTGCGCCGCCGGGTGGGGAGTTTGCTCGGACCCCAGTCAGGGCAAGGAAGGAATCGACAGAACTCAGATCACCCTGTCTGCGGCCCAGGAAACCATGATCGAGCTGGTGCATGCGGCGAATCCCAAAACCATTCTGGTACTCATCAGCAGTTTCCCGTACGCAATTACCTGGGAAAAAGACAGCCTTCCCGCGATCGTCCACATGACGCATTGCAGCCAGGAAACCGGTAGCGCCCTGGCCGACGTTCTGTTCGGCGACTACAATCCGGCGGGCAGGCTCACCCAGACGTGGCCCAGCTCATTGACACAGTTGGGCACGATAACGGACTATAATATCCGTAGCGGCAGGACCTACATGTATTTCACCGGAACGCCGCTGTTTCCCTTCGGCTATGGCTTGAGCTACAGCACCTTTACTTACGCAAATCTGACGACCAGCGCCGACAACCTGTGCCAGGCTTCGATCAACGTAAGCGTCGACGTGACCAATTCCAGCACACGCGCGGGCGAGGAAGTGGTGGAGTTGTACGTGAAGTATCCGGGTTCGGCGGTCCCCCGGCCCAACAAGCAGCTCAGGGGTTTCAAGCGCGTGGCGATTGCCGCGGGCGCCACGTCAACCGTGACCATGACCTTGCCCTACCGGGACATTGCCTACTGGGATTCAACGTCTTCAAGTTGGATGGTGGAAAACGGCAGCGTCCAGCTACTGGTGGGCGGCTCTTCGGCGGACGCGGACCTGAAATTGACTAAAACCATAACGACATGCTCCGGAAAAGCGGGCTATACCGAGGCCAAACCGGTAAATTTTTCCGGCGAGGCGGTTTCTTTAATGACCTGCCCGATGGCCCTTGTGCGGCATGGAACGTCAATGGGCATTGCCCTGTCGTTTGAGTCAAGCGCCCAGTACGACATCAGCGTCTTCGACCTCAGGGGAGTTCGCGCCGGACGCGTTACCGGCAAATTGACATCAGGAAGCAATTTCCTGCCTTTGGGAAAAACGCCGCTGCATGCCGGGTTATACATGGTTTCCGGACGAATCAATGGGAATGAATATTCGAAAATGTGCATGGTAAAGTAAAAAGCGTTTCGGCTTCCGGTTTCCCTCGAATCACCCTTTTCAAGCGCTCGGCGGCTTCGCTTGAAAAGGGTGATTCTATTTTATCGGGCCAAGATTGGCGGCATCATGGGACCCAAGTTACAATTCAAGGGAACCATTAGTAGTCACCTCATTTTCGCACCCATTTACCCTGACCACCGATATCGGGTGTATTTGTTGTCAATAAGGATTGTTGAGGCAGATATAAAAAAGGCGCCCCCGGTACAAACCGGAGGCGCCTTTTACATAGACAATCTTAACAATGTTTTTCCATTCCCAAAAAGATACAGTTGGTTTCTACTTTCCTTTAGCTTTCATCTTGGCTTCGGGAGCGGGTGATTCCTGAAGCGAAGAGGTGTCCACCTTTTTTCCCTGCCTCAAGGCCTCGGCCCGCAGCTCTTCGACGCTGCTCATCGCCTCGCCCAGATGGAGGCTCATGAACTCCGCGTCGTCGGCAAGTTCGCACTCCGGGGTGTTCTTGAGGACCCAGCGATAATTTATCTGTGCAAGGTCGGATTTGTTAAGGTATTCATCGTTGATGAAACCTATCATGAAAAAGGTGTTGCAGCGCTTGCTCTTATCGTTCGACAAAATCAAATAGTCACGATAATTCTTGATCGCCTCGCTGTACATCTGTTTTTCGGTGAGTATCTTCGCAAGCTCGGGGTATGCCCGCATTCCTTCGGGAGTGAACGAAAACGTGGACGTAAGGATCCGGTAGTTGTTTTCCGCCCCCTGGGTGTTTCCCGTATCGCGAAGCGAATCCGCCTTTGCCAGCAAGGCCGCCGGGTTCTCCTGGCCTTCGTCGTCCTTCCAGTCTTTTGACAGGAAGGTAATGCCGGCCTTTTTCCTCAGGTCGTAAATCTGGGCCTCGACTTTATTAAAAGCCGCCTTCTGGACATACTGATTGACCACGGTCCTGAGGCCCGCGGTATCGGGCCGCACCGACGGATTGCCATGATCGTCCCAATAGGCAAACACGCACATTTCCGTGTCCACGGACACCGACGACCTTGCGCCGGGGACCAGGTCTTTATTGACATACTCTAATACGACGGTCAGTTTCCAGGCCCAATCGAGGGCCGCCTTGATGTCGTCGCGCGCGTCAAAATCCTGCTGCCTGGCTTTTTCGGAGAACAATTTCCATTTCAAAAGCCATTGCGCCAGTTCGCGCGACCCGGAGGGATTGGTGTAATAGGAACGCTGGTCTTCGGGTATCCAGTTCGTTATGACTTTCATATCGGCCGGAGTGATGACTTTCTTTTCTCCATACCATACGTTCATTGAATCCGGGAATTTGGTTTTGAAACGCTCTTTATAAAATTCCTTCATGAAGAAATCAGGGGTCGTCCGATGGATGTTGTATACCCATTGGGACTTCACCATGGCCGTATCGATTTTCGTCGTGTCTTTGGGTTTTCGCAAAAGTGAATCAGGGACTGGATATTTTGCCAGGAACAGTGAGTCGACGATTTGCGCCTTGACCTCGACCAGCGGCGTAAAATACGTCGAATCGTGCTGCGGTATTTTGACCTTTACGGTGGTATCTTTGGGATCAGTGCCGACCTTGACGACCTTTTTGTAGGACGCCTGGCGGGCCTTATAATACGCGTCGATTTCTTTGTCGGAGAACCCGAGGTTCTGGCTTAAAACCTGCTTTAAATAGAGCTGGGCGGGAAAATACATCTTTTTCCATTTCCAGTCCTCGCTTGATTTTTCCTTGTCCGCGGCGGGCATCGACTTCGCTTTATCAAAAAGCACCGAAACATCAATGAGGAAGGTCATGTCGGGATGGGAACCCGGAAGAAACTCCCCCATCGACGACGGGAACATGTGCATTGCTTCCGAAAAGGCCTCGTTGTTCTGGCGAGTAATGGTTTGACCGTCGATCTTGACCAGCAGGTCTTTTGTGTCGCTTTTTTGACAAAAGCAATATAAACAAAGCGCAAAAAGCACTAAGGCGAACCGAACGAATTTAATATGCATAGCCACCCTTTCCTTTAATGTATGCCGAACGCGGTTGTTTTTTGTTTGTACCGTCATGTGTTTCCCCTTATGGTGTAAAAATCCATTTTGTTTTTTTACAATGCGCCAACGGCCTCATCGACGTCGTCGTAAATTTCGAGCAGCGACGTGGCGCCGATGATTTCGATTATTTCATACACGTTTTCATTAACGTTGGCGATTTTGAAGCTCCCGCCCTTTTCTTTGGCCGATTTGCTGAAATGAAGAAGAATCCCCAGGCCCGTACTATTGACATAGCGCAGGTTTTTAAAATCGGCGACGATGTTAATGAAGCCATCCGTAAACAGGTTGCAGATCTTTTCCAGAATGGTCTCAACATTGGTGGCATCAAGGTCACCAATAAACCGTACCTTTTTCGCATTGGTCTTACCCTTAATGTCTTCGTATTCCAATTCGATTTGAGACTCCATAAGTTATTCCTCTCTCAATTTTGTAACATGCACGGTAGTACCTTTACCCGAAAAATCTATGGCCAGATCGTTCGACAACATCTTGATAAGGGCCAATCCGCGGCCCCGTTCGAACTTTTTTTCTTCTGTCCCCAGTATAGATTTTGAAATCGCTTTTAACGAATCGATTTTCTTCGGATCGCTCAGATTGACCACTTCGATTTCAAGCTTGGTCCGGTCAATCTTCAAAAACAATTCAATGTCCCGCAGTTTATCGGGGGCGCCATGTTCCACCGCATTGTTGCAGGCTTCATCGACGATGGTCTCGATCCTGAAAGAATCCCGCTGTCCGTATCCCTTCTGGCGCGCGATCCTGCTGACGAATTGCCTGACCGGCGGAACGAACGTAAGCTCTGGCGGAAACGACAGCCACACATTCTCCGATTTCTGCTCCACATTCCAGGTGTATGCGTTCAGGGCGGTCCGAAGGTCGTTGTGGAACTTGAAAATCTTTGTCGCGCCCAGCTGGTTCAATTTTGTTTTTATGTCAAGGTTCAGACCGGCAATAACGAGGTCGCCGCCTTTTTCGTTGAGTACCTGTCTGCATCCCATGAGTTCCCCAACCGCCGACGATGAAATATGGGTCACTTTTGACATTTCGGCTATAGCATAGAATTGTTTTCCCTGGAGGAACTTATTAAAATTCTTGTTAATCGGTTCGACGCTCGCGGAATCCAGTTCACCGGAAAAATGCCAGATGGAAACATCGGGCCGCAGTTCGCTTTTTTTTATTTCAATCTTCAAAGGTTCCATTTCAGATTTCTTCCCGCTTTCTTACGACACGGATGGACGTCACGTTGTCTTTACCGATTTTCAGATCGAACTCAGCCGACAGCATTCTCACTATTTCAAGGCCCAATCCTTTGTTCGACTTGAAATATTCGACTTGCTTTTCAAACTCTTCGTTCCTTTGTTCCATGGCCGATTTCAGCCGCTGAACATTTTCCTTGCTGCCCCCCTGGTCATTGATCTGAAATTCCGCACGGTCGGAATAAACAGTGCACACCAAGTCTACCGTCGCGTCCATCGATTGGGAACCGTACATGACCGCATTATAGCATATTTCGTCCACGATCACTTCCGAACGGAAGGAAAATTTTGAATCAAAACCTTTTATCTGAAGGACCTCGGCAATAAATTTCCGGATGGGAGGAATATAATCGACATGAGAAGGAATCTTTACTTTGAAAATGTAGGGAGTTTCATTTTTCATTGTATTGTGCGGCATCCCTCTATAAATTTAAAAATGCCCCTGTCGTTATCGACATAAAGCCCGGTTTATTTTTCCCCATGAAGAATGAAAGCTTCTTCCTTCGACCCTATCACACCTTTTTTTACCAACGTTTCCACCATTCTTGAAGTTATCGACAAGAGTGTTGAAAAGGTGGGCGCCTGATTAAGTCCCTTTATTTTGGAAACTACCAGCGCATCTTTCTCGGAAGCCCCTCGCAATGAATCCAGCACGCATTCAAGCACGAACATGATTTCTCCATAGGTAAGATTGCCTTTGCGATAATTTGAGAAATCCTGTATGGCGCCCAGAATAAGATCGTTGAGCTTGTTAAATTCATTCTGATCATCAAAAACATTTTTATAGGACCCAAGTTCCGACATGGTTTCTCCTCCCTGCCTGTTTCTGAAGGCTTTAAACGCCTAAAGGCTTAAATAAAACCCGTGCACGGCACTGAAAAAAGTCAGGGACCTTAAAAAGTTGCTTATGTCATCGGTCCCGGAATACGAACTGAAATACTATTTTATTATAGACTTTATAATTAATGGTATAGGAAAATAATTTAAAAGCAGTGCTTTGACCACAAAAATCGGGGACCGTTCATTTTTTCTGACCCGAAGCAGGCGGGACGGAAGCATTATCGGATTTAGCTTTATTTGCTGAATCCGCGGAAGAGGGCACGGACGCCTTTTTACGGTTTTTATTGACTGAAGCGCCTTCAACGCTTGGCACGCTGAACACATCCTGGACCGAGGGTATTTGATATGCTTCCAATCCGCCGGAGTTTGATTCCCTCGCCGCCCGCAACCCTTCACTTCGAATTACCGCCATGATCATGTTCGCGGATTTCTGGGTGGCCAGATCAACAAGTTGTTCCGTTATTTCCGCTCTCTTAGACCCGGAAATGTGCACTACTTCATCCACGGGACCGAAGAAAACAAGGCCTTCCGGTTTTTCAAAGCTGCACTGGACGTCTCCGGAAAATGCGTAGTCTTTGTATCGTAAACTATACATGGTGAGCGTAAAGGTCATTTCTCCGCGAATCGCGCTGCGAATCAAATACCGTCGCACGCCTTTGATGGAATAATTTTTTATTTTTCCCCATACGAATATTGTGCTGTCGGAACAATATTGCCGGAGAGATTCAACCAGTTTTCTGGATACCGTGGGATAATTATCAAAATGGATTTTTCTTCTGTAACTCTGTGTCTGAAGATAGTCGGTGGTATATACTTCGGGCGTTGTGGAGAGGACCTCACGCAGGCGCTTATCAAAAGCGTCTTCAAAAGACGGCGCTCCCCCGAAACCGACGCCGATAACAACGACCTCAATGTCCTTTGCCAATAGTACCACGGGGAAAACGATCACCAGACACCAGTATTTTTTCAAGGTAAACAGTTTCATCGGCCCGTCTCCTTTTCCTGGCGCGCAACACGTAAAATGAGTGACACCTGGTCAATGCTTACATGAAATCTTTTGGAGATTTCCGGGATGTCCGCTCCAAGTCCGGCAGCGGCAATAATGCGACTTGTAAGCCCCGCCATATCGCCGGCGCCTTCTTCCTGAATAGCCGTTTGTAAATGATTCGGCCCGGAAGCAGGTACAGCCGCATCAATACCGTCTTCTTTTATTTTCCGGCGCAGAAATTCGATCCTTTGGTCCCCTTCCTCGGTGTCCGGTTCGCCCGGTTTTGACAGGCGCCCGGCATCAGATTTTTCGACGGCCCGGGGAAAGATATCGTGCATTGTTTTCAGGTGTTGTTTCCTTTTCCCGAAAATTTTTTTCCATGCCATGCCGATAAGACCGATAAACAAAATACCGCCGGCGATTATAGCAACAAACCCGACGACGACAACGATCCAATCAAAGGTGTTCTGGGGCAGGTATTTCCGGAAGTCCCGAAGGTATTTCATCATGACATTCTTATTGTCCGGCCTTGGCGCCGGTGCCGACGGGCTTTCGCCCAGCGCAAGCTCCTTTTTTACCCCGGCTATTGAATCTTTAATCATCGCCGACAGCTTTTCAAGGTCATCGATGGATTGGCCTTTCCGCTTCCGCGCCTGTTTTTCCATATCAAGTGAATCAAGTTTCTGGAGAAGCATGCTTTTTTGTGCGGTAAAATCATTGGAAAATGATTGTTGAAAAGGCACAAGGCCGGACACAAGTAAAAAAATAAACACAAACGATGACATCCGTATTTTTTTGTTTTTGTCAAAACTTCTATTGTCTTGTACATGTGTTCTCACACTGTTTTTTCCTTTGTTTTGTAAAAAATTTTTGAGGACATTATGAAAATAATTTTCGATACGGAATATTGTATTATACGTTGTATCGTGATATACTAAAGAAAAATATTACAAACTTTGCGGTAATGAAGTCGTACATTGTATATTTTTACCATATGGCTAAGTTCAGTGTATCATATAACGGCAAAATCATCAAGACCTATGAGCTTGAAGATGCCGTTATTACAATTGGACGGTTGCCGGAAAACAAAATCTGCATTTCAAACATGGGGATTTCCCGGCGTCATGCAAAGCTGGAACGAGACGCGAACAATAATTTCTCGCTTACTGATTTCAGCTCCTTGAATGGCACATTTGTCAACAATAAAAAGGTCTTAAAAGCGGTCATATCACGGGGCGATACGATTACCATAGGCAAATATACCATTGTTTTTGAACCCGATGAAAAAAGCGTATCCGCCCCGGCGGTTATCAAGGAGCAATCAACCGACTTTGAAGCTTTTCCGGCCGATACCGCGCTAAAAGCGGTTCCGGAAAAAGAACAGACGTCAATTTCACCTGAACAACAAAAAAACGCCGGCGCGGTCCCGTCCGTGCTTATCGAAACCAATAAACATGTCGTTTATAAGCTTGACAAGCCATTCATCACGCTTGGCGCATCGGAAAATGACGATATTTTCGTTTCGGGGTTTATGGTTGGAGAAGGACACGTGGAAATTGAACGGAAAGAAAATGAATTGTGGATACGGTCGCAGAAATTCATGGGAAAGTTCCGTGTCAACGGCGGGAAAAAGAAAAACCACCTTCTCCGGCACAAAGACAGGATTGAAATCGGATCAAGTTTGTTCCGTTACATGGAAAATGGGTAGACGCAATGAGAATTGCCATCATTTCCGATATACACGCGAACATCGAGGCTCTGGAATCGGTTTTGGCCGATATCAAAAGTCAAAAAGCCGATGAAATCATCTGCTTGGGCGATATTGTCGGCTATGGCGCCAATCCCAACGAATGCATCGACCTTGTAAAAAAATCCTGCTCGCTTATCATCCTGGGCAACCACGATGCCGCTGCCATCGGCCTTCTTTCCACCGACCATTTCAACGTTCACGCAAAAATAGCCATCGACTGGACCTCCGAGAACCTCAGCCCCGACTCACAATCCTTTTTACGGTCGCTTCCACTCAAGGAAAACAAATATTCCCATGCATTTGTCCACGCCACCCCGTATGAGCCGAATATGTGGTACTACATCACGTCGCTGGAAGAGGCGGCCTTCAATTTTCAGTTTTTTGAGACCGTTTTTTGTTTCGTCGGTCATACGCATATTCCAATAATCATCGTTCTGGAAAATGAAAAAGAAGTATATGTCCATCAAAGCAACGAAATAAAATACCCGGAAATGAAGCAGGCGCGGTTTCTTATTAATGTCGGCAGTGTGGGCCAGCCGCGAGACCGTAATTCAAAAGCGTGCTATGGCATTCTTGACACTGACACGGAATTGTTTTCTTACGTTCGCGTCGCTTACGACATCACGAAAACCCAGAATAAAATGCGGAAAATTAAAATGCCCGACTTTTTAGTTACACGTCTCGTCGATGGGCGGTAATGAGTATGCTGAAGCATGGTACTATAGTTTGTTTATTCATGTTTATTCCGTTATTTCTTTTTTGTACAAGCCCTCAAAACCCCTATTCAAACCCCGATAATGCCATAATCCAAGCCGACAGTTCGCTTGCTGCGCTTAAAGACACTCTAAAAAATTCAACCGAATATAAATGCACGGTCAATGTTTTTTTGCCGAACCTGGTTGACAGTTTTTTTGTCGACTATAATGACAGCTTTATACAAAAGGGCGCGGTCAACGGGAAAAGCCCTATAACGTTCTCATTTACTCCTGCCTACACCGGCGACTATCAGGTGAAGTTCATCATCGTAAAAACCAACGGGAGCAAGGATTCCCTGGTAAAAACCGGACTCGTTGTTGCGACTCTTTCGCTTGCTCCACAAATCGTGCCGGTGTCCGGGTCAATCCATTTGTTCCTCGGCGATTCCGCTGTCATTAAATTTATCCTTACCGATCCCGACAGCGACCTTGTCGGGTATACCACTCGGCTGGGCCTGGACCAGGACACCGCATTGTCCCACGCGATAGACCATTCCTATTCAATCACCTCCCGTGTCGGTCACGACACGATAACAAGGAAATTACAAGGGACTATTTTGTTTCAGGGAATAAAAGATCCGTTCGTATGCTTCGCGCAAGCGGTCGACAGGCAAAGCAATTACAGCAATGTCGCGGCATGCACGGTGTTCGTTGCCGACACGGTGCATCCAACTATCGCAACGCTGCGTCCGGTCGCCGATAGTATTTTCAGCCTTCCCGACACCGTTATTGCCCGTGTAAATGACAATTGGGGCGTTGACTCGGTCAAGCTGGGCGGCGCCAGAATGGCCTTGTCGCACGACAGCGCCGCCTATATCGTTCCGTCGCTTGCGCTGGGGAAAAGTTTCGACACGATCACGGCCTGGGACTCGGCGGGCAACGAGACGTCGCTTGTGTTCCCCCGTATTTATTCCGGGCCGAAGGTGTATCCTCCGGAAGTCAAGAACCTCAGCCGCACGGTTTTTACCGGCCACCGGTTCGATACGCTATTTCTTGACACGTGCGCAGTACCGACGGACCCGGCGATCAAAGACACCGCCGCCTACCAGAAGTCCCTCATCTGGCAAATCGTCGACAGCTCCGGTACGTCGCTGGCCATACCGGGATCCAGGAAATTCGTCGTGCCCGCGCCGGCCGACACCCTGTGGGACGGAACAGTCAAACTGACGTTTGTTGCCATTGCCTCCACCGGCCCGTCCGCTCCGACAGCGGAGCTGTTTATCGTACGCGACCGCCCTGGCACGCCGGTCATCACCCTGGCAGGCCAGTCGAAGCTGGTGGGCGATTCGTTCGATACGCTGTTTCTTGACACCTGCGCCAAAGACGCAAACGATTCGGTAACGACGCTTAATTGGACGTTTAAAAACGGCAAATTCTTCAAAGTCGATTCCATTATAGCATGCCCGCCGTGCGTACGTCTTCCGTGCTTGAAATGCACCACCCCGACGTTTCGGCGCCGCATTACCGTCGTTCCCGATACCACAAAGATAAACCCCGCCACATGGACGGGAAACGACACGCTTTACTTTACGGTAAGAGATCCCGGCGGCCTTTCAAAAACAAAGCCCATAGTATTTAACAAATGGAATTTCATCATCTACCACCCGCCGATCATAGTCCCCATATTGCCGAAAATGAGGTCGGAATAAAAATTTGTTGACGCTTTGAAATTACTAAAAAAGGCTTACTATGACTATACATTTACAGTGGTTATTCGGCCTTGCGCTCCCCCGCCCCAAATCACGGTATTGATAGTTTTTTTAGGAACCCGCCGCCCCAATGGGGCTCCCTTTTTCCTGAAAGGGTGGAAGGACATTCTTTCTTTTTCGCTGCTGCAGTGACCTAAAAACAAAAATCCCTGATAGTCTTCAACTGAAGTACCTTCAGGGATTTAAAACCGAAAATTTACAGAAGTCTATTTTACTTTCTCTTTTTCAATTCGCCGTAAATGAAGCTTACTGGTATATTTTCTTCCTACTTGCCGAATACGCCGCAGGCGTTCCTTTTCCGGCAATGCTTCTATTTCCCCGTAAGCCTTCCGACGCCACTGCCAAACATCTTCAATCGTTTTATAAGGATCATTTATCTTTTTCATTGTTCTCCTCCGGTATAAAAAACTCAGGGGTTATAAGGCGTATCTCGCCATAACCATTCAACATATTTACCCCGTTAAAACCATCCATCCGTTTGATCTTTAAAAGATGCTTGTAATTGAACGTCAATAAATATTCTATACCATTAACACTTGCTATTGCAACATGCGCAGCATCATAAAATCGGTTGGCCTTTGTCGGTTCAAGTATACCCGCTTCAAAATACCGTTCCATTAACGTCTCGGTCTCTTCGTCGGGACTTAAAACTTTCGGTGATATCCGTTCAATCCATTGCAATAGTTTTTTGCGTTTCCCTTCCTCACATTTCTCAAGTTCAAAAAAAAGATAGTCGGAAATGTAAAGATCATAAATTCCCGTCTCGCTCACAATCAAAAATTTCTCCGTAATTTCCTGGAAATCAGGCCGTTCATCCTGATAGAGCTGGTTCCAAACCGATGTCTCGATATATAATTTCTTCTTCATGGTAAAAATATACTCCATTCGTCAGTGTCACGCTATGAGTTTTAAATGTCAAAATTCGGGTCGAGGGAAAGCTTTTTTCCCCTTTATGATCGGGAGGCCCAGGGGCCGGACGGGTTCCTACAGCTAAAAAGTATTATTCCGGGAGGGCTGGGGATTTTTATAAAAGAAGTAATCCAACTATTCTGTTAGCCAGCTAAGGCTGCGGGCACGTATGCCCAGTATCGTTTTCGTTTCTACGCTCTGGATAAGTTTAATAAACTGCTGCTGCGTTGGGATATTGCGCGGAAGGTGCTTGTGCTGCTTAGGAAACACGATTAAATGACTGTAATCCTGCTCGATGAGCTCACGGTCGAACTTTTGCGAGGAAGACCGTCCCGGCCTTTTTTATGCTTTTAAAAATTTCTGTCAAGAGTAAAATACACATTTTAATTGTCTGGTATAAAATATTCATTTGATGTATATTTATGCAAGAGAAATAAATATGTCGATTATTTTTTATATTATGAGTATCGGGGAAAATATTAAAAAACTTCGGAAAAGTATGGGGCTTACCCAGGTGCAGCTTGCGGAGTCTCTCAGCACTACGCAAAAAGTTATCACTGATTACGAGACCGGACGCTCCAAACCGCCGCGTAAACGGTTGCCGCAGATTGCAAAGTTCTTCCACATCACCGTCGATGAGCTTATCGGCGACGATGATGTATCCGCAAAGCTGCCAATCGTTCCAAAGTCGCCTCATGGAAATACCCGGGCTTCTCATGTGCTTAAGTTCTTTGAACGTCTGGGCGAAGAAGAACAACGCGTCATTCTCAAACAAGTAAAAGCATTGGCTGGACGGTAAAACACGATGCTTAATATTCTCATGGAAGAAGCGCGGGCGTGTCTGGATCGTGAACTGATACGGCGTGACCGTGCGGAAGCGCGTACCCGTTTTCTGCTGGCCGTCATTGTGCCGGTATAATCGGCCTGGGCATCTTCAATGCTAACCTACTCAAGTTCATCATTGAACGATTTTCCGAATCGATCCTTGCTAAAACTCTGGCTTTCTGCCTCGGCGCCGTTGCTTTGTGCGGGATGGCGGCGTTCATTCTTGCGTTCGTTGTCTTGCATTTTTACAATAAAAGGCTCGTCCCTGACGCCGAAGAGTTCGCCCGCGTACCGACAGAATATCCAAACCTAAACGACAATGCATTATATCAAAGCCTTCTGGAGATGTATGCAAAACTTACCGTCGACAACAATGAACGCAACACGAAGGCCGAGGGATATGTTATAATTATATCAGGACTGACAATGACGATTGGGATACTCTTCCTCGTATTCTCTGTGTTGAGTATCGCTCTAAAGGTACGGTTTTCCTAAAAAGAGGTATTGATATGCCTACAGAACAGAACAATCAGCAAAGTGAGCAGCAGGCCCAGCCGCAGCAGCCTGCAAATAACCAGACCGAACGTCCGACATTTCATGGAACAGAGATTCGCGGCAACGTAAACGGCAACATCGAAAGAAAGTAACTTCCTGACAACATTGCGGTAGCCCTGCCGCCCTGGGCCACTGCGGGCCGTCCCTGGCTCCTCGCTTTTACATAAAATTCCTTTTGCGTCCGTTGCGCCGTCATGGCTCCACACATGCCGAAGCGAGATTGCTTACGTTCCCGCCCCGGCATGTCGCAAAAGGCATTTTATGCAAACCCCGGCGGCAGGGAACATTTTATCACCCCCCGCCCCACCCGGTTTTGCCGGCCGCGGCTCGCCGCACGCCGGCTACCTCCCACGCATGCCCCCTCAAGGGGTATTTCCCCTATGTCAAAATCTACCAACCGGGAAAACCAAGCTACCGCATATTAAGATTTTTCATTTTCCTTGTCAGCTCATTCATAATAAATTCTCGTACCATATCAGATTGCTCTTTTTTTAGTTTTCTTGCTACACTTTTAATTAATTGTCGCTGCCATCGGTATCGCTGTAAAATTATTTACCTGGGTTGTTCCCCTGCCATTTCAAAAAAAGAAACGACGACCAAAAGCCAGGACCCGCAATAAAAATAAAAAGTGGTGGAAGTTTCCACCCTTCTTTATTCGGATTGGTAGGCTTCGATAAAGGGCGCCCCTGGGGGCGGATGGGGTGCGCCGCGGTGGACCGGCACACAACTTGCCGACAGGCATGCACGTAGTTTGCATAATACCGTTATGCGACAGCCGCTAATCTTTCCCGCTTACCTGCCGGAGTGAACGCATAACGGGTATTATGTAAAAGCGACCGACCAGGACGGGAGGACGCGGCTACGTGCCGGTTGCTGTGACGGGCATGCGCGGCGTGGGCGGGCGGGGGTTATCAATAAATAACCTTCACTACTCCGGTCTTAAGTCTTGTATGGTTAAGCATGATTATCAAAGCGGCAAGGGCATCTTCGAACTTCTCGGGAAAATGTATTTTAAGGATTGCCTTTTTATCTTTGTATACAGATGGTTCGCAGCTTTTGAGCAGTGACAACACTAACGCCCATTGTTGCCAGTCGGCTATCACTTTCTCAAACGCGGTCTTTTTCTTGTCGGTTAGCTCTTTAAAATTGGCTTCAAATGTACAGTCTTGATCTACCGGATCAACTTTCCAGTACATGGTTTCGATAAATCGATCTTTCCGTAAAAAGGGCATTTCGTACATGTGCCCATTATGCCCAAAACCTAATGCTGTAACAAAATTTGCTGGCGTGGATCGAGCATATAATGGACCGATTAATGCGTTTTCTTCCTTACGCAATTCAGTGGCCTTTTCCTTGAGCTTGGGATCAGCATAATACTTCTTTTCTTTGTTGTAAATCTCCCCCTCGTTTCTGAGATCGTGTCCGTTTTCCGGCTTGAATTAAACTACATTTAGGCAGGAGCATTTGTGTCATCATCAGCGGGACGGAGAAAAGGACGGGATCGATGGAAAACGGAAAGCAGT
>Ga0182017_10001061_pt1 | contig 21579 bp, 12 predicted proteins | sample 712E3DmetaG_FD_120492 | JGI IMG/M metagenome (GOLD analysis project Ga0182017, IMG submission 120492) | Permafrost microbial communities from Stordalen Mire, Sweden - 712E3D metaG | ecosystem: Environmental > Terrestrial > Soil > Wetlands > Permafrost | place: Sweden: Stordalen | collected... | reverse complement strand
GGAGTTCAGGATGGGGATCTTGCCAAACCAACCCCAGGTATCCAGCGCCGTGTTGCGGAAGAACTCATAGACAGAGCCGTGATACTTGGCGCCGCCACCCTTGATGGTGTAGTTCATGACGCCCTGGCCTTCGTAGATGGCCGGGTAGCCGGTGGTTTGCACCTGGAATTGATCGACAGCGTCGACTGAAATCGCGGTCCACACATAGCGCGGGTCGCCGTTGCCGCCGGCGCGCACAAAGGGAACACCGTCGATGTACACCGCCGAGGCGGCACCGCGACTGCCTGAGCCGTTGATCACACCGGTGTTTGTTGTAGCGTTGCCATTGGTTACATTCCCCTGCACGCCGGGCATCAGATAGGCGAAGTCGGTGGCGCGCCGCTGATCGGCAGAGCCGAAGGCGCCCATCTCGATGGGCAACTCCGAGTACATCTCGTTTTCCATGGTGGCGCCCAGCGCTGCGTTGCTGGTTTCCAACTGCGGCGGCGCCGCCGTCACGATAATCTCATCGTTAGCTCCGCCAACCGTGAGTTCCGGGTTATATGCCTGCGACTCCATGGCATTGACATGGATGTTTTTCTGAGACAGCTTTTGGAAGCCCTTGGCGGAAGTGGTTACGGAATATATGCCTGGATCAAGGTTGGAGAAGGTGAAGTTACCCGCTCCAGTTGATGTGGTTGTGGTTGTGATGCCGGTAGCGTCGTTGGTAGCGGCGATAACGGCGCCAGGGATCACTGCCCCGGTCTTATCCGCAACCGTACCTGTAATGGCGCCTTTTCCTGAAAGCTGCGCCATCGCGGTACCGGCGCACATCAGGATGAATACCGCTGTTAAACATGCCAGCCATGATGCACTGGCCAGTATTCTCCGGGCGGTGCCACGCGCTGTATTACGATCACAGCGAAAAATCATACTGCTCATATCGATTTGCCTCCTCGAATTTTCATCCAAAAATTGTCCAGCAGCTGAGTACACTCGCCCTCATTGGGCTTACTGGCAGGCCGCTTTTGTGGTCAGACCACTTTCGGCACCATATCACTCTCCCATACCTGAGCTAGCCGTGTCAATAGAGTGTTTGTCAATAGGGAAATTTAGATATTATTGCAATAGGGAAATTCCTATACTCAAAGAATGTGCCTAATGGCATTAAAGAGTTTGTCCTAGCGCAGAAATGGCTCGTTCATGAATCAAGGAGTGTCGTCATTGCGCACCAGGCAACTGGTCGGACCTCCACAGTCCTGAAACGGGCGCACCGCATCAGTACACCCGGTTGGGTTTATGCGTCTGCCGAGAGCCTGATCGGAGAAGCCGCGCCGTCCGGAAGCCGTGTCTGGCAAAAGGGGTAGATCGGTGCGATCCCCCGTTACTGCATGGGTTTACCCGACAGAGGCCTGCAAATTCTTTTCGTGAGGCGTGGCTTTCAACTCCGCCCGGACTCGCTTCGGCCTGGATGCGCCCTGAGCCGTTTTCCGAACCGGGGCGCGTTCCATGCCCTGCGAGGTTTGCGCCATCCGCAGGTGCTGCTCCATCAATCTTCGCGCTTCTAGGGGGTCGCGTGCACGGACGGCGCGGTAGATTTCCCGGTGCATCTCAGCGGATTCGCGCATATCGATGGAGCGCTCGACGGTCTTAAGGCGTTTGTCATACATCGCCGTGGTGATGGTCTCCATGAGGGCGGCGAGAATCGGATTGCCGGAGGCCTGGGAGATGATGCGGTGAAACCGCACGTCGTGGACGAGATAATCCGCCGGGCCGCTCATGGATGCGAACATCTCTGCAACCTCCTCGGCCAGGGCGGCGTGGTGCTCTTCACTTCCGCGTTCAGCGGCCAAAGCGGCCAGATTGCCTTCCAGAATCAATCGCGTCTCGAACATCTGCCAGGACTGAAAGCCGTGCAGCGCGCCCATAAAACTGACCGAGGCCTTGCCGAATGCGGGCGGGCCGTCGGCTATGTAGGTTCCCACGCCGTGGCGCACCTTGATCACCCCCATCGCAGCCAATTGACCGATGCCGGTGCGCAGGCTGGCGCGGCTGACTTTCAGCGCGCGCGCAAACTCGCGCTCCGGGGGAATCTTGTCTCCCGGCTGCAAGGAACCACTCTCAATGAGTGTGCGGATGTGGTTGACCACCTGCATGGTCCGATGGGTATCGGGTTGTTCCAGTCTCGTGCGCGGCATAACGGAAAGAAGCCCTCTTGCACCCTGAAAATTTCGGGCGAAATAATTATTACTGCCGAATGCGGTCGCTGCTCTAGAACGAGTTTTTGCCGAAAAAGCGTCGACCGCTTTATGTGTATACTACTGGTCGGACCTCTTGGGTGGCCAGAGATCTACGCAAAATTGCTGAAAAAGGTAGAATCCGAACCATGCTGCTCCACGAAGACCGCTTGTTTCCATCCGAACCCGGCGCGCGCAAGATTGCCCTGGCGCTGTATGCGCGCATAAAGACCCTGCCTATTGTCAGCCCGCACGGGCATACGCAGGCGGCATGGTTTGCCAAGAACGAGCCGTTTCCCGACCCGGCAAAGCTGTTTGTTCAGCCCGACCACTATGTCTATCGCATGCTGCTGAGCCAGGGAATCCCGATGGCGGAACTCGAGATTGGCGAGCCGGTGATGAAGGATGCCCGCAAGGTCTGGCGCCTATTTGCTAAAAACTACTATCTCTTCCGCGGAACGCCGACGCGAATGTGGCTGGATTTTTCCTTTCAGGAGCTTTTTGGGTTGGAGGAAAGGCTCTCGGAAAAGACCGCCGACCTCTATTTCGACACCATCTCGGCAAAATTGCTTACGCCGGAGTTCCTGCCCCGCGCGCTGTATGAGCGCTTCAACGTGGAAGTGCTGGCAACCACCGATTCGCCCGTTGACTCGCTGGCCGATCACAAGGCAATCCGCGCATCGGGCTGGAAGGCGCGGATTATTCCTAACTTCCGTCCCGATCCGGTGGTAGATGCGGAGTATCGGGGATTTGCGGAGAACATTCGACTGCTGGGCGAGCAGACCGGCGAAGATACGGCAACGTGGTCCGGCTATCTGAACGCGTTGGGAAAGGCGCGTGCGCGCTTCATTGAATTGGGCTGCACGGCGACCGATCACGGGCATCCCACGGCGCAAACCGCAGACCTTCCCAAAGCAGAGGCAGAGAAACTCTACAGCCAGGTTCTCGGCGGCAGTGCCGACTTGGCTCAACAGGAGCTTTTCCGTGCTCAGATGCTCACCGAGATGGCACAGATGAGCATGGACGATGGCCTGGTGATGCAGATTCATCCCGGCGCGGTGCGCAATCACAACCGCAGAGTTTACGAACGCTACGGCCGCGACGTAGGCTGCGACATTCCCCGCCCGACCAATTACGTAGACGCGCTGCGCCCCCTGCTGGACCGTTTCGGCAATGAGAGCAAGCTCACCATCATCCTTTTCACGCTGGACGAATCGACCTACAGCCGGGAGTTGGCTCCGCTGACCGGACATTACCCTTGCCTGAAGCTCGGACCTTCCTGGTGGTTCCACGACAGCCCGGAGGGTATGATGCGTTTTCGACAGCAAGTGACCGAGACGGCTGGATTCTACAACACCGTCGGGTTTAACGACGACACGCGGGCATTTCTCTCCATACCGGCGCGGCACGATGTGGCGCGGCGCGTGGACTGCGCCTTCCTGGGCAGACTGGTGGCCGAACACCGGCTAGACGAAGATGAGGCCTTCGAGGTGGCTCATGAGCTCACCTATGGATTGGTAAAAAAGGCGTACCGGCTGTAAGAAGCCTCTTCGTCTTTGCCCGCAGTACTTGCCTGCCGGAAAAAATGTAACCTGGCAGACGATAAGTTGGGAGTAACGATGGAAAATCGCAATTTGAAACTCAGCAAGTATTCGGTAGGGACCGGGGACCGGTTCGCGCACCAGGCCAAAGCGCAGTTGCAGGCCTGCATAAAGGCTCTGGCGAACGGGGTCGAGGTGGTTCCGGTGTGGAACAAGTCGAACCGCGAACACACTATTATCGGTTCCGAACCCACTCTGGCGCGGCAGGCCGCCGATGCCGCCGTCAAGGCGCTCGACTGGAAGCTGCCCTACTTCTGCGACGCCGATCACATCAATCTACAGACCGTCGGACGCTTTCTCGATTCCTGCGATTTCTATACCCTCGACGTGGCCGACTTTATCGGCCAGGCCGCTCCGGAAGCCGATATCGACGGCTTCGTGAAGCGGCACCCGAAGTTGCTGGGGCGCATTGGACTGGAAGGAACAGGAGAAGCTTTCGAGATCACCGCTGAGAACCTGCGGCAGACCGCGCAGAAGTATCTGACCGCAGTGAAAAAGGCCGGTGAGGTTTACCGCACGATAGTAGCCGCCAAAGGCGCCGGCAACTTCATCCCCGAAGTCTCAATGGACGAGACCGATAGCGCGCAGAGTCCGGTGGAGCTGCTCATTATTCTGGCGGCCATCGCAGATGAAGACATACCAGTGCAGACCATCGCGCCCAAGTTCAGCGGCCGCTTCAACAAAGGCGTCGATTACATCGGGGATGTGGCACAGTTCGGGCGGGAGTTTGAACTTGATGTCGCGGCCATTGCCTATGCTGTAACGCACTTTGGCCTTCCGGAGAATCTCAAGCTGAGTGTGCATTCCGGCAGCGACAAGTTCTCCATCTATCCCGCTATTCATGCCACCATGAAAAAGTTCAACGTGGGTGTGCATCTGAAGACCGCGGGAACCACGTGGCTGGAAGAGCTGATCGGCCTGGCCGAGGCCGGGGGCGAGGGGCTGGCGCTGGCCAAGGAGATTTATGCGGAGGCCTATGCGCACCGCGAAGAACTCTGTGCGCCCTACGCAACCGTCATCGACATCGACCCGGCCAAACTGCCCTCGCCGGACCAGGTTCGCGGATGGTCCTCAGAACAATACACCTCCGCCTTGCGTCATGTGCGTGGAGCCGCGGCCTATAACAGCAGCCTGCGCCAACTGCTGCATGTTGGCTTCAAGGTTGCGGCCAAGATGGGACGCCGCTATCTGGACCCGCTCGAAGCCAATGAAACCGTGATTGCGAAGAATGTGACCGAAAACCTCTACGATCGGCACATCGCCCCCGTGTTTCTTGGGCGCTGAATTTCTGCTTTGAAGTTTCTTTGATCTGGATAAACTGACGGAAGACAAAAAAGGAGTGCGATATGGCAAAGACAACAGACGCCGCGAGCGAACAACAGACCTCCTTCGATCTGGCGGAACTGACGAAGTTGTACGACTTTAGCGGGAAAACAGTAGCCATTACCGGCGGCGCTGGGGTTCTTGGCAGTGAGATTGTCAGCGCAGTGGCCGGATGCGGCGCAAAGGTCGCCCTTCTGGAAGTGAATGCAGAGGCAGGCAAGGCTCTGGTCGAGCGCATGGGAGAGCGCGGAAAGCAAGTCACGGTTTTCTACTGCGATGTGCTGAATCCAGAGAGCATTGTTGCGGCAGCTCAGGAAGCAAAAAAGAATCTGGGCACAATCGATTGCCTGGTCAACGGCGCGGGAGGCAACAAGCCCCAGGCCACAACCAGCCCCGAGATGAAGTTCTTCGATCTTCCTCCGGATGCGGTGCGCTGGGTCTTCGACCTGAATATCATGGGCACGATTATTCCCTCCCAGGCCTTTGGAAGAATCATGGCGGAGCAGGGGTTTGGCTCGATCTTGAATATTTCGTCGATGAACTCGTTCCGGCCGCTGACCCGTATTCCCGCCTACTCGGCGGCCAAGGCCGCGGTCAGCAACTTCACGCAATGGCTGGCCGTACACATGGCCCAGGAATATTCGCCGAGGATTCGCGTGAATGCCATTGCGCCGGGCTTCTTCCTGACCAATCAAAACCGTTTTCTGCTGACCGACCGGGAGACGGGCGACTGGACCGCGCGCGGCAAGACGATCGTGGGGCACACGCCGATGGCGCGCCTGGGTGAGCCTAGGGATCTGATCGGGTGCGTACTGTGGCTGCTTTCGCCGGCAGCGGATTTCGTAACCGGCACGGTGATTCCGATCGATGGCGGTTTTTCTGCGTTCAGCGGCGTGTAGGCAACAGAACGCCGCACAAAGAGGCTGCGCCAATCAGCGCAGCCTCTTTGTGCATATATCTGCTTTGAATCAGTGCAGCGTGACTTTTGCTCCGGTCTGCTGCATTATCGCCTCGCCCGACTCGGCCTGCACCGTTACATGCTCGCCAGTCACCTCGGCATAGGCAATCGTCATTCCGGTTTTCGCGCCTATCTTCACATTGCGCAGAACCACGCCTAAGATGGGCGCTTCCGGCAATCCAACAATCGCCGCTGCCATGTTGCTGCCCGTGGCGGTCACATTTTCGAGCGTAATGTCGTGAAAGTGCGGAGTCAGGCGCGTGATGGGCTGTGCCGTTACATCAGAGGGCGGCAAGACCTTCGGATAATATTCGCTGATAATCAGTGCGTTCTTTACGTTCTTCATCTCGATGTCGCGGAAGAAGAGGTGGCTCACATCGTTGCCGCGGTCGCGGTTCGCCTTGATGCGGATACCGTTGTCGGTGCCCTCAAAGTGAATGCGCTCGGCGCGGATATTCTGCGCGCCGCCGGCAATTTCGCTGCCGATTGAGAGTCCATGCCCGTGCAAGAAGGTGCAGTCGGTGATGGTAATGTCGCGGCTTGGATCGTCGGGTCCCGGAGAGTTGATCGGTCCCGACTTGATGGCCACGTTATCGTCGCCCACGTCGGCAAAGACATGGTCGATGACCACATGGGACGAAGAGAAGGGATCTATGGCGTCGGTATTCGGCGAGTTGGCCGGCGCCAGAATTCTGACATTCCGAATCACCACATCATCCGAGTAATAGGGGACCAACTGCCACATCGGCGAGTTCTGGATAGTAATGCCCTCGACTCGAACGTGCTTGCAGTGGTCGAAGAGTATCAGCTTCGGCCGTGGGTGGCCGGAACCAAGAATGCCGGCGTCCCTGACCGCTCGCGCCTCCTTCCACCAGGTTTCCCCTGCCCCGTCGATGACGCCTTCGCCGGTAATAGCGACATTCAACGCATTCATTGCGCTCACCAGCGGTTGCAGGTCGGGCAGGTGAAACAGGGTCAACGGCGGATAGTCTGCATGATCGGCGGAGCCGAGCAGCGTGGCGCCCTTGTCAAGTTGCAGGGTGATGTTGCTCTTGAGCACGATGGGCGCGCTGAGATACGTACCTGCAACGAGCCGGACAGTGCCGCCTCCGCGCTCTTCGCAGGCGTCGATGGCCGCCTGAATCGCAGCCGTATCCTTGGTGACGCTGTCACCCTTGGCGCCATGGGTGCGGGGATCGCAGGTGGCTGATTTACCGAGCGCGCCGGCAGGAGCTGCCGCAAATACCGCAGCCAGGGTTAGCAGAAACAGAAGGGTTGTAAACGGCAATCTCCGTTGCATCATGGGACTCCTCGCAGAAAACTGTTCACGTTCGAACTCATCTTACGCCAGGAAGCATATGTGGTCATACCTCTGCGGCCTTCAGGCGTGTATTCAATGAATGAAGAATCCAGTCTTTACGGAGACACATCCGCCAGATAAATGGCTGTTATTGATCCGTGGCGGCGGCTTTGTCTGTCTCAACCTCGCGTTCGGCCAAATGGTCGTACCAGGTGAACTTCAGAATGGCCGACGTCGCCAGCGTAACCGCAAACGTGATGGCGGCGCGCCGGAATTCCTGGATCACAACATAGAGCGGCAGCGCCACCAGGCTCACCTGCCATGTGATGCCCACCGCAACATTGAACATATCGCGCAGGAAGTCCTTATTGCGCTTGAAGCCGGGATCTTCGGCAAGCACCTTCTTCAGAACCGGTCCCCAGAAGCCCCACGGGCGGACGCGGCGATAGAAGTCCATCAGAATCGCGTCGTCTTCCGGTTTGGTGAGCAGCGTGCCAATCAGGCAGCCGGTCAGCGAGATTCCCAAAACCAGCGGGAAGACGATGGTGACATCGAGATTGACAGGGTATCTGGCCACGAAGTGTTGCACGGCGGGCACATTGCCCAACAGGCCCGGAAGCGCCAGCACCAGCGCGGATACGATGCCGGTAACCATGCCCCAGAAGTAGCCGTATCCGTTGAAGCGCCACCAGTACCACTTCAAAACATTGGACGCGGTATAGCCGCCCCACAATCCGGAGACGATCCACAAAACCACCGAGTTGACTGAGGTGACGTTCCAGCCGATGAGGACGCCGATGACCACCACGGCAAAGGAGGCCAGATAGCTGAGTCGGACATAGGTCTTGGGCTGGGCATTGGGATTGATGAAGCGCTTATAGATGTCGTTGACGAAATACGGCGGCGCGGCATTCACGGTGGAGGCGAAGTTCGACATGAAGGCGGCAAGCAGGCCGGCGATCAGGAATCCCAGCAGGGCGGCGGGCACGAAACGGCCGAGCGCGAAGGGCAGCACCAGCTCGAAATCCATGTTGGGGCCCATGGCCTTGATGTTGTCGTTGAAGAAGACGGCGGCGAGAACGGTGAGCCCGATGATGAGAAAGTAGCGCGGGAAGGTGAGCACGATGTTGACCCAGGCGCTCATCATCGAGGCTTCGCGCGGCGTTCTAGCCGAGAGCACACGCTGCATATCGTAGTTCGGCGCGGGTCCGGCAGCCGAGATCAGCACGCCTTTGAAGAAGAGCATCATGACAAAGAAGCCGAAGAGGCCGTAACCGTCTTTGGCAATCGTCTCGCTGGCCGATGGAAGCAAGGTGGACCAGTTCAGATTGAGATGCCAGCCGAAGAAGAGGTTGTCCCAGCCTGCCGGCACCCACTTGTGCAGCGTATCCGGCGCCACCTTCATCATGGCGATGATGCCCACTGCAAAGGAGGCGATGGCCAGAATGATGAACTGCACCACCTCGGTGATGACTACGCTGATCATGCCGCCCTTGATGACGTAAATAGCCGTGATGCCGATCAGGATCAGCGCATACTGGTTGGGCGAGAGATGCCAGGGCAGGAAGGTGGCGGCAAATTTGCCGATGCCTTTGAAGCCATAGCTGAAGAATCCGATGATGCTGACGAAAGCGTAGATCACCACGATCAAATGCGACAACTGCGCGCCGCGGCCGGCGCCGAAGCGCGTCTTGATCCACTCCGCTCCCGTCATGACCTTTGAGCGGCGCAGCCATGCGGAGAGGTAGACCATCAGGAAGATTTGGTTGAAGGTGGGCCATAGCCAGGGAATCCAGACGCTCTTCAAGCCGTAGATAAACATCCAGTAGACCAGCAGCATGGTGCCGCTGATGTCGAACATTCCCGAGGCGTTCGAGATACCCAGCACATACCAGGGCATCTTATTGCCGCCGAGGAAATAGGCCTGCATACTTTGCGATGCGCGATGCGAGACCCAATAGCCGATCAGCACCGTGCTGAGCAAATAGACAATGATGATGACGATATCGATAGCGTGAAGATTCATTGAAACTCTCTTTATTTGAGTTGGCCGGCCAACAGAAACACTAGAGAGGCCTGCCAGTTGATGGCGACCTCATTGCTTGCATAGGAGGCCTGCCGATCGGAATATACTCTGGCCGGAGGCGTGTCAGCCGGCAGCGCTTTCAGCACATCGTCTTGCCGGTTCGTGTTTGGCCCTCCGGAGAGCAACCCCGGCCAGGGCTGCGCGTGCTTGCCGTCTCCGCTGGGCCGGTGATGCGGGTGCTGGAATGAGTGCTCGCCCACCTGCGTGACCCAGGAGAGCGAAAACGTGTTCCGTCCTAGAAGATAGTGCAGGTTGTCGCGCGCCGCATCCGTGTAGGCAGGGTCCGGCTCGAGCACATTTGCGATCAGCAGCTCTATGCCATACTCGGCCGCAATGCCGTTCGAGCCCCACACATAGTCATTGGTTTTCAGGCTCACGTGATAGGGATTGGCCCGCGTGCGACCCACAATAGCCTTCGCTGCCGCCAGGGTCCTTGCCCGGATAGCCTTCACTGCCCCGGCATCCGCGTCCTTCCGCGTGGAAAGGGCATAGGTCCACAGAGCCTTCGGTCCCATCGCGTTCCAGTTCTCCACCGGCGGCGAATCTAGGCTAGGAAGCAGCTCCGCATAGTGATCGAGGAAGAAGCTGTGGTACTGGGCTTCTCCGGTAGTGCGCCACAACTCTGCTGCCGCCCAAACGCGTTCGTCGCCGCAGTTCGCATCCGCGTACTCTCCCGTGCTCACTCCCGGCGGATTCTTGAAAGTGACGTTTGGATAGCTCTCGGCCCAGGTCCAGGCCCGCTTTGCCGCCTGCAGAGCACGCTCGGCGAACTTAGCGTCGTAGGGCTTGTAGGCCCGTGCGGCGATCGCGGCCACGGCCGCAAGGTCTGCGGTTGCGCAGGTGCTTTTATACGGTAAGGAACCGGTCCCGATCACCTCACTGGGAAGCGTGTCTGCGTCCGGCGAGATAAATCCGGAAAAGTTTGCGCTGGTCTGCTTGTGCCAGACGCCCCCGTCGCCGTCCTGCATCTTCAGCATCCACTCCAGATTCCAGCGCGCCTCGTTGAGGATGTCGGGCGTGCCGTTTCCGCTCTCGGGAATCTTGAGCTGAATGTGCTTGAGGGCGGGTGAGAAGATCTCCCACGCCCACAGCAAGGTAGCCGTAGTCACCCCGGAGTTGACCATGTAGCGGCCATAATCGCCTGCGTCGTGCCAGCCGCCTATGTTATTCCTTGGCCCGATGGCTCCCGAGGAAAAATGGAACTCGCCCTGTCGGTGGCAGGTGGGATGCGAGTAGCCGGGAAACTCCGGCCCCAGGTTAACCGCCGTGCCGCAGCGTTGCCCATAGAAGGCGCGCATGGCCAGATAGTAGGTGCGCTCGAAGACGTTGCCGTTCACGGAGAAGACGAAACTGCGTCCCACTCCCGGAACCTGCAGGTAGAAGATTCCCGGTTGCCGCAATGCGGAGAAATCCGCGGCTTGCACCAAGTCGCCGGTATCCGGGTCGCTTACGGGAGGCGCCAGCCGGCCCTGAAAAACGATTGAATTGTCGCTCGTACGACGGAGTTGAAAGCTCTCCGCAGGGGCAGCGACCAACGCGACCTTGGGACCATCGAGCGGATAGCCGACCTGGTCTACTTTGATGGCCAGGGTTGCGTATTCGGTTCCATGGGCCAGGGCGGCGGGGAAAAGAACAAGAGCGGCAAATGCAACGGCCACTGACAACTCTCGAGCGGACCGCGCATTCAGGAGGGCCAGAAACAAGGAACTCGCCATGGATGAACTCTTGCCTCGCGGAAGCGCGGGGAATAACTGGAAAGACGGGCCAGTTTCTCACATTTCCCTAACGGCTGACAACGAATGGGATAGACCCAAAGAGCGACTCACTTTGCCGGTGCAGCCAATCGCTTTTGCCCCTATGTCGCTGCGCGTATAATCGCACTTCGGTTTTGAAAGAACCGCGAATCACCCTGGAAATATGTTTAATTAAAATTCGTGACGAGGGCTATTCCGGCTACGACCGGTCCTCGATGGAGCAGTCATTATGAAGTTCGGCTATTTCGATGATCGGAATCGCGAATATGTCATCACGCAGCCGGATACGCCCTTGCCATGGATCAATTACCTGGGCTGCCAGGCGTATTTCGGAATCATCTCCAACACGGCGGGCGGCTACTCGTTTTATCGCGACGCCCGTCTGCGGCGCATCACCCGCTACCGTTACAACAATGTGCCGCTGGACTTCGGTGGGCGCTACGTGTACCTGCGCGACGACGCGTCGAAGGAGTTCTGGTCCCCTTCGTGGCAGCCTACACGCAACGAACTGAAGGACTACACCTGCCGCCACGGAATGGGCTACTCGGTGATCGGTTCGACCTACAGCGGCATCGAGGCGCACACCCGGTACTTCGTCCCGCTGGACGAGAACCTGGAGATCTGGCAGCTCACCGTGACGAACAGGCGCGCAACGAGGGCGCAGATCTCTGCCTTCGCCAGCATCGAGTTTTGCCTGTGGGATGCGCAGGACGACGCCACCAACTTCCAGCGCAACTTCAATACCGGCCAGGTGGAAGTGGAAGACGGCGTGATCTATCACAAAACGGAGTACCGTGAGCGCCGCGATCATTTCGCCTGGTTTGCCTGTTCCGAGCCGGGCGTAGGTTTCGACACGCAGCGCGAGGCATTCCTGGGCCGCTACAACGGCTGGGAGAAGCCGGCAGCCGTTGAAGCCGGACAACTGACCAACTCGATCGCTCATGGCTGGTCGCCCATCGGCGCGCATCAGGTGAAGCTCGACCTGAAGCCCGGCGAGACGCGGCAGATCGTCTTCGTGCTCGGCTACCACGAAAATCCGAAGGACCAAAAGTTCGATCCGCCCGGCTCGCAGACCATCAACAAGAAGACGGTCACGCCGGTCATCCAAAAGTATCTCGACCCCCGGCAGGCCGACGCGGCCTTTGAGCGGCTGCGCGCGTACTGGGACGGCCTGCTCGGCATCTTCCAGGTGGATACGCCGGACATTCACACCAACCGCATGGTGAACATCTGGAATGCCTATCAATGCATGGCGACCTTCAACATGTCGCGCTCGGCCTCGTTCTATGAATCGGGAATCGGGCGCGGCCTGGGCTTCCGCGACTCGAACCAGGACCTGCTGGGCTTTGTCCACATGGCTCCGGCGCGGGCGCGGGAGCGCATCCTCGATCTGGCCTCGACGCAACTGCCCACCGGCGGCGCCTATCACCAGTACCAGCCGCTGACTAAGCGCGGCAACAACGACATCGGCGGCGGTTTCAACGACGATCCGCACTGGCTGATCGTCGGCGTCTCAGCCTATCTGAAGGAGACAGGTGACTGGAGCATTCTGGACGAGCCGGTTCCCTATGACAACGAACCCGGCTCCGAAAAGCCGCTCTACGACCACCTGCAGCGCAGCTTCCGCTACACGTTGGAGCGCCTTGGGCCGCATGGGCTGCCGCTCATCGGCCGCGCCGATTGGAACGATTGCCTCAACCTGAACTGCTTCTCCGACACACCCGGCCAGTCGTTCCAGACCACCACCAACAAGGACGGCAAGGTCGCCGAGTCGGTTTTCATCGCCGGGCTCTTCGTTCATGCCGGCCGTGAACTGGCGGCGATTGCCAGCCGCCGCGGGTTGGACGCGGAGGCCGCTTCCTATTTGGCCGAAGTGACCAAGATGGAGTCGGTCATTCTCCAACACGGCTGGGATGGCGAGTGGTTCCTGCGCGCCTACGACGACTTCGGCGCAAAAATCGGCTCCAAGGAGTGCGAGGAGGGCAAGATATTCATCGAGTCCAACGGCTTCTGCGTGCTGGCCGGAATTGGGCTCAAAGACGGCAAGGCCGCCAAGGCGATGGAATCTACGCACAAACATCTGGCCACCCAACACGGCATCGTCGTGCAGCAACCGGCTTACTCCCGGTACTACCTCAACCTGGGAGAGATCTCCTCGTACCCGCCGGGATACAAGGAGAATGCAGGCATCTTCTGCCACGTCAATCCCTGGGTGATGATCGCCGAGACGCGGCTGGGCCACGGCGACCGGGCGCACGACTACTACAGCCGCATCAATCCCTCAGCGCGCGAGGAGATCGGCGACCTGCACCGCTGCGAGCCCTATGTCTACGCGCAGATGATCGCGGGCAAAGACGCGCCCACCTTCGGCGAGGCAAAGAACTCGTGGCTCACCGGTACCGCGGCGTGGAATTACTACGCCATTACGCAGTGGATCCTCGGCATCCGCACCTCGCTGGCCGGACTGGAGATTGCTCCGGTCATTCCGAAGAGCTGGCCGGGATTTACGGCGACGCGCATCTTCCGCGGAGTGGTCTACCGGATTGCCATCGAGCGCAAAGGCGACGGCAATCGCATCGCGCTCACCGTGGACGGCAAACCGGTTGAGGGCAACGTTGTGCCTCCTCCCGCGGATGGACGGAAGGAAGTTTCGGTCAAGGGTATTCTGACGTAAAGGCCTGTGGTAGCAGCATGGTTTAGCAGATCGTTGCGATTTGCCCGGATGACGCTCTCCGGCGGTGTGTAATTCTTTCGTGGTGGGAGGGGCTCCGTTGCACGACTTACGTCAGAAGGTAGAAGCCGAGTTGCTCACAGACATCCTTCCCTTCTGGCTCCAATACGCCATCGACGACGAGTACGGTGGCTTTCGCGGCCGGATCGCCAACAACCTGACCATTGACCCGCACGCCGACAAGGGCGTGATCCTGAACACGCGCATCATGTGGACCTTCTCCAAGGCCTACAGTGTCTACAGCGACCCAGCGTATCTGGCTACTGCGCGCCGCGCATATGAATACCTCGACCACTTCTTCTGGGACCCGGATTTTGGCGGCGTCTACTGGATGCTCGACTACGCGGGCCATCCAGCCGACACGAAGAAGCGAATCTACGGGCAGGCATTCGCCGTCTACGCGCTGGCTGAGTATTATCACGCGACAGGCGACGCCGAGGCGCTGGGCAAGGCATTGCGCCTAGTGGAGCAGATCGAAACCGCGAGCCACGATGCGCGGAACGGCGGATACTTCGAGACCTACGTGCGCGACTGGACTCTGGCAGCCGACCAGCGGCTGAGCGATGTGGACATGGACGAAAAGAAGTCCATGAACACTCACCTGCATCTGCTGGAAGCCTACGCCGCGTTGCTGCGATTCCACGAGGACGAGACGGTTCGGCTCAGGCTTCGGGAGTTGATTGAGATTTTTCTGGACCACATCATTCATCCCATGACGAGTCATTTCATTCTGTTCTTCGACGAGAAGTGGCATCCGCGGTCCGGGAAGATTTCCTTTGGCCACGACATTGAAGGAAGCTGGCTGCTTGTGGAGGCCGCAGAGATTCTGGGCGATCCGGCCGTTTTAGAACGGGTGCGCTCTGTCGCTGTCGAGATGGCGCAGGCCGTCTACGAGCAGGGCCTCGACAGCGACGGCGGCCTAATGTATGAGGCCGATGCTACGGGAATCATCGACTCGGACAAGCACTGGTGGCCGCAGGCGGAGGCGGTCGTCGGCTTTCTCAACGCTTATCAGCTTTCGGGCCGGCGGCACTTTTTGGCTGCAGCTGAGCGGAGCTGGGTATTTATCGAGAAGTTCATCATCGATCACAAATATGGCGAATGGTTCTGGCTGGTCTCGAAGTCGGGCGTGCCCGGCGCGGGGCTCGATAAAGTTGGCCCCTGGAAGTGCCCCTACCACAACAGCCGCACCTGCTTTGAAGTAATGCGGCGGCTAGACGCCGTAAAACTCGCCGAAGTCGGGCAATAGTCATAAAAGACCGGAGTGAAGAGATGAACCAGGCCGCATTCAGAAAGAGCGTTCAGAACTTGATGAAGCAGCAGGAGAAGCTGCTCGTCCGGCGCAACCGGAAGTTGCCCGGAGGCAATGGCGTTTTCGATCGCTACGAATTTCCTGTTTTGACTGCCGCGCATGCGCCCATTGCCTGGCGCTACGATCTCGACCGGAAGACGAATCCCCTTCTGCTGGAGCGCATGGGCGTGAATGCCGTCTTCAACGCCGGGGCGATTTTGCACGAAGGCAAATATCTAGTAGCGGCTCGCGTGGAGGGCGCGGACCGCAAATCGTTCTTCGCAGTAGCCGAGAGCCCTAACGGCATCGACAACTTCCGCTTCTGGGATTATCCAATCCTCATGCCGGAGAGCGGCGACCCGGATACGAATGTTTACGATATGCGCCTGGTGAAGCATGAGGACGGATGGATCTACGGCCTCTTCTGCACCGAGCGCAAAGACCCGAAGGCTCCGGCGTGGGACACATCGTCAGCAGTGGCGCAGTGCGGCATTGCCCGCACCCGAGACCTGAAGACATGGGCGCGGCTGGCGGATTTGAAGTCCCGCTCTCCGCAGCAGCGCAACGTGGTTCTGCACCCTGAGTTCGTCGATGGAAAGTACGCCTTTTACACGCGCCCGCAGGACGATTTCATTCAGGCCGGCAAGGGCGGCGGCATCGGCTGGGGTCTTTCTTCCAGCATCGAGAAGGCTGTAATCGATAACGAAATCATCCTCGACAACCGTGAGTACCACACCATTCAGGAGGTGAAGAACGGCCTCGGCCCCGCGCCTATCAAGACGACGCAAGGCTGGCTGCACCTGGCGCATGGCGTGCGCTCGACGGTCGCCGGCATGCGTTATGTTCTCTATCTCTTCCTCGCCGACTTGAATCGGCCATGGATTGTCACCCACAAGCCGGCGGGCTACTTTCTGGCGCCAAAGGGCGAAGAGCGCGTCGGCGATGTCTCGAACGTGGTCTTCTGCAATGGCTGGATCAAACGCAAGAATGGCGATGTGCTGATCTACTACGCCTCATCGGACACACGGCTTCACGTGGCCACCAGCACCGTCGGCAAGCTGCTGGACTACGTGCGCAACACACCCGCCGATCCGCTGCGCAGCTATGCCTGCATGGAGCAGCGATTCACGCTCATCGAGAAGAATAAGGCCGTGCTGCGCGCTATGAAGGCGCCGGGCGGCAGGCGCCGCTGGAACTCTTGATGAAAATGCTTTGACTAGAATCTCAACCGCAACCCAACCTGAATCTGCCGCTCGCGGTAGTAGTTGCTCCCATTGATATTCAGCGGCTGCCCAAAGGCGGTGGTGTTGGCTTTGAGGCCTGTGAGAAAGCTCGGCGCCGGGAGGCCGCCATTCACGCTGCCGGGCGCGATGGAATAGCCGATAGTTTCCAGCTCGGTGACGTTTTGGTGATTGAATAGGTTGAAGCTCTCGGCCAACAGCTCCAACTGCCGCATCTGTCCCAGGTCGAAGCGCTTGCCCAGGCGCAGGTCTGCCTTCCAGGTGAAAGGATAACGGAAGGTGTTGCGTCCTACGCCATAAACGCGGTTATCGCCGCCGGAGCCATTCATACCAGGCCCCAGGGCTTCGATGAGGGCGCTGCCGTTGATGGTCCGCTGGACCTTGTTTGCCAGCGAACCCGAAGTGCGCATGGTGTAAGGCCGCCCGCTGCGGAACTGACCGATGCCGGATAGCATCCAGTTGTTCCCAACCCGCCCAGCCAGGTTGTGCAGCTTCCACGGAGCCACCCAGACGAGATCGGCGAATGCTGCGTGTCGCACGTCGAGGTTGCTGGTTCCGTACTCCTGGCTGAAGTCGGCCGGGTCCAGCACATCGCTGCCCGCCACCTGCGTGCTCTCGTTGGGGTTCCAGTCCATTGCGTGGGCATAGGTGTAGTGGGCGTGCAGAGTTAGGCCGCGCCGGCCATAGCGGTCCACCCTCAGCATTGCCGCCTCATACGTCGAGTTGGCACGGCTCATGATCTGGGTGATCTGTTGGTAGTTCGGGTTGAGGCGCGCACTGTAGAAGGGAACGGTAATCTGCGAGGCCGTGATGGGACCTGTGGCCGTGCCGGCGCCGGGTTTAACGGCGTATGTAATGGTTTGCGGAGTCGTCTTGGGGTCGAAGTTGGTGTCGATAGAGATGGGCAGCCGGCGGCCCAGGCTCACCAACGCGCTGGCGGTCAGTTGCACATGGCTGGGCAGCCTCTCCTCCAGGGCTACGATCCCCTGGTGGATCTCGGCATTGCGAAAGTTCGGCGCAAACTCAATGGCTCCCGGCTTGACCATGGCGCCCGGCGCCCCGCTCAGCACATAGGGAAACGGCGGAGCGCCGCCGCCGTAGTTGGGCAGGTCGTCGGTTGGCCGCAGGAAGAAGTTCATGTCCCCCTTGGCCGATCCGGTCTGCGTCAGCGCCGTCAGCAAAGTGGCGTTCTGCGTGCGCCCGAAGTACATACCATACCCCAACCGCAGCACAGGCCAATGGCTCTCGGCGCCTCCCATGGCCAAGCTCAGGCGCGGACCCCAATTGTTGCCCAAGCTGGGCAGCGTGGCCGTCAGCGGCAGCTCCGGATTGGTTAGCGCCGCGATCGGCGGCGGCATCTGCTCCCGCTCCCAGCGCAACCCGGCTGAGAGCGTCAACCACTTGCCAGCCTGCCATTGAGCGGTCGCATAGCCGGCCCAGTCGTTAGTGCTCAAGTGCCAGCCCGTGGGGCCTATGGTCTGCGAATAGTAGGAGTAGCAGGGCAGAGGGCCCAGGTTATTACCGGTCTGGTCGCAGTTGTGCTGGTGACGCGGGTCGAGCGGGTCCGACCTTAAGGTTGGATCTAGAAAAACCAGTGCATCGGAGGCAAAGTTGACCAAATTTGCATAGGAGTAAGTTCCGGTCTGGTTGCGCAACAGGCTGGTCGCGTCGGCGTTGTGGCTCAGGGAAAGGCCAGCCTTCGCCAGCAAACCGCCCCTGACCCAGTCCAAAGACTCCTGCCCTTGGTAAAGGCGCTCGTCGGGATAGCTGCCCTGGCCGAAGCGCGACGGATTGCCGATGGTGAAGCCGTAGCGATTGTCCACGACGATCTGCGGCAACTGGCCCCATACGCTCTGGCTGAGAAATGCCTGCTCAAAGGCAGACGGTGTTTCGGGCCGCGCACTCAGGATCGTGCGCCCCGCCGAAGCCTGCGTCACGGCCATCAGGTTAGCTGTGAGGAAGGCTTCCCACCGTCCTAAAAGCCACTCTTCGCTTGCCTCGCTCGACCCAAAACTATTGCTCCATAAGTCTCCGAAACGCGGGTTAACCCTCCTCCCGACGAGTTCCAGCGGGCGCTTGTTCCTTCAAACGTGAAACGATGGCGCTCGGCGGCCTCCCAGTCGATACGGCCAAATCCGGTCCACTGCGAGGCGGAGCGCGGAGCGGGACCGAGTAGCCCGCCTAGTTTCTCTAAAACACCTGAGAAGGCTGCTACACCGGCCACTAAAGGGTTGTTGCTGGGCCCCAGCCGGGAACTCAACATCTCCATATCGCTGTCGGATGGGCAGGCTGTGGTGCAGTTGCCAGGCTGCGCGAAGAATGCCTCTGGATGCCTGACGGTGGCCACCCCCGGATCGTTGCGATGGTAACCGTCGAGAGCGGCGAACCAGAAGAGCTTATCGCGGCGAATGGATCTGCCCACGCCGATGCCCCAGGTTGCCTCGTGATCGGGAGGAGTATAGGCTTCAGCCGTAAACACCGGAAGTGTCAGTTGCGTGGCCGGCGAGGTCTCCTTCACCCACTGGGTAAAGGGGTTCTGTGCGCCCCAGGTGTTCTGGCGGTCGAAGAAAAATCCCTGGCCATGCAGGCCGTTGGGGCCGCGCTGGGTCTCCACGTTCACGCGCCCGCCGGCGGAGCGCGCTCCCGCGGCCTCCACGTTGACGGCAACCGTTTCAACCTGGCGGATCGCCGCCTCGCTGACAGCAAGCCCGCGCCTGCCGGCCCAGGGTTGACCCATGCCAACCGGTTCAGCCGCGCTCTGGCTCGGCGAACCGGCACCGCCGAAGGCCAGCCTCTTGCTGGCGCCGTCGAGGGTGGTTTCAGCGGGCTGCTGGGCGCTGCGCGGCGAGACTGAGCCCTCGCCGCCTTCTTGAGCTGCTGCCGTGGGCGTATCCAGCACAAACTCCTGCCAGCGCCGCCCGCTTACGGGCAGCGACTGCAACTCCGCAGCGGCGATTGTCGTGGTGAGCGCCGGAGTCACCGGGTCGATGCCCTGAAGCATCACACGGACGGGCTTGCGCGGCTGCTCCGCAATCCGTATCGACGCCTGTAGAATGCCGCTTGCCGTCGCGATCAAGGGCACTTCGTGAACGGCGGCCAGGGGAAGCGTATGCGACTCCTCGCGTGGTTTAGTCGCGATCAAATCCAAAAACCTTACAGGAGGACTCTCTCGCGGAAGAGCAGGCACTGGCCTCCCAGAGACGGGCATCGTGTTCAGTGGCTCGGCTGCCAGCATTGCCGTCATCACAGAGGACTCGGCCGCCGGCGCCCCGCCATAGATGTCGATCAGGCGCTGCCCGCGCTGGGCCACCGCCCTCAACGGCTCAACGGTAAAAGCAATGTCAAGTGCCGGTAGAGCCGCCGGCTCCAGGTCAGGCCGCTCCATGTTGTGCAATGCCGCCAGAATGAGCTCGGGAGACGGCTGCTCAAATTGCATCGCGGTCTGCAGATGCGCCTCGTGGCCGGCGATCACGAGGATGTTGTCAAGACGCCCGTGGCCCAGTTGACCCTCGGCCTCCAGCGTGTACTCGCCGGCCTCGAGCCCCGTAAACCGGTAGCTCCCGTTCCTGGCGGTGATTGCGTGCGTTTCCGCCCCGGTGGCCCGGTTGCGGAGGATTACGGTGGCACCTTCCAGCGGGACCGAGTGCAGGTCAGTCAGCCTGCCCGCAAGCGACCCGCTCCGGGCCGATTGCGCCACGGCTGCCATCGCCGCGGCCGCAAGTAACGCAGCCAGCACCAGCGGTTTTGTCCAACTCAGCCCTGCCCTTGCTGCCATCGAGAGACCTGCTCGCGGCAGACCCTGGGAAAACGCGCATCTCGCTTGTAGTCTGGCCCGCTCTGGTGGCGGGTCCGGGAGGGGCGGAATCTACCCCTTACATCCACCCCAATTTACCCCGAAGTATAGTTGCAAGCGATTCTAGCCCTCGTTCGGTAAACTGGAAAGACGGCAATATGGATTTAACCTCTCCAGTACACTTTGGCGAGCCATTCCCTATTCCCTGGCCTTCTATGTTCATCGATGAAGCAAAGATACGCGTCAAGGCCGGAGACGGCGGCAACGGCTGCATGGCCTTCCGGCGGGAGAAGTTCGTCCCCCGCGGCGGGCCTTCGGGCGGTGACGGCGGCCGCGGCGGCGATGTGGTCATGGTCAGCTCGCAGCGCCATAACACGCTGATCCACTTCCGTTATAACCCGGAGCACAAGGCGCAGCGTGGCCAGCACGGCATGGGCTCCAACTGCACCGGTCTCGACGGCAACTCCACCACCCTGCAAGTGCCTGTCGGTACATCGCTGTACGACCTGGAGACCGGCGAGCTGATCCACGACTTCTCCACTCCCGACGACAGCCTTGTCATCGCTAAGGGAGGCCGCGGCGGGCGCGGCAACCAGCACTTCGCTACTCCCGTCCACCAGGCCCCCCGCGAACACGAACTGGGCCGCCACGGCGAGGAGCGCCATTACCGGCTGGAGTTGAAGCTGCTGGCCGATGTGGGACTGGTCGGCTACCCCAATGCGGGCAAGTCCACGCTCATCTCGCGCATCTCCGCTGCCAAACCCAAGATCGCTGATTACCCCTTTACTACCCTGGAACCCAATCTCGGCGTGGTCACCGTCGGCGAGGAGCCGGACCAGGAATCCTTCGTTGTCGCCGATATGCCCGGCCTCATCGAGGGCGCCCATCTCGGCTCGGGCCTCGGCGTTCAGTTTCTCCGCCACATCGAGCGCACCCGGCTGCTGGTCCACCTGGTCGATGTCTCGGATGCCTCCGGCCGCCCCGACCCGGTGGAAGACTTCAAGGTCATCAATGAGGAACTGGCCAGCTTCACCAGCAGCGCTGTCAAAGCAGAGGCTGACCCCTTCTCGGACGATGCCGGTCTTCCATCTGAACCCAACCACCCCCTGGCCCATAAGACCATGATTGTCTGCGCCACCAAGATCGACTCCGCCAACCCGGAGAAGCTCAAGAAGCTGGCTACCCACGTCAAGCGCAAGAAGCTCGAGTTCCACGCAATCTCGGCAGTCACCGGGGAAGGCATCGAAGAGTTGAAGTGGTCGCTGGCGCGGCGGCTGCGCCTCGC
>Ga0182017_10001058_pt1 | contig 21614 bp, 14 predicted proteins | sample 712E3DmetaG_FD_120492 | JGI IMG/M metagenome (GOLD analysis project Ga0182017, IMG submission 120492) | Permafrost microbial communities from Stordalen Mire, Sweden - 712E3D metaG | ecosystem: Environmental > Terrestrial > Soil > Wetlands > Permafrost | place: Sweden: Stordalen | collected... | reverse complement strand
CGTGCCCCCACCCCGCCCCCGTAAGAATGAAACTGCCGGGGACGGTGCCGGTGAAATCGAGCCTGTCAATGACGAACGCCGAGCTGTAAAGGTGCGAAGGCGAGAGCGTCCGGCGGATTTCGAGCTCCTTGCCGATCGTCAGCGTCTTCTTCTCTCCCACAATCTTCAGGAGCGCAAGACGCCCCGAGGGACCGCGCTCAACGGGCACCAGATCGATGATCCCCCCGAAATCGACGCCGCTCTTTTCTCGAATGAGTGCTGCCAGGTATTCCTGGGAGTATTCAACCTTCCACCTGTAGAAATCCGCCGTCTCCTGATCGTATTTGAGGAGGACCTGCGAGAGTATCCGTGCGTCCGCGGTGTTGCAGAACGCAGGAGGGGAGCTCCTGATCCACCTGTCCGCCAGGTCCTCCCGGCTGACGTCGGGAGCAGAAAGAAAGTCAGGGAGACGATCAGCAGGGGGGATATCCGCCAGGTTGACAAGGTACGGAATCCCGACCGGCTGCCAGACTTTTCCAAACGGCTCGGTGATCCCCCCGCAGGATTTCGAAAAACGGGCATCGCAGATACGCCCATCGTGCATCAGCACCTGTCCGCGCGTCTGCTCCACAGCCAGAGCGACGGCATCAGCGTACGATTTCGTCACTCCCTGATAGCGCTGGCAATGGTCGTCGGCACACACGTCGTAGAGGTCGTGTTCCTCCCTGTCATACCACCGGACGAGCCGGTCGTGCTCCCTGGTGGTTGTCGTGTAACGCTTTCCTCCCTCTTTCAGTTCAGCAGAGCGTTCAAGCTGCGCCAGGAGCCAGCTGCGTGACGTGACTGCGTGGGCTTTGAGGAGATTTGCGGAACTCGCCGCGCTCATCTCCGATGAGATGACGCTCGCAAGGTATTCCTCAACCGGGACGACATTGATTGCAGCAACGTCACCCCCTTTCGCCACGAGCCGGAGCGCGCCCGAAAAACGCTGGTCTTCATTCCGTTCCCAGTGGAATTTTATACCGATGATCACTCCATGGATCATGAACGAGGTTTCTCCCCCCCCAACCGGAGCCAGGAGGACGCCGGAGGCATATACGGAGCGCCTGCCGCCGCACTCGATGACGATGGAATCGCCAGAGACGGAAGCACGGGCGGGCCCGCGGAGGGTATCCTCCGATCCCGCGACATCAAATTCCCCTTCAAAGTCCACTGCGGGTGATGTGAGGACACCGACGGTGATCGTGGGCTCGGCAGTCATGTCATTGTCCGGTTCCAGGCACACCAAGAGCCCGCATCACGGCGTCGTTCACCGCAGGGCGGACTCTGGCGATCTTGAGATTGGCACGTGTCGGATAGACGCGATTGGTCAGGAATATGACGACGAGATTGCGCGCGGGGTCCGCCCAGATGCACGTCCCGGTAAATCCCGTGTGACCGAATGACGCGGGGGAAAAGAACGCTCCTGCGGACGATCCCCGCGGCGACCTCGTATCCCACCCGAGCCAGCGCTCCTGGACCGGAGAGCGCCTCTCGATGAATTCCGCGATGGTCTTCTCGCTCAGGTACCGCCTCCCGGCGTATATCCCCTTGTTAAACAGCATCTGCATATACACGGCCAGATCGCTCGCCGTGGAAAACAGACCGGCGTTCCCCGACACGCCGCCGATAAACGCGGCATTCTCGTCGTGTACGCTCCCCTGCACGACGGATTTCCGCCAGACGGTATCAATCTCTGTCGGCGCACAGCGGGCACGGAGGGATTCCGGGGGGGCGAACGTGGTGTTCCTCATCCGGAGAGGGATAAAGAACTCCTTCTTCACGAACGCATCGAGCGGCATCCCGGAGACTTTTTCCACGATCTTTCCGAGCGTGATGAACCCGAGGTCACTGTATATGGTGGAATCCCCCGGCGCCGCAACAAGGGGAGTAGCGGCGATCGTGTCGATCACGGCCGCCGCCTCGCTTACCGGTTCATCGTCGCCATAGAGGCACATGATCGATCCGGCATCCGGGACGTTCCCGGCCATATATGGATTGCCGAACGCCAGGACCACAAGAGGGGTGTTCGTTTCCGCCACACGGGCGGCAAACGTGCGAAGGTAGTCGGGGAGATCGATCCTGCCCGACGCTGTGCGTACTTTCACAAAGAGGCAGAGGAGCGCCACGTCCGCCCTTCGGATGCGGGCGACAGCTCCGTCCACCTCGCGCGTGTCGCTCCCGAGAGAAAGGCGGAGTATCTCGCTCCCGGCCGAACGCCGGCGGAGGAGATGGGAAAAGTAGGTCCCCACGGGTTCACTTGTGGCCGGGCTGCCGGGCCTGTCAACATCCGACCTGTCGTCTTCGGTGTCCCCTGCGAGGAGAGCCACGATGTGCATAGGCCCGTCAGGCGGGAGCGGGAGCAAGCCGTTCTTGTTCCGCAGGAGCGTCACGGCATCGCGCGCGATCTCCCGGGCAAGATGCCGGTTCGGCCTCGTGCCGATACGCGAGGAGATTGCGTCGATATCGACGGCCCCCGGTGTTGACCATTCGGAGGGGAGAGCGGGGAGTGATGAAGGATGGCGCTTCTGAGATTGAGTCGAGAGCGATGCTGACGGGGGAGTGCAGGAGCACAATAGAATCGTAAGAATCGAGAGAATCGAAACAATCGGGAGGATCCTGAGCGCCGCAGCGACGGAAAGGAGAATCCTGTTCACGCGTCAGTCCCCCTTCAGGCCGGCCATCGCCAGCAGGAGGGCACCATGCGTCGGTCCGTTCATGGGAGCGCGGAAGTCGGCAGCGGGGGAGGCTTTCTTTATCTCCTCGGCAAGCATGCGCGCGTAAATGGTATCATGGTCGATGAGTCCGCCGATCAATACCACTCCCGTTCCTCCCTGCAAGCCGAGCCGCTCGACGGCCGTGATAACCTGGAGGGAAAATTCCCGGGCGGCGCGGGCAAGTATCCCCAGAGCGACCTGGTCCCCGGCCTCCGCGGCCTCGAGAACCACCGGGGCGATAGAGGGAATATCGAAATTTTCCCTGTAGATGGCGGCGATAATTCGTTCGCGTTTTTCGAGCCCGAACCGCGAGGAGATGGAAGCACGCAAACTGCCGGCTTCGCCCCTGCCGTCGATTTCCCTCGAGACAGCCCTGAGTGCTTCCAGGCCGATGAAGTAACCGCTCCCTTCATCCCCGATCACCCTTCCCCACCCGCCGATCGAAAGCGTCTCCCCGTCCGGAGTTTTCCCCATGACGACGGACCCCGTCCCGGCCACTGCGACCACTCCCGGTCCACCGTTGAACGCCCCCTCAAGCGCGATGCGTCCGTCTGTCTGAATGGAAATGGGGAGGGACGGGAGACCCATCGCGTGCAGCCGGGCCTGTATCGCCCCGATCAGGACCTCCCGGTCCCTCTCCGCGCCCGCCCCCGCAAGACCGAGCACCACGGAACCAATCTCGGCAACGGGGCGCCCGGCCGTGCGCGCAAGGGTTTCGATCAGCCCGGCAAGATTCCGCGCGGCGTTCTCGATCCCGATGACATTCTGATTCGATCCGTCCCCCCGACCGCTGGCAAGGAGCGTACCGGTGCTTTCGGCGAGGAGACCCATGGTCTTCGTGCCGCCGCCGTCCGCTCCGAGCACAAGCGCTTGATGTGTCACTTCAGGAGTTCGAGCTTGGTTGTCTTCAGGTAGCGCAACACGCCCACGAGATCCGAGGCGCTCAGGCGGGCAAAGTATACGCCGCTCCCGCATGAACCGGGGTTCCATGTGACTGAGTGCGACCCGGCCTGTACCGGCCCGTCAACGAGCGTCGCAATTTCCCGCCCAAGGAGATCGAACACTTTGAGCGTGACGCGCCCTGCGGCCGGGAGGTGATACATGATCACCGTCGACGGGTTGAACGGGTTAGGGAAATTCTGGTCCAGCGCATACAGGCCGGGGATCGCCTCTGCCGGCGGACGGGCGGAGACTATCACTGCCTTTGCGATCTGCAATTGATCGATGACGACGGTCCCTGATTGCGCACTGCTCCCGGGAATATACCGGAGCTGAAATCCGTCGAACCGCATCTGCCCGCCGAGCGACGGACTCCCAAGCCATACGCCGACGGAATCATTGGCAAGGTCCCATTCGAGGAGTCTCCATCCGACCCAGTTGAGCGGGTACCAGCGGCTCACTTTGTGGTTCTGTGACCTTCCTTCCGGGTACACATCGACGCTGTCTTCGACTGCGAACCGGAGCTGGCTGTCCCCCCCGTCGTTGAACACGTACGCCTCGAGGACAGTCCCGATTTTCTGCCACTGGAGAGTTTTCTGCGGAGCGAGCGTATCAAGCGGGACCCGGAGAAGCCACGCGGAGGCGGTCGTGTCCCATCTGAACGAAAGCGAGGCTGCGCCCGGATTTGTCTGAATCCCGGGATAGGCAGGACTTGAAACAAATGCCCATGAAGCGGTGTCAACACCCGTCGTGTAGCGTGCGGCCATCGGTTGCTTCCACTGAACGGGAGGGGTATCGAACGAATCAATTGTCGCCGTGACGCGGGAAGAGGGGCCGACGGAGAATGTCCAGAGAATCGGCGAGCCATTCGGGATCATGTTCCCCGTCATGTCCTTCACGCCGCTCACGCGGACAGTATATGAGGCCCCGGGTTCCATGGGAGAAGTGACAAACATATTCACTCCTCCCTTCCCGGAAGACTCGTAGTATTGAATTGTTCTTGGAAGGACGGCACCCCGGACATTCGTGATCACAAAGCTGCCCGGCAGGACGGTCACGGGATCAAGAGGTTCGTCAAACGTAATATTCACGGTCTGAAAGGGGGTCGCGACAGTCATGGCGGAATCAGGATAGCGGCAAACGACCCGCGGAGGATCAACGCGAACCAAAGCGCTACGGATCCGGGCATGCGATGACGCTATAGAGAGAGCGGCGATGCAGAGGAGGATTAATAGCCACTTCATTGCGGCGCCTCACTGTATGTGATCACCAGTATTTCGCCCCCCAGCGTGCTGCAGACAATCGCGTCACTCACAGGCGAGCACTGCGGGTACATCTCGATGGTGTGTGATGTCGATGTGAGTTTCCCGCTCATTGTCCCGTCCGGAGAAACGTATGCGATCTCAGACGAACGGATCGCATGGCCGTCGTCGCTGTCCGCCATGTAGATAACCCACCTGCCGTCGCGTGTCCAGACGGGAGCATCGCGCCTCCCGACCCGGACGGCATGACTCCCGTCAGCATCCGAAACAAATGTGCCCCGGTCCATCTCATAGGCCAACAGTTTTGACCCGTCGGGGGAGAGAGAGGGCCAGACGTAGCTCCCGTTGCCGAGGGGATCGATGAGAGACTTCACACCATCACGGAGGATCGCAATCTTCGTCTCCTCGATTCCAAGTATGGCCACAGTCCCGGCAGGCTGAACTCCGGCAGTCACCCCCTGCACCCGGTTGCCGACGGAATACACGACATCGGACCGGACGAATGCAGGAAGTGAGACCGACTTTCCCGACGAAAGAATGGTTGAACCGCCGCCGACGACGTTTCCGACCACCGCCTCCTGCAGGCGCTCCCCCGGGAGAGCACCGGAGAGCGTCCTGCACCATGCAATCCGCGCCCCGTCAGGAGATATGGTGAACCCGTAGCCTGATGCTTTATCAGATGTAATCTGGACGCTCTTCCCCCCGGCGGTGGAGTACGCCCATATGCCGTCGAAATCCGATGCCGTGTAGTAGATTGTCTTTCCGTCGGGAGACCAGCGGGGCTCGGACCAGGAACGCGACTTTCCCAGCGGGAGCGTCTCCACTGTGACTGTTTTCAGCTGGGCGGGACTCAGGAGGGGGAGAAGACAGAGGACCAATGCAATCGCGCTACGCATATCCACTACTCCAGTTTAGTGGCGCCCGGGTGCGGGTCCCGCCACAAAACCGGCGGGATCGGCGGGGGGATGCCCCACAATATAAGAAAAATGGAGGACAGGGGCCTGTCAGCCGCGGTCTTCTGTGACCTTTTTGAGCTCGCGGACCATTTCAAAGAACTCCGCGAGCGTCATTTCGCGCAGGAAAATCATGCCGCGCGCCGCGCGGAGCCGGGGATGCCCGTTCTTCAGGAAGAAGTCCTTCCCCAGGATCATCTTGATCATGTTGTACTGGCCCACCTGGATCTTCTGCGCGAGCTCGGAGAACGGACCGTCGTACTCGTAGCTCGGGAACGACGCCGCGCTCTGCGACCCGAAACAATTCATGAACGCAGTGTGCAGCATCGTGATCGAATTGATCGACACAGGGACAAACAGGTTTGCTTCCGCGGGACGGAAGCGGTACCAGACGTTCCGGTAGCCCCAGACCCGGAGCGTGGAGTCGCCGCTCTCCTTCTCGTAGAGCTTCAGGGCTCCGGCAACGGCCTGGAGGGCTTTGTAATGCGTGTCGGGCCCGCTCCCTTCCGGATCGAACGCGACCGAGACAACGTTCGGCCGCACTTTCGATATCAGCTCGAATATGGGGACGACGTCCCTGTGAACTTCAGGCTCCGGCGAAAATATGTCCCCGGTATAGAATCCGAGACGAAGGGGATGGATGGCATACGATTCAATCCCGAAATACGCCCAGAGAAGCTCGACTTCCCATTCGCGGGTCATCCCTTTGAGGAGCTGGACATTCTGCGGGTCCTTGGCGCCGCTGTACTGCGAGCGGCAGTAGGCGATCAACTCCTGCACCCGGTTGCGGAGCGTGTGGAGGTCATGCGTCTGGAACAGTCCGACCAGGTTGCGCAGAAGGCGTCGCGACTCCGCTTCGTCCTTCATCTCCTGGCTGCCCGCGGCTGCGCCGTCTAGATAGAGGTAGACATCCTCCATCCGCGCGGCGTTTTCGTGCGTATCGAAGTACCCCTGCGCAAGGAGAGCGAACAACGTCCCGGTCTCAAGGTGCACCTCGAGCTTCCCGAGGATGGAAAGAAAATAGGGATTCGAGACGGACGTGAAGCCGGATGTCAGATTTGCAAAATAGTGCTTGTTGCTCGGATCGCGCACCAGGTGATAGATATGCGCCAGGTACGCCAGCATGATGTCGTCGTGGTGGGGCTCGGTGTGGAGGAACGTCGTGCCCGACACGTGTTCCAGCCCTTTCTCGATCTTTCCGATGATCCTCGTGCGCGCCTCCGCGGCGAGCTCGACCGGTTTCTTCCCGCTCTTCCGGAGAAGCTCCGCCGCAAACCGGTCTGATTCGAAATCCTCCGTCGTGAGCTGCACGAGCTGCTGGTTCCGGGTGAGTGCCAGGGTTGTCACCACGTCTTCCGAGCGTTCCGAGGTGAGTGCGGCTTCTTTGTGGAAATCCTCGAACCGCCTCTCCGTGAGCTGGCTTGCTGCTCCCCGTGTGAGATAGAACCGGGCGTTCGGGAGGTCCTGCAGGACCGACGCGGGGAACTGCGGCCCCTTGATATTTTCGACGGCAAGCCTGACGATCGCCGCCTTCGCGTCGCCGGCGGCGATGATGATCGCGACGGCCGACGGGTTATAGGTGATTGTCGCAAGTCCTATCGTGATCACAAGACGGGTTCGGGAGATTTCGATCCCCCCCAGGTCGGTCGCGGCGGCCGCCTGCGTCTCGTAGTTTGTTCCGGTGAGGCGCGTCACCGAGTAGACGCTCGAGCCCCGTACGTTGAACGCGATATGCCCGTCCGGCCCGATGCCGCCGAGGAAGAACCCGATCCCACCCATCCCGCGGATCTTCGTTTCGTATTCCGAGCAGAATTCATCCACGCGGTTGATCACGTCTTTCTGCAGGAGCTCGAGATCCGACCGGCACTGCCTGACGCGGAGCGAAAGATCGACGATGCCGTTCGGGAACACTTCTTCCATCGTCTTCCCCGGCGGAAGACCCAGGGAGGTCGCATTGATTAGGAGCGCGTTTGAGGGGGCAAGCCCGAAACCGTTGATATAATACTCGTTGACGTACCAGTGAAAACTGTTGTGGTGCGCCGCGTTGATGGGGTAGAACTCGTCGATCTGGACAAAGCTGAGCGACCGCATGTCGGGGGGCTCCGTCCCCTCGATCCCGGCCCCCTCCAGGAGGGACTGGATGTCGCGGGTCTCCCACAGCTCCAGGATGCGCGTCACCCAGTTGATGAAGTGCTCGGGCGTTTTCCCCGTGGGGAGCGATATCACGCCACCGGGATTCTTCAGGACCCATTCGATAAACCGGAGTGCGGTGAGCTTCCCGAGCATGGGGAAGTTCGATACCTCCACGATCCCGATCTTCTCGGTCGGCGTGTAAATGGGCTTGCGCCCGCTCCGCCGGAGCTCGATCTCTTCGATGCGGGATGTCCCGTCGTACTGCCTGTGGTTCGCCATAAAGTTCGTCGTTGTACCCCTCTATTGTGATTGTACGTTTCGCCGGTCACGCCTTGATGAACCACTTTCTCTTCCACATCGCCCGGACGATCAGGGACATTACCTGTATGAACGCCACGCGAAAAGGTAATGAGATTAGAGTCTTGTGGCGCCGATGCCGGGTTTATCCGTTAACGTGACCTTCCCGTCAACGATCGAGGCACCCGAGAACAAGTCGTTGCTTATCAAAAGTGCACCGTCGAGGTCCGCATAGTCCGCAAGCGGGGAGAGCTGGGCCGCGGCCGAGATCGCGCAGGAGGATTCCGTCATGCACCCGATCATGACCTTCATGCCGAGTGCCCGGGCTGTCGCGATCATCTTGTATGCCTCGTTCATGCCGGCGGATTTCATGAGCTTGATGTTGATCCCGTCGAACACCCCTTGCGCCTTCCGGACATCGGCGAGGCGCACCACGCTCTCGTCTCCGATGAGGGGGAGGGGGCTCTTCGCGCGGAGCCATGCGATGTCGTCGGGCTGCTCTTTCGGCATCGGCTGCTCCACAAACTCCACCCCTTCTGTCGCGAGCCATTCAATCATCTTCAGGGCAAACTCCCGGTCCTTCCATCCCTGGTTCACGTCCACGCGGATCGGCTTGTCCGTGACCTCGCGGATCGTTTCGATCATCTCCTTGTCGTTCTCGCGCCCGAGTTTCACCTTGAGCACTTTGTATATGTCCGCTTCTTTCACCTTCTGCCTCACGACATCCTTCGTATCGATTCCGATCGTAAACGTGGTGACGGGGCTCTTCCCCGGATCGAGCCCCCAGATCCTGTACCAGGGGTACCCCATCTTCTTCCCCAGCCAGTCGTGGAGCGCAATGTCGACGGCGGCTTTGGCGGCATAGTTCCCGGGGGCGATCGCGTCAATATCCCGGAGTATGTCCTCGAGGCGGAAGGGATCGGGGTATTTCGTGAGGTCGACTTTCGACAGAAACGCATTCGCCGTCGCGTGGCTCTCGCCCAGATAGGGGGGCATCGAGGCTTCACCGTACCCGATGAGCCCGTCCTGTTCCACCTCCACCATCATGACGGCGGTGGTTGTGCGGGAGTTTGTAGCGACCGTGAATACGTGCTTCAGCTCGAGCGTGTAGGGATAGAATCTGAGTTTCATGGGGTTCGCCGTTGTGTATGTCGTACCGGCGGTTCTTCCCAAAGAAAGAAGGGAGCTGCGGCCCAGCGCAACGGACGCACCCGCAAGAGCCGACCGTTTGAGGAATGTCCGTCTGTCAGTTGAACGGAACATCGAAGGGGCCACCTACTGCCGTTGACCCGAAGAATTGCGCATGGAGATGCATCAGGGCCTTTCGGAGCCCGGTCAGCTCCACCACGACAGTGAGATTCAGACCCGATGCGCCGTATCCAATCATCGAGATCCTGACTCCAGCGAGAGCATCGAACACACGGTTTGACAAACCGGCGCATCCCCCTAATCCGCTCCCGACAATGCTGATCCTCGCCTGCCCCGGCAAGACGGCAACATGTCCGAACTCTTCAAGTCCCGCCTTGAGGGATGAATTGTCGAACGGTCCGTCGATCGTGCAGGCGATGCTGTACCCAGAGGTGGTCACAGTGCGCGCATCGACCCCGCAGCGGGAGAGCACGCTGAATGCTTCCTCCCAGAAGAGATATTGATCGGCACGTCTGCGGGGAGAGACAGTCACGACCGCGACATGCTCGGCATATGTTATGGATTTGACCGTGGGGCCATCGACATCTCCCGGCGCGGGTTGGCCGATCAGCGTGCCTGTCCCTTCCGGCCGCAGGGAGTTGCGTATCTCCACGGGTATGTTCTTTTCAAGCAGCGGAAGCATTGTGTTCGGGTGCAGGACTTTCGCCCCGAAGTACGAAAGTTCAAAAGCCTCTTCGAACGACATGTGTCTTACCTTCCGGACATCCGGGACCATCCTGGGATCTGCAGTCAGGATCCCGTCCACATCGGTCCAGATCTGGACTCGTTCCGCGTCCATGACCGCGCCGATAATCGAGGCGCTGAAGTCGGAACTCTCCCGTCCCATCGTCGTGTACTCTCCCGTCGCCGCGACACCGATGAATCCCTGCGTGACAGGGATCGCTCCCCGGTCGAGCAGGGGACGGGCAATGCGCACGAGATTGCTGACAACCGCATTCATAACCGGCATCGCCCTTCCGAAGTTGCTGTCGGTGAGCATAAAATCCTTGGCATCAATCCAGACAGCCTCCATACCTGCTTCCTGCAGCCCTGCCGCGATGATCCGTGAAGAGAGGCGCTCCCCGTACGAACAGAATGCGTCCATGGTGCGGGGAGTCAGTTCGCGTAGGATGGCAACCCCCTGCACCAGCCGCTCCAATTCGCTCCGGTACACGTTGAACGCACTTGTGAGATCCCGCACACGTTCCCGTCCCTTCACAAGCGCATCGACCATGGTGAAGTGGCGGGCCATGAGCCCGCCTACGATCTCCCCGGCGCGGTAGCTATCTCCGGCGGCAGCTGCACGCGCTGCCGCCTCCAGTTCGTTGGTCGCGTTTGCGATTGCAGAGATCACGATCACGGGGTGTTCCGGACGATGGTCGGAGATGATCCGGATGACATTAGCCATTGCAGCGGCGTCCCTGTTCGAGGTGCCGCCGAACTTCATGACGATCATGCAGAGTGGAGGGGTGGAGACGTGAGCAATGGACAAACCCGTTGGAGCGCGGAGTATGCGGCCAACTCTTCTGTGGAAGAATGTATGAAACCGCAAGAGCAGTGTCAAGTAGCCGAATCGTGTCGCATCCCCTCACGATCGGGATACACTCTCCGGAGGGAACGATCGCGCGGAGAGATTACCCGCCAGTATCGTAACAACGCAACCGATAAGCGTATGCCAGGTGTAATCCACATCAGTAAAGAGGACGACGTGAACCTGCGGAGCGGAAGCCCGAACCGCTTTCCCAGGAAATCGTACGCAGTCTCAAGATCGCCCCTGTAGTACGCGGGAATGAAGAGCAGGCTCACGAGGATCCTCCCCGTGAAGTAGCCGAAGACGAGCTGAAGGAAATGCATGTCCGATCTGAAGGCCAGCCCGGGAATGCTTATGAACGTCAGAGTGCTGGTCTCGCTCGCAACGATGGAAAATCCGACCGACCACCAGGACATCTGCTTCCCGCCGAGAAAATACTCGCGGGAATCCTTCTGCCTGCCGGCAATGAGGACGCCTGCAGCGGTGACACCTGCAAGGTACACGATCACGATGGCGTAGTCGATCGGGGAAATGCCCATGCGACTACTTCGAAAGAAGTGCGGAGTGGCTGCGGAAGATCTTGCGCGCACCGTGGATTTCAAAACCCACTGCACGGGCGAGCGACAGTGAACCGTTGAACTCGTCTCCGGACACATGCCCCGCGGGCTCCGAAAAGAGGAGGCTCCCCCCCTTTTTCAGCGCGTTGAAGATCCCGGTGAGGAACCGCCTCGCATCGGGGGCCTCATGCACTACAGCAATCGCGAGCGCGAAGTCGAGAGTCCCCGCCAGGTCTTCAATGGAGAGGGATTCCGGTGTGCAGACACGGAATTCCATGCGAGCGTCCAGTCCCGCCTTCACCGCGCGCTTCTTCAACGATGCGATCATTTTCTCCTGGAGGTCGACACACACCACATGCCCCGATTCCCCTGCCAGACGGGCGAGGGGGAGACTGAAGAACCCCATCGCGGTCCCGGCGTCCAGTACCCTCATGCCGGATTTGACGTACGGTTTCAGGATCCGGTCAGGATTCGTGATAAGTTTTCTTACAGGGCTCAGGAGGAGGTATCCCACCCAGAACGGACAGACATGCTCGGCCATTTCGGTTTCCTTTCATTTGTTCTACACCCAGGGATCCTTGAGGCTGTCCAGATCGGGGAGCGAAACGCTTGTGATACGGGACGGGATTTCGAATTGTTCCTCAAGGGTGGCGATGACATCGTTCCGGCCCACGAGGCCCTCTTTCAGTTTTGTTTCGACGAGATAAACTCCGCCGTCTTGCGGAGAGTCTGGATCTCACTCTCCCGGGCGCAATCATTCCATTCCTGATGTCCGAGATACAGTAACAGGGGGGCAAGAAGCGCTCCACAGAATGCGAGGACGAATGTGACCGTCCCCGAAAACCTGAGGTCTGTCACCCAGGGACCCACAAATATGACAATCAGGACCATCCCCCGGACAAGTACGTATCGCGATGCTATGAAATACCACTTCCCCCTGACACGAAGCTCATCCCATTTCTCAAGGTGATACGTGTGGGCTCCGGATTCCGTCCGCCGCCAGAAGAGGGCGACAAAGAGTATCGCACCCGCGGAAAGAGCCCTCCTGACCCAGACGCCTGTTTCATGTTCGAGAGACGAGCCCAGCAGGAACCCGAAAAGGATTCCAAACAGAAGATGGAGATATTTGAATCTCTCCGTTTTCATGGCGCCGGTCTATTTCACTTTCAACACAACGATTGAAAACATATTGCAGAAACGGGTGAAAGGCAAGGATCGAAACGCGGGCTCAATTGTCGGGGCCGAACACAAGCGCACCGATCGTGGACAGATCCCACCACGACTGGTTCTGATCGTATCCGGCCCAGATGTGCTGGTTCTTCCTGAAGCTTGTCCCGTCGTTGTCGTTGATGGCCACATCGAAGCCTATTTTGTATCCGGGCTTTGCGACGATCCCCGAAATTCCTGCAAGAGGGAACCTGGCGATCATGGCGTATCCCTCTTGCGTCCGATGGAAATAGGTCTCTCCTCCCGGGATGAGATTGGGCCTCAGGAGGCTCGGCGCGCCGGCACCCTGCCAGGCGAGCGAGGAGAAATCCGTCTCGCGGTACTCCGCGAGGCAGAGGTGCCTGTACGTTCCGGGGGTCGGAGGGTCGTGCCCCTGCATCGAATTGTCCCGCGCGTCGATCACCACCTCCATGCAGTCGGTATCCCACGGGTATCCCATGCGGGGAAAATCCCAGTGGGAGACCACGCTGTCGTCAGTCACCGAGGCGCCGACATACAGGTATGTACGATCATACATCGCATATATTCTCGCGGAGAGATCCTTCTCTCCGTGCCAGGTCTGATTGCCGAAGAGAAGCCTCCCGATTTGAGACGGCCTGTCGATGAGCATCGGATCTGCGCGATTCCAGCCGTTCCAGGTGCCGTCAAGCGAAGGGATCGTTTTTGCGTAATGCGCGACGCCGACATAGAAATCGTGCGTGATCTCTGAAACGAATCCTCCTGATTTCAGGCCGAGCCGGACGGGATAGAGCTGATTCTCTTTTGTATATCCAGCCAGCCTGAGCGGGACATCGATCCGTTTTGTTTCCAGCGGTTTGAGCGTGACATCCATGTCGGGGATCCGGTTTTGACCGGCGAGTGGATGTCGGCCACGACCGCGGTCCGGGATCCCGGACGGTCTCCACGAAGGATCGGTATTGAGATTCGCCGACACCGTAAGCGAGTCCGGGGTCAGATTTGTCAGATCGACAGAAAGGGTCTCCTTCTCTTCGTTCGGAAGGAATATGGTGGCGGTGACAGGGGGACGCACGACAATCGTGGCACGGAGCGTATCTCTGACGTGGGAAGCGAGCGCCGCGTAACTGACCGGGGGAGCGTCGTTGGGAACGTCAATGTTGAACCGGAACGATCTGGATGCAGACGGGAAACCACTCCCGGACTCAGACTCGATCCCGTGGATCCACGACGCCTCTTTGCGATAACCGGAAGGAAAAGTCCTCCGCTCTACGGGTCCTTTGTTCGAGGCGACGAGGTTCACCATGCCACCCCACCATGATACCTGGCTCTGGACCCGTTCCTGCCAATCGGGATTGAGCGAAATTGCGGCCTTGAACATCGCTGTGTGAGTCATATCCGGGAGTGTGACGTTGATGGAATTGTTCCTCCCGAGGAAGAGGAGACTGTCCGGAAGAATGATACTGCCCTGATACGGGATATACGGACTGAAACTGCTCTTCATGGAATTAAAGACCCCTCCCATATCGACATACGCGCCGACTCTTTCATAATGACGGGGAACTCCGTTGACTGATACCGAGTCTGCCGCAGGTGCAAAGACCATGCATGCCGGGGCCGCTTCGTTTGCGGCGCCACCGAAGGCGCCATAGTTGAGAGTAACAGTGAGCATCCGGCCGGTCCATCTGCACTGAAAAGAACCAGGATCAGGAAAAGGAAAAATGATTGGACTCTCACCTCTCCCCCCTCTCCAGAGGCCACCGGTGTTAAAGCCAGCGGCGAATGTGGACATACCGTCCTTCTCTCTTACAATAGAGTAGACGCATTTGCCGACATCTGCACGAATAATGTCTTTCTCGTTTCCGCGCTCGACGATATACGATCCCGGTTCGGGTCCATTCCGAAATGCTGTGACGGTGGGACTTTTGCCGTACGCATGTATGAGGCTTGCGAACCGCGTTGTGCGGCCAATCCGGCGGGTAATCAGCACCGGAAACGGAGCGCGGTCCGGAGCAGACTGCTTGTAGAATCCCCCGATCGGGGGAGTCAGCGCCTTTATAACCTGCGTTCCCGGCTCGCCTATCAGGCGGACCATCACGTGGCCCCCCCTGTCCGTGAAGACGCCCTGAAACGAGCTGTCGGTTTCACACTCATAAATGTCGGTGAGTTGATCGTAGCCCTGTATTCCGGGCTTGTTCCCGAACAAGTCAACCGGTTGCTTTTCGAGATTCAGCCCTTCGAGCTGGAGATCGCCGAAACTGTGCAGGGGAAGATCATACGTGTGAACATCGGGCGATTCCGCATCAAAGAGATCCAGGAAATAGTCTCCGACTTGAATCAGCGTCCTCGTCAGCTTGACCCCATGATACTCAGTCGTTGACCCGCCGGATGCAACCTGGAACGAGGGGAGGGCCCCGAAGAAATTCCCGTACCCGTTCGTCCACGCCTGGTCTGTCTGATCGACGACGAGCGTGTTGTGAGCGATCGAGCGCCGGTACCAGAGCTGTAGACTCGGGTACATGTACGACTCGTTCAGGGGATCCACGATCCAGTTCCGCCCGCCGGCGTAGTATCCCATCTGGAGACGGTCCGGGTGCCCGTGCTCACCCCCCAGAATTCCGTAGTCCAGATACAGGTAGGTTCGGAGAGTGCTGTCCCTCAGTATCGCGAATCCAGTACCGGCAAGATTGACGCTCCTCTCCGTGTAAATCCCGACAGTATCGCGGGGAAGATCGGGATCGATATCGAACATGGAAACGGGCTCGGGAGCCTTTCCAAGCGCGGAGCTCTCTCCCACAACCTGCGTCCCGCGCTTGAGATGAGTCAGGTTCAGGAGTCCCAGGTACTTTCTGTCGCGATACACCTCGTACCCCACCTCGTAAAACGGCGCGTATTCCAGAAGGCTCCCTCCTCCGCTGTCCTTGCTCCTGGGAAACTCGTAATTCGGCTGTATCAGAAGGAACGGAGCGTCGAACATACTCTTCATCGTCCGCCCGGCAACAGTCAAATGATAGAGATCGTACCCATTGTGGCGCGCCATCTCGGCAAGGCAGATCATACCGCGGAGCGCGACAAAGTGATAACCAGACCACTCGGGCCAGAACCCACTCTCGGGGAGTGCGGAGCCGAGCTGCCATCGGAATCCGTATTTCCCCTCTATCGCGAAATCGATGAGGGCCCTGTCGCCATAAAGAAATCCGACCGCCGCGGAGACATTATTATACCAGAGCTGGCGGTTCGACGCCGTCTCAGGAAACTGCTGCGTAATCGAAGCGAGCGGGTAGAAAAGTTTCTCCTTCAGGGCCTTCCGGTCCCCGGGAGTGAAGCCTTCGTACTCATAGAGGAGATCGTACCCGTAGGCCATGTCCACTCCCCAGAAGGATTCGGAGAGTGTCCCGAAAAACACATGAGCGGGCCCGAGAATTGTGTTGTCGGTCGTGTAGGTAAGGTACAGGTCCGCAAACCTCAAGAGAATCTCCCTTCCCGCCTCCGCGTATTTCTGATCCCCGTACACATTATAGAGAAGCCCCATCCAGACGAGGTCCGTCCCGAGCAGCCGGTTGTACCACCCCGCCCACGCCATGTCATATTTTCCCCCCGAATAGACCTCGCTGGTATCGGAGGGACAACGATGCTCAAACGGCCTGAACTCCTCAAAGAGCAGCTCGACGCCGTGCCTGGGACATGTGTACATCTGGTATACATACGTCTGTTTGAGGGGCGAGACGTACACGGGCCTGTGGGCGAGAAACCTGTCGATATCCGCCTTATGCTGCTCGAATATGTTCCGGTACCAGGGGTATTCTTCGATCCACTTCCTGGCGGTGTCGATCCCGGCCCGGTCGGTCATGAGACGGGGGTGCGAGAGCTCTCCGGCCGCGGCGCTGTGCAGCACACAAACAACCGGCATGAAGAGAAGAAGAGAAACCTCCAACGTTGCGCGAACAATCCCCCGCGGGGTTGATTCTGTTGGCATATATCCATTCCTTTCGTGACCGGAATATACAGAAAACCGGTCCACCATATCCACACAGTCCTGCTCCGGGCTAGCCCGGGGGAAATCGAGATTACATTCCAATGAAACTTACATGAACAACCGCATATACATCGATTCCTACGCCTATGTGGGAATGAGGGGCCCGAAAGACGTGGAAGCGCAGTACGAGACTGAAGTCCTCCTCGATGAGATGGAGTGGGCGGGAATACACGGCGCACTCATCACGCACTCGGCGGCAAAAGAGTACGATCCCATGTACGGGAACAGGATGCTCTCGCGGGAGCTGAAGAAGAGCCCGCGCCTCTACGGCGTCTGGGCCGTGATGCCCCACCAGACGGGCGAATTCCCGCGCCCCGGGGAGCTGATCAAGGAGCTGCAGGACAATGGTATCAAGGCCGTGAGGATGTGCCCGCGATCGCACCGGTTCCCTTTCCATGTCGATTTCTGCGGGGAGCTGCTCGGCGCTCTCGAGGATGAGGGGACACTCCTCATGGTCGAGGGAGGTCACCTCTATGTCAACGACGTCCTGGAGACGACGAACCAGGTGCTCGTGAACGAGCTCGACGCCGTACTGACACGCTTTCCCCGCCTCAATGTGCTGCTGCAGGGGGGTCGCTGGGATGCCACGCGGTTTATGTACGCGCTGATGGCGAAGCACAGAAATCTCTACGTCGAGCTCTCCGCCCATCAGGGGAACCGCGCCATGGAGGTATTCAGTGACTGGTTCGGGGCCGGCCGCGTGCTCTTCGGGACGGGCGCGCTGGAGAAGTCGCCCGGAGCTGCAAAGTCGTTCGTGGACTACTGCACGCTTGGCGAAGAAGAGAAGGCAAGCGTCGCCGGACTGAATATCGCGAGGCTTGCCCGTATCGACACGCTCCCTCCCCCCTACCGGCGGTCGAAACGGGGCGACCCGATACTCGCTCTGGCAAAAGAAGGGAAGCCCCTGAAAGACATACTCGTGATCGATTCGCATGCGCACCTCATGCACATCGACGCGGGGGGAACGGGATTCATACACATCCCCTACGGAGACGACAAGAGCATTGTCGAGCGTGCAAAGCTCATGGGGATGGACGCGGCCTGCATCAGCGGGTTTCTGGCGGTGTGGACGGATTACAGGGAAGGGAACAAAATCGTCTACGAAGCGATGACGCACTATCCCCGGTTCTACCATGGATATGCGGCACTCCAGCCCCAGTACGTGAAGGACTGGCCGAGGGAGCTCCGGAAGGTGCATGTCACGTACGGCATGGAAGGTATCAAAGCGTACAATCCCCGCACATATCTCCCTTACAACGACAAGCTGTGGGACCCGTGGTATGAATACGGGAACAGGATGAACGCCTACGCGCTCATACATCCTTCCCCCAACATCGTGCCGGAGATGATGGATATCGCCCCGCGCTATCCGAACATTTCATTCATCATGGCTCATTCCGGGGGATCGTTCAAGGACGCCCGGCTCGCGATTGAGATCGCACTGAAGAACCCGAACGTCTCCCTGGAGATCACGCTCACGGCGGTAACTTACCGGGTGATTGAGTTCATGGTGAAGCATGTCGGCGCAGACCGGGTGCTCTTCGGCACCGACCAGCCGATGCGGGACCCCATTCCTCAGTTCGGGTGGATGGTCTACTCGCACTGCACGTTCGAGGAGAAGAAAAAGATGCTGGGGCTCAACATGAAGAAGATCATCCGGCGAGTCAAAAAATAGGAGGAAGTTCCGGATGCAGGAACCAGATTCAGCCCCCCCGGGCGAGACCGTTTCAATCGCCCGGCAGACCTTCAGGGAAATTTCCCAGCCCTTCATTGACCTCTTCCACTCGTCGCAGGCGCTCTGGGGGATCAACCTCTCCTATCTCCTCGAAGGGCTGACGTATTTCGGCGTCGTGGGGCTCCTCGCAATATTCTTCAACGACTACATCGGGCTCGACGACATCAGCGCCGGGCAGATGGTCGGGTTCCTGACCGCGGGCATCACGCTCGGGATGCTGTTCATGGGAGCGACAGTGGACCTGTTCGGGCCTCGCAGGTCGCTCCTCCTTTCCCTCTTCCTGATGCTCGTCGGCCGCACGCTCCTGACGCTGAGCCCCGACCTCGGCACACAGGGGCTCTGGTCCACCTCTCACTGGCTCGCGATGGGCGGGCTGATGGGGATCATACTCGGGTACGGGATATACCAGCCCGCATGCTACGCCGCGATCAGGCAGTTCACGTCGGAGAAGACCGCGGCGATGGGGTACGCGATGCTGTACGCGATCATGAACCTGGGGGGATTCCTCCCCGGGCTGATCTCGCCGCCGGTCCGGAGGGCGTACGGCATCACCGGAGTCTTCTGGGTCTACGTCGCGCTGACCGTCGCCGGGATACTCGTCATCGCGTTGCTTCTGACGCGCAAGGCGATCGGGAAGGCCGCGGCACAGGCGGAGGCGGAACGGGAGGAGAAGACCGTTCCGGAAGAGAAAAAAACAGTGAAGGAGCAGCTTGTCTACTACCTGAAGAATTTCCCCGTCAGGGACGCCCGGTTCATGTTTTTCATATTCATTCTTATCCCCGTCCAGACACTCTTCGCACACAACTGGCTGACGCTCCCGCAATATTGCAGCCGCGCGTTCACCGGTGTCGTGAGCGATAACTACGAGTTCTTCGTCAACTTCAGCCCATTGCTGATATTCGTGCTCACGCCCGTTGTCACCGCGCTCACATCAAAGAAAAATACATACACGATGATGATCGTCGGGACGTTTATCATGGGCGCGCCGACGTTCATACTTGCTCTCGGGCCGAACATCGTGGGGCTGTTTGCGTACCTGATTCTTGCGACGCTCGGGGAGGCGACCTGGTCTGCGAGGTTCCTGCAGTGGGTGGCGGAGATCGCCCCGAAAAGCATGACGGGCATCTACATGGGGATCGGTCAGTTTCCGTGGTTCCTGACGAAAGTGATCACCAGCCTCTACAGCGGCTGGTTCCTCATGCACTACTGCCCCGCGGGGGTCCCCCCGGAGCAAATGCATACCGGGACCATGTGGTTCATTTACGGCGTTATCGCGTTGATGACCCCGGCGGGACTCCTCCTGGCATCAAAATGGATGAGGAAAGGCTTCAAAGAACACGCGGAAGCGCTCCAAAGCTAAGAAAATGAATGACATGCCGACTTTCTGGCAAGAGGGCAAAAAAAGCTTGCAATTCTCGGTTGTGGTTTGTAGGTTTCGAGAGCCAAATCTCGCGTACACCGTTCTTGCGCCATCAAGTGCTTGCTGATGTACAGCTTTAGCCTGTTAATGAGTGTCGCCAGCAGTCGGATCGCAGACAATGGTGAGTTGAGTGCCCCATTGCGTGCGATTTTTTTTTCTGCCGACCGAGACGATGTACACAATCCACTAAAATATACACAGAAAGGGATTTGTTCCATGGAGAAGGGAACAGTCAAGTGGTTCAACAGCGCTAAAGGGTACGGTTTCATCTCCCGCCCGGGTGGTGAGGACGTGTTCGTGCACTTCAAGGCGATCAACGGCGAAGGCTACAAAACTCTGAACGAAGGCGACACCGTCGAGTTCGAGGTCGAACGCGGACCGAAGGGTCTCCAGGCAGCCAACGTCACGAAGGTATAAGGGCACTCTTGCTACAATGTCGTCCGCATCCCCTCCGGTCCGGGGGGGATGCGGTCGTTTTTTAAGTTCTCTGTCATAGTGAAGGAAGCCACCATGAGCTCCCCCGTTTCCAGGAGTTCCGCATTCTGCTCCAAGCTCGAGGTGCTCGCCGATCTCGAAGATACCGTCCGTCAATTCATGGCGAAACATGAAGAGAAACGGGACGACTGGTATCCGTCGGAATTCCTTCCCGCCGGTCCCGACGACCTGAACGACGCGGTGATCACGGAGCTTCGCGACAGGGCGCGCGGTCTCCCTGATTCGGCGCGCGTCGCCTTCACAATCAACATCCTCACCGAAGAAGGACTCCCGCATTTCCACCGCCTGATCGCCGAGTCGCTCGGCAGCCAGACGTTCTGGAGCCTCTGGAACAGGCTCTGGACCGCCGAAGAGGACCGTCACGGCAACATACTTCGCGACTACGCCCGGGACTCGCGGTTTCTCAACTTCTCGGCGCTCGAAGCACTGCAGTTCAAGTACATCCGGAACGGTTTCTACCCGGAGTGGGCGGGGGACCCGTACAAGTTGTTCATCTACACGACATGCCAGGAGCGCGCGACGCAGATCTCGCACCTCAACACCGGGAAACTCGCCGAAGGGCAGGAACCGCTTCTCGTGGCTGTCACCCAGAAGATCGCACAGGACGAGTCACGCCACTACGCGTTCTACATGAACGTCTTCCGCGAGATCCTGGCTCGCGACCCGAACCAGGCCCTCGAGGCCGCCTCATCGATCATGCCCGCAATCGACATGCCGGGGATTTCCATCTCGAATTTCAACGACTACGCCGACGTCATCAGGCGGGCGGGGATCTACGGACCGCGCGACTACAAGTTCATCATCGAGAACCTGATCCATAACTGGAACATCGACGTCATGACCTATCTGAACGAGATCGGACGGAAGGCCCAGGAGAAAATTATGTCGATCCCGTCCCGCCTGGACAAGCTCTCGCAATACATCGAGACCAGAAGCAAGGCCAAGAGCTTCACATTCGAAGTGATCTACGGCAGGATACTCGAGATGGCATAGACGCCAGATCCGTGACCGACATGTCCATACGCATATTTGTCACCGGCGGTACGTTCGACAAGGAATACAACGAGATCGACGGGAAGCTGTATTTCAAAGACACGCATCTTCACGAGATGCTCACGCTCGGCAGGTGCAAGGCGAACGTTGCCATGCGG
>Ga0182017_10001057_pt1 | contig 21627 bp, 23 predicted proteins | sample 712E3DmetaG_FD_120492 | JGI IMG/M metagenome (GOLD analysis project Ga0182017, IMG submission 120492) | Permafrost microbial communities from Stordalen Mire, Sweden - 712E3D metaG | ecosystem: Environmental > Terrestrial > Soil > Wetlands > Permafrost | place: Sweden: Stordalen | collected... | reverse complement strand
TGACGGATTCAACGACAAAGCTTCTCACGCTTCTCGTGGTAAGACGGCTCGCAATGAGATAATGTTCCGCTCGGCCGGACATATCTATGTTTACTTTACCTATGGAATGCACTGGATATTGAATATTGTCACTGGGCCAAAGGATTATCCTGCGGCAGTCTTGATTCGCGGCGCGAGAAGCGTCGATGGCAAATCAAAGACTGATGGCGCGATTCTGAATGGACCCGCACGCCTAACGAAACACTTGAAAATCACCGGCGCCTTGAATGGCAAAAGGCTCGGGCGAGCTTCCGGATTGTGGATTGAGATACCCGCGAAGAAAATGTTGGACGGACGGTCAATAACTCCAAGAATAATCAAAAAGGCTCCGCGCGTAGGTGTTGATTACGCAGGCCCCTTGTGGTCAAAGAAGAAATGGCGATTCGTGCTATAGTTGACTCATGGAATCACTGATGAAAGCGGATATTTTCTTCTTCATATCTTCTATAGCCACGGTCGTATTGACTATTTTGGTTTCCATTCTCCTGGTGTATCTGATCAAAGCCGGGAAAAATCTCCACGCGCTTTCGGAAGCGCTCAAGGGCGGTTTCAAGGAATCGGAAGAATTCGTCACGGAGCTCAAAGAGCGCCTGGAAGACAACGTGGTTTTCCGGCTCTTTTTCCCTCCGGCACGGAGAAGGCGGAAGACTGTGGCAAAAGATAACGGCACCAAGAATAGTGATTAATAATAAGCGATAATCTGAAAAATCAAATGAAAAAGAAAACAACAGCGGGCGGAAAAAGGAGCGGCTCGAGAAGCGTTGAATTGGCAGTAATCGGCGCGAGCCTCGCCGGCTTGGCTGCGGCTTATTTCTTCCTGGGACCAAAGGCAAAGAAAAACCGGAAACAAGCCAAAGCTTGGGCCATTAAAATGAAAGGTGACGTCGTGGAGAAGCTCGAGAATGTCCGGACCGTGAGCGAACCAGTCTATAATAAAATCGTCGATTCCGTAGCCACGGAATACAAGAAAAGGAAGATGGCCGGCAACAAAGAGATCGACTCATTAGCGCGGGATATCAGGAAACACTGGAAGACGATGAGCGCCATAGCACGCACTTAGGCGTGCCATTGAGAAGAGTCAGTTGTGCTCCCACCAGGAATCGAACCTGGACCACGAACTTCGGAGGCTCGTGTTCTATCCATTAAACTATGAGAGCAATGAGAGCTTTTTGTGCGCGAGAGAGGACTCGAACCTCCATGCCCTAATGGGCGCTACCACCTCAAGGTAGTGCGTCTACCAATTTCGCCACTCGCGCAGATGTGTTCACAATGTGCTAGTGAACTATAACAGATATTATTATTTTTTCGTAGCCGGGGCCACAGGAGCTTCTGCAGCAACCGGAGCGACGGCTTCCGTCGAAACAGCGGCAACCGGAACAACCTCTTCCTCGTATTTCGCGTTCATGATGCGGCGCATCTGGTGCCGGATCTCTTTGGCAGCTTCACGGCGGACAAAATAGAGCTTGGCTCGGCGGACCTTGGAACGGCGGACCATCTCCACCTCGTCGATCATGGGCGAATAGAGCGGAAAAATACGCTCGACACCGATGCCATCGATGACTTTACGAACGGTGAAAGTGGCTCCGGCTTCAGAGCCGTGCTTACGAGCGAGAACAAGGCCTTCAAAGGCCTGGAGTCGAAACTTGCCCTTGTCTTCAGCGACTTTTTGCCAAACGCGCACCGTATCGCCCGGACGGATGTCCAGTTTGGAGCGATGTTCGACATTGGCGGTAGAGATTACCTTGGTTGCCATAGTGAGAGGAGCTTAACATGAGGAGAATAAAGAATCAAGAATCGCCGTGGTATCATATGAATATGCGACGCATAATAGTAAAAGAGGGCCCGCTGGTATTCATCAGGAATGTCCTAGTCATGGAGGTCGTGGCCGCTATAGTCATGTATGTTATCTCGCTCCTCGAGAACTACGGCGCCATATACCAGAACCTCGGGCTTTCGAGATACATACGCTTCGATATCCTCGAGATCCTCTTGTTCTCCGGCTTCCAACTGGTCTACATCATCTCGCTATTTATCGACTGGTACTTCACGCGATTCGAGATCACTGAAAAAGAGATCATCAAAAGATCCGGTCTTTTATTCCGCCACCACAAATCCGTCAGCCTGAATACCGTAACGTCCGTGGAGATATACCAGTCGCCTTTGAACCGGCTGATGGCCCATCATGCCACTCTCATCTTCGAGCATGGGAATGGCCGCGTCACCAAGATCAGGAATGTGCCGGACTATGACGAGCACGTCTACATGATAAAGAGCATGGTCGAGGAGGTATCGGGACGCACCTTGTCGAAAGATCCGCTGGAGCTCATACATCAGGGCGAGGGGCTATTCATCGAATTCAAGGAGACTCTGCGGTATGACGGGCGAAAGGGCGAGATCAGCAAAGAACTAGAAAAGATGGTGCTGAAGACCATCGTAGCATTCCTCAATTCAGACGGAGGCACGCTCTTGATCGGAGTCAATGACGCGGGAGAAGTGACCGGCCTCTATGACGACTACAAGACCCTGACCAAGAAGAGCCGCGACGGCTTCGAGAACCACCTGACCACACTCGCCAAGACGATGATAGGCATGCCGTTCGCCAAATACATCAGAGCGGCATTCGAGTCCATAGGCGGCAAGGACATCTGCGTCGTATCAGTTAGGGGCGCCCACAAGCCGGCATATCTACGCAACGGAGACAAACATGAGGAATTCTTCGTCCGCGTCGGCAATTCAACCCAGCCGTTCTCCATGAGCGAGACCGAGGAGTACATAAAGACGCATTGGAAATAAAGGGCCGGACAGGATCTTCATCGTTTCTTCATAACTTCTTGAGCGTTTCTATATCGCCTCTCTGATAGGCTGTGCGGGCCGTGGAAATATACCGCACAAAAATAGCAAGATTTACCGGAACCGACTACCATGAAGTGATTCGGAATGCTCGGCGTGCGTATAAAGACATTTCTTCAAAGACAAAACGAAAGCCATATGTGAGATCGGCTTATTTCAAAAAAGAGAAGGTCTTTTTGGATTATTTCTGGCAACATATGGAAGATAAAAGCTGGCGAGACCGCGTAAGAAGACTTCGATTCTACCCCTGCGCACTGGATCTGATCAGAAATTCACATGTAACACCCGTCACTGTTAAAAATCCAAACAGGATTTCGGAGAAACTGCACAGATTCTCAGGCGTTACAAAAAGCGGAGAAATATTCGTGGTTCAAATAAAAGAAGACGTAAACAGGAATGAAAAATATTTCATATCAATATACCCGGGATAACCGACCTAAACGAAAAAAGCCCTCCGCTAAGTGTGGTGCGAAAACCACGGCCGAGTAGCTCTTTTCTTGGTTATAAGTTTAGCGCAAAAATGAGTCTTGTCAATATTCTTGACAGATAACCATTACTCATGCTATGATTCTGTAGGGTTAAAAAGGGTCGGAAAATTGAAAATTTCAACAAACGTAAACAATGCCCTTTGAAAAGGCGACTCAATTAAAAGCCTTCATTTCCCTGCCGCCTAGTGCGATTGGGTCAATAAAGTCTTTAAAGAGGAAAAAAAATATTGTTATGCCAGAAACTCTTGGAAAACTGATTCGGCAGTGCTCTGTCACCGAAAAAGATGTGAAATTTGCACAGCAAAAAATCGTGAAGCTGAAAAATTTCGCAGGTAACATGATGGAAAACCAGATTGCTGAATTGGAAAAATACTTGAAACAGTGTCAGGCAAATACAGCTGCCCTAAAAATTGTTTCGAGGCTTTGCAGCGACCAACTCCACCAAGTGGTGACAAAAAAGAACCTGCGGATATTCAGATCAATGACTTTTGCCAAGAGCATGATGATTAATCTCTCTATCGTGGCATGAGTTTCAAAATTGAAAAGTATCCAAAGTCCCCGACACCTCCATCGGGGCATTTTTTATTTCTACAGATTTCTTTTAGACCAGAGTCCCATCCTTCCTATTCGACCTCGCCCTATCGAGTTCCGTCAAAAACTTCTTGCGCAGACGCACGCTCTTAGGTGTAATTTCCAAATATTCATCCTCGCGCATTAACTCCAATCCCCTTTCGATAGACAGCTCGAATGGCGGCACGAGCATGAGGGCCTCGTCCTTGCCGGAAGAGCGCATATTGGAGAGCTGCTTGCCTTTTGTCGGATTGACGTCAAGGTCGTCGCCTTTGGCGGTGTCGCCGATGACCATGCCTTCATAGACTTCGACGGCTGGACCGACGAAGAGACGGCCGCGATCCTGTAGATTCCATAGTGAGAAGCCGAGAGTCTTGCCGGAAGCCATAGATGTCATGGAGCCTGTCTCGCGCTTCTCTATCTCGCCCGCATGAGGCTTGAAGCCGATGACACGGCTGGACATTATGCCCTCTCCTTTCGTATCTATGGTGAAAGCGTTGCGATAGCCGAGAAGGCCGCGCGTAGGCATCTCGAATACCATGCGCACCTGATTGCCGTGAGCCTTCATGTCATTCATTATGCCTTTGCGCTTGCCAAGCGTTTCGATGATGATGCCGGAATATTCTTTGGGGCAATCGATGATCACCTCCTCAAATGGTTCCAGAGTCTGGACCCTTCCGTCGGGACCTGCTTCTTCTTTGATGATGACTTTCGGCTGTGACACTTGTAATTCATATCCTTCACGGCGCATGTTCTCAACGAGGATGGCGATGTGCAGCTCACCGCGGCCATAGACAGTCATATAATCATTGGCTGAAAAATCAACCTTGAGCCCGACGTTCGTCTCAAGCTCACGCTCCAGGCGCTCGCGAATCTGGCGGCCGGTGACGAAGGTGCCTTCCCTGCCGGCAAATGGAGAATTATTGACCAGAAATTGCAGGTTGATGGTCGGCTCATCTACTTGAATGGCCGGAAGCGGCTGCGTGGCCTCATTGTCAGCGATAGTCTCGCCTATGTATATATCCGGCATGCCGGCAATGGTGACGATATCTCCTGATTCTGCCTGCGGAACTTCCGTGCGCTTCTTGCCGTCGAAAGTAAAGAGTTTGGTTATCTTTCCCGTGAATGACTTACCGTTAATATCTTTTACCCAGACATTCTGGCCGTCTTTGATGGTTCCGTCGTAAATACGCGCCACAGCCAAACGGCCGAGAAAATTGTCGTAGCCGAGATTGAAGACTTGAGCGGAGAGGGGAGCCTTTGCGTCTTTGTTGGCCGGCGGCACGTGCTCGATGATGGTGTCGAGAAGCGGAATGAGGTCTTTAGCCTCGTCATCCATATGCTTTTTTGCCACGCCGGTGCGGCCGATGGCGTAAATGGTAGGAAAATCTATCTGCGAGTCATGCGCGCCGAGCTCCATGAATAGCTCCAGCACTTCATCGTGCACGCGCATGGGATTGGCGGCCGGCTTGTCTATCTTATTTATTATGACGATCGGCTTCAGGCCGAGCTCCAGGGATTTCTTCAAGACGAAGCGAGTCTGTGGCATCGGACCTTCCTGTGCATCGACGACCAGAAGGACAGAATCTATAGCGCGAAGAATGCGCTCAACTTCCGAGCCGAAGTCCGCGTGGCCGGGAGTGTCGACGATATTGATCTTCGTTCCCTTGTATTGGATGGAGGTATTCTTGGCGTATATCGTAATGCCGCGCTCCTGTTCGAGCGCGTTAGAGTCCATCGAGCCTTCATCCCCGTGGCCGCACTGGGCCATGATGGCGTCCGTCAAGGTAGTCTTGCCGTGGTCAACGTGAGCGATAATTGCTATGTTACGGATTTCCATGAATGTAATAGCGCGGCGGGAGCCGCGTCGTAGGGGATAATTTAAGCATTTTTTGAGGGGAATGTAAAGAAAAAGAGCCCGGGAGTTTATCACTCGAGGGCTTGTGAAATTTTCGCTTTTTCGACTTCGAGCCTTGAGACTTGGGCATCCAGCTGTATGTTAATCAATTGAAATGTGGTGCCGGGAATCTTGGTCCTAATATCGTGAAGCAATTGCTCAACCCTGTTGCCTTCCATATGTCCCGGTATATAATCAGCCGGCATTGCCCATAATCCATTTGCTTGGAACTTCAAGTGAACGGAACAGAAGTGGTGACCCTTCATTTTCTCCTGCAGAATACCGACAAAGTCAAAGACCGTAATAGAGACGTTTTTTCTAAGTATAAGTCTTTTCATAGAACCTCGGCCTATACTATCTTAAACCGATAATATTGCAAACTGATAATTCTTACCAGAGAGCTTTCATCCCCGCCACTTTGCACGCCTCGACAAAATCCTCCGGCAATGGGGCCTCAACCCTTATCCGCTTGCCTTCACAATTATCAAATTCTATAGACCTAGCATGGAGAGCTGTGCGCTTAAAACCCAGAGCCATTGGTTTTTTCGGGGCATAAAGGGTGTCGCCGACGACGGGATGCTGGATGGCGGCGAAATGGACGCGGATCTGATGGGTGCGACCGGTCTTGGGCTCGGCTTCCATGAGGGTGAATGATTGCTGATCCTTGGCTTCGCCTAGAGAGGCATAGCCTAGCTTGGTCCAATACGTCTCGGCGTCGCGCACTTCCCCGCGGGCGCCGCGCTGGGCCGACCATTTGCGGAAGTCCCCACTGCTGCGGCCTATGGGCCGATCAATGGTGCCGAACTCTTCTTCCAGATCTCCCCAGACGAAAGCCATGTATTTCTTCTTGATAGTCCTGTCTTTGAATTGTTGCTTCAGACATGCGTGACCTGCGGCGGTCTTGGCTATGAGGAGGACACCGGAAGTTTCTCGGTCTAATCGATGGACGATACCTGGACGAGCAATTTCTTTGCCATCAGGCGCGCGGGAAGGCTCGCCTACTTCGGCGGCTTTAGGGAATTTCTTCAGCACCCAATCGGTGAGGAACGGCCCTTCCGATCTGCCGTCAGGATGCACCATCAAACCCGACGGTTTATTGACCGCGACTATATCTGCATCTTCGTAGAGGATATCTATCCCTTGGAGGCTTTTATTGCTCATGCAATGAATATACGCTAGTCTATGAATAAGAAGCAAGGAGTATGCGCGATTAGCTGTCTTGGTAGGTATCAAAGGTATGCGCGATTAGCTCAGTTGGTAGAGCAATCCCTTTACACGGGAAAGGTCGCAGGTTCGAGTCCTGCATCGCGCACAGAATAGTCTCAAAGCTCATAAAGCCAAAAGTCCGTAAGGTCTGGCGACTTTACGGACTTTACGACTTTACAGATTGAATGCTTACATCTGCGGAGCCGGAGCGGCACCCTTGTCGCAATTCTTACAGGATTTCTTGTGGGTGAAGACGATGTATAGAGCCGACAGGCCGACGAGGACGTAGACCAGGCCTTCGAGCCATCCGATGGAGCCGAAGATGAGGTTAACTACGTTCCAGTTGCCGCCGCCGAACCATTCGCCGAGACCGACGAGTCCCCAGTTGAGACCGCCAATGATGAGGAGTACGAAGGCGGTGATATGAGTTGCTTTCATGTTTATTGAATTAGCTGTTAATTGATAAAAATTTGACCTGCATAATTATACCACGAGGAATACCCGCGCAATGTCAAGTAATTCACAGTCCGCGTACTACCTAAAACTGGTCCTCCCGGAGGGAATCGAACCCCCATCAAGAGCTTAGAAGTCTCCTGTTCTATCCATTGAACTACGGGAGGGATGGATCCGAAGGTCCTGCATAGCCTTTCTCGAACTGTACCCTTTCGGCGGCACGGACGTCAAATGCCGTCACGACGCGATACAGCTTCTGTGAGTCGAAACTTGTTATATCGCTACCGGTAGAAGCATGGCTCGCCGAAGCCGAAGAGAGTTGTATCCCACTGTCCGCATAGGTATATGCTCCGACGGCGACGCATACGACCGCGACCATGAAGGATATGATGATTATGAGAGCCCAATCTATGAACGGATCGATACCGACCTTGCGCCAGAAACGCGGGAACTTATTGAAAGTGAATGATATCTTTTTCATTGTAATATAAGGGCTTTTATATCCAGAGACAGGTTCCATGAACGGCTTTTTGAGCCTGCCATGGCGCCGGACTCATCCATGCGCACATTGCTTATGGATACCGCGTACGGCATCCGCTCCGCCAGTGAGAGCGCCCTCATGACGGAGGACCATGAGCCACGCGCGTTTATCTGCGCTTGCGCGGAACCTACAGTCCCTGATGTCTTTCCCGAAAGCGAGTCGGAGGCTATGGATGCTATCGACACGGCGCTTCCGGACTCCGGACCGAGCGCCTCCAGCGCAGTGATAAAAGAAACTACGCTGTCAGCCGGCACGAAGAATGAGGCTAGCCGCGCTCGATCAATTGCCGTGGTAGAAGCCACAGACATGAGTGACTTTTCCTGCGATTGGTCGGCTTTTTCCAGAGCCACGACGTCGCTAGCCGAGTTAGCTCGCGCCACGGACGCCGTGGTGGCATAGAACATATACGCGTACAGCGAACCGGCCATCGCGGTCACGGCTATGGCGAGAATGAGGAGCGGGATATGATTGTGGGAATGTTTCATGGCAATGATTCGGTCACTTGGACGGAGAATTGGATGTTGCTGTCGCGGGCGAGCTCCGATATCGGCAAATCTACCGATGCGCCGGGAGCAATGCCGGCGAGACGATCCTTAAAAGCCAAGAGCGCGTCTCTCGTGGGAGCTTGACCTTGAACGGTGACAACGATAACCGACGAGGAGGGCTGCTCGACCGCGAACGAGGTTATGGATACAGGGCCACGGATAGCCGCGATGGCGGCGATGGCCGTAGAGAACTGCTCCGGTTCGGTCGAACTGGCCAGAACGGACATGAGTATAGTGCTTTTCTCCAAATCTTTCTCCGTGGATTCCAGAGCCATGATCTCATTGGTCTTCTTTAGGGCCGTGACATCGTTGATACGCGCGCTCTCTTCCCGCGAAGCTCGGATGTAGGTCGGGAATAGCGAGCCTACGCCGACTATGATGGCAACCGATAGGAAGAACAAAAGCACGATGGTTGCCCGGATGCGGTATTCGCGCTTTATGGCTCTCTGTTCGTTATACGGCAGGAAAGTGTAGTCCATAAGATTATAGGGCTAAGCCAGCGGCACGCGCGTATTCCAGCGAATCGGCCCGTTTGATCGCAGGCACATACCGAGTTATGTCCAGAATGGAATGCCAGACATCGGCCACTTCCACTGGAACTATATCAGCAACTTTATCCCGTAGAAGCGCGGCCATCTGCTCGGCCTCCATGCCAAGGACGACGACCTGTTTTACAGGAAAATCAGTAGCGTCGATCTTGGATAGCCAATAGGTATAGACCCGACGCACTTCAGTAGCTAAGGCCTCAGCATAAGCGGATGGGTTGGATGAGGTCTTGCTGATGCCGACGGTTGAGGTGAAACCGACCGCGCGGTCAGATACCACGTATATGCCCGTCTTCCTGTTGAAACAGTAGACGACTATGGAGGCGCTAACGCCGTCCGAGATTATCCTGGCGATGGAACGCGGGGAAGTCTCGAAGGAAATGGGGTTGATGCCGGCCGTACGCAGAAGCTTCATCATGCTCTCTATATAGCTCCGCTGGACCGCCGATACGCTGGCTCGACGCGGCTTGCCGGGAGAAACTTGGAGCAGATCGAAAGCGAATACCGCATCAGCCGCCGAAAGGGGGATGTTCTCTTCCAACTTGAACTCTATATTCTGGCTAACGGCACGAGAATCTCCGGACACGACATCAGTCTCGAATAGATAAGCTTTCTCTTCCGGAATGGATACCTTGGCGTATGACAGGCCGTGTTCGCGAGCCAAGGCGGAGAGGATATCGATCAATTTTTTCTCGTCTTTGATATCACCGCCTTCGATGAGGCCTTCAGGCAAAGTGATTTTGCCGTATTTCTTTATCTTCCTTCCCGCGCCGGAACCGGAATACTCTATGAAATGAATAGCGTCGTCGGAAATGTCCAACCCGGTATGAGCCATCATCATGAATTTCGGGGGCGGGAATAGCTTGAAAAAAGGAGAGGTGTGCACGAGGATATTATAACACGGGTTTTCTCTTAAATATCTCCCTTAGCGCCGGCAAAATAGATATGATAATGATGAGCAATACGGCCGGAATGACATATCTGTCAGGGTCCGGGATAATCGAGCCAAAACCATAGCCGAGCCAGAGCATTGCCCATGTCCAGAGAAAACCGCCGATAATATTGAAGCTTATGAATGTGCGATAAGTCATATTCCCTACTCCGGCCACTATAGGCGCGAAGGTGCGGACGACGGGAATGAAACGCGCCAGGATTATCGTCTTCTTGCCATGCTTCTCATAGAAATGTTGCGCCCTAGTTATGTGCTTCTTGTCGAAAAATATGGAATTTTCTTTGACGAATAAGGCCGGCCCTACTTTTTTGCCAAAGGCGTAACCTACGCTGTCGCCAATGACGGCGGCAACGAACGCGCCGACTAGGAGCCATGCGAACGATATCTGATGTTGTGACGCCAGAAAGCCGGCAGTGAAGAGCAGAGAGTCACCGGGGAAGAAAAAGCCGAAGAATAGGCCTGTTTCGGCAAAGATGATGGCAATGACGCCAAATACGCCGACGACGGCGATAATAGTATGGGGATTTAGTATTGAAAGAATCGTGGACATTGAATTATTTTTTATCTAAATATGCCTGCAAAATAAGCGCCGCCGCGGAAGAGTCCGATTTCGCATTTTTCCCCTGCAATCTTTCAGCCTGCACGCTCGTCATGAATTCGGGCTCGAGATGAACGATGAATCCCTTGGCTTCTAATTGCTTCTTTAATTCCAAGCTGCCCGCCATTATAGGATTCGATTCTCCTTTATAATCTTTCGATTCGCCCATGACGATTTCTTTAACCTGATTCTTTTCGGCGATCTCCGCGATCTCCGCTACAAGCGTCTTTGTATTGGCAATGACGGTAAAAGGTATGGCGAATTGGGCGGCTTCGTCTGATACGGCGATGCCTACCCTCTTTGAACCGTAGTCGATGCCGAGAAGTCTCATGGGGAAAGTGTACTCTATGTTGAAAGTGTAAGCAAAATATGACAGTATCTATAAAGATTTCTTGTGGTATACTGGTCGAGTGCCTGAATCTTACCAGAGAAAACCCAATAGTAAATGCATCATCTGTGATACTCTGGTCTATAGAAGACCGGTTGAGATCGAGAAGCATGGAGGAAGAATTTTCTGTAGCTTGGCATGTTATGGTCTGTCGTGCAGAAAAGAGCTCCCCTGTTTAGTCTGTGGAAAGCTCATCTTAAGCGGCTCACGTAAAAGTTTGTGCAGTAGAGAATGTTCGAACAAACATCGGTCTGGGATCCGATACAAGATCAATAGTCCGCGAGACAAGGCAAAGTTACAGAAGGCGCTCAAGAATAAATTACTGGAGATTAGGGGAAAAAAGTGTGAGCGATGCGACTATGAAAAACATCGGATACTGCAGGTTCATCACAAAGATAGAAATAGGGAAAACAATGATCTGACAAATCTTGAGCTTATTTGTCCCAATTGTCACTGTGAAGAACATTATAATTGACTTGACAAAATCACGGACGGGTGGCAGAGCGGTCTAACGCACTTCTCTTGAAAAGAAGAGTCCTCGCAAGGGGACCGTGAGTTCGAATCTCACCCCGTCCGCAAAAAAGTGAAATCGTGTTCCGTGAGCAGTTGCGCCTTCGCTTCGCTCGGCGCGTGGTTAGGACGGATGGCGGCCGAGGGTGTGGGGGAAGGTCGCCGTCCGCCCTTCCTCTTCGTTTTCGCGCGCCGCCTTACCGGTTTGTGAGGGGGCGGTAGTAGGGAATTATTCACTAATTGTAGTAAATCATGGGAGGGATGTATAATTGCTCTAATGTTAAGTATATGAAATATTATATTGCGATTAACGAGAGAGTAAAAGCTCGCTCTAATAATGATAGACGAAAAAAACCGGAGTTTATTTTTGTATGTTTAGTTTGTGTAGTTTTTGTTTTCATGTCTATATCGTCTAGGGTCTATGCAGTCTCTCCGCAACCGAGTCAAAGCGAATTTAGATTCAGGAAGGACGATGGCTCGGAAAGCACGGCGACATGGATGGCGGGTCAAAATACCAATATAACGAACATAGCCAAGAACACCACATTCCGTATTCGCATTACAACTCAAATGGGACTCACTTCAATGTCAGGCCTTAAGACACGGCTTGAATACCTTCTTGCCAGCGGGAATACTTGTACCAGTGCCGGATGGACAAGCATAACCACCGCCGCCTCAAATGCTTTTACTCTCGCTTCCAGTGCCAATTTTACTGACGGAACTTCAACAACCCAGCAGCTTACAGGGGGTACCGGTAACTTTACTGCCGGAGAGATACTGCAAGCGACTAATCCTGCTGATTCCATGACCATTCCCTCTAATGGTTATACTGAGGACGAATACAGTATACAGGCCACAGCGAACGCTTCTGACAATACCGCGTACATATTCCGACTTTCCAATAATAGCGCTGCTTACACTGGTGGATATTCCGTCTGCCCGCAGGCTACGACAGCTACCCTCGTCCCTCCCACCCTTACTACCTCTGACGCCACTCTCGTCTCTTCCTCAACTCTCACTTTGAACGCCAACATTTCCACCACCGGCGGTGTTTCGATCACAGATAGCGGTTTCGCATACGGAACGACGAATGATCTTTCAACCGGTGCTGCCACCACAAGTCTTGGTGCCCAAGGCGGTACGGGCAATTTCAGCGGTGGCATAACCGGCCTCTCTCCCAACACCCTCTACTACTTCAGAGCCTACGCCGTGAACTCGGTAGGGACATCGACGGGAGCGATTCTCTCGACGACGACTTTGCAGTGGGCGGCGCCAAGTCAGCCGACAAGCATCTCTGCAGCCACTTCTTCGCCGAACCAAGCAACGATCTCTTTCACCGCTCCAGCAAGCAGCGGCGGCTCGTCAATCCTTTACTACCTGGCTTCATCGACTCCCGGCAATTTCACTGCCACTTCAACAGTTTCTCCAATCGTCGTCCTTGGTCTCACTAACAATACGTCATATACGTTTGCGGTATATGCCGTGAACCTAGTCGGCACGAGTTCGCCTTCGTCAGCCTCGAATGCTGTGACACCGACAGCTACCCTCATCCCTCCCACCCTTACTACCTCTGACGCCACTCTCGTCTCGACCTCCACCATGACCCTGAACGGATCGATTACTTCTGGCGGCAACTCTTCTTCCACTATCCGCGGCTTTGCTTGGGGCACCAACTCAAATCTCTCGGGAGGCGATACCGCCACCACCACTGAAACTGGTACCTTTGGCATCGGCTCATTCACCAAATCCATAACAAGTCTGACCGCAAGCACCCTCTACTACTTCCGCGCCTACGCCGTGAACTTGGCGGGGACGTCGATGGGGAGCATCATCGCGACTTCAACTGTCTCTTTTCCAGTAAGCAAGTATTCAGATACACTACTTGTAATAAACGACAACTCAACAATTTCAACAGAAGTTGGTAATTATTTTCTGGCGGCAAGGCCTACATTTCCTACATCGAACGTCGTACACATAAGCACGGTTACCTCGGAGAGCGTGAGCAGTTCAGAATATGCAAATCATATAAAATCGACGATTGAAACTTTTATTTCAACAAACGGTCTATCAAACACTATAAATTATGTTATTCTGACTAAGGGCATTCCTATATATGATAGCGGCACATCTAATTCAGTTGATTCTGAATTGGCGTGGTGTTTGGGAAAGCAGATTTGTTCCGGAACATCAAATCCATTTTATAATTCCAATACAATATTTTCCCATCAGGCATACAATATGTATATTGTGACCCGCCTTGACGGTTATGTCCCTACTAATGACGGTTGCATTGTTGATAACAGCACTTGCTTTTCTAACGGCAACGATATTTCACAAATTACAAAATTGATTGATAATTCATCGATTAGTAATATTTTACCGTTAGCGACGCTCAAATCGCAGGGACTGTTTGTTTTAGATGGCGGAGGCTCGTATGATTCTTTAGCTAATCACATGTTAGAATCTGCAAATCAGCTTTTGATGGCGAAAGGTTGGAAAACAAATCTCGACGAGACAAGCACTTATTTAACTCACCAACAAAATGTTTTAGGTTATTGGAGCTGGGGCAGTAATGCAGACAGCAGTCCGACGATGCCAGCGTACGCTATCCCGGGAAATACTTACGAGAATGGCGCTATAGGTGAAACAGCAGTATCTACATCAGCTCGCAGTTTCGGATACCCTCCTTCTTATGGGCAGTCATTGATAGCCGACTGGATAGCCGAAGGAATTTCCGGGATGAAAGGATATGTCTCAGAGCCATCTTTTTATGCTATTGCTCACCCAGATATTCTCTTTGATCATTATACGTCTGGCTATAATATGGCAGAAAGTTATTACGCGGCCTCTTCTGACATAAATTGGAAAGATCTCGTTGTGGGCGACCCGAAAATGGCTATAGTATTTACAGTCTATACTATTGGTGGAAACATCTCCGGACTTACCGGCATACTTGTCCTTCAAAACAACTCCGGGGACAATTTGAGCATATCTGCCAACGGTTCATTTACTTTTGCCACAAGCATATCTGATGGCAATCCATACAGTGTGACCGTCCTCACACAACCTTCTGGTCAAACTTGTTCTGTTTCTAGCGGATCTGGGACGGTACCAAGCGACGTGACAAGTGTTTCCGTCACTTGTACCAATAATCCTGTTACACCTACTCCAACTGTCACCACAACGACAAGTTTCTCAAACGGCGGTGGCTCGGTATCAGCTTCTGCGCTTGCGCAAATTCTTGCTCCTAGCGCTTCGACGACTGCATATCTCAATTCTCTCAATAACCATGTGGCAGGTTGTCCCAAGGGCTTCAATTGCACGCCAATACCGGGATTCGCAATGGCCGCCAATCCTCAATCGCCAAATTCAGTTCCCAATTATAGATTCACTCGAAACATCCAGATCGGCATGACCGGCAATGACGTCAAGGAGCTCCAGATCTTTCTCAATTCACAAGGATTCACTGTAGCCAAGAATGGAGCAGGTTCTCCGGGACATGAGACGGCGTACTTCGGTCCTGCCACCAAAACTGCTCTGATGAAGTTCCAGCTAACATACAAGAAAGATATACTGACTCCCCAAGGATTGACGGCTCCGACGGGATTCTTCGGGGCGGCTACGATGAAGGCAGTTAATAAACTAATGAAATGAGGAATGCGAAATTTTAAATTATGTATGAACGATGATCAAACACAAGATGTTGTTGCGCCAATAGAAGAAAACCAAACTATCGAAATGCCGATTTCTGAACCATCCGTCCGGCCCGCGGATTCTACACCTATTGCAGATATATTGGTGGCTATACTCGCTTCGCTCATATATCAGTCCAGAGACACGATTCTGCTGAATCGTCTGCACTCGGACATTGCGTCAACCAGTTGCCGCACATCCTCGTTTGACGCTATAATTCCCCCATGGCTACCGAAGCACTCATCTCATGGAACGCCCCGGCGCATTTCTATGTCGAAAAAAGACCCGACTGGTATTGGGCGGTCGGCATCATCACGCTGGCCATCGCCGCGGTCTGTTTCATCTTCGGACAAATCATAACGGGTATATTCGTCGTGGTCGCGGCAGTGGCATTAGTACTTCACGCCTCAAAGCCGCCTAAACATATCTACTGCGAAATCAATGATCGCGGCATAATGGTTGACAATGTTCTCTATCCGTTCCTGTCGCTTGAATCATTCTGGATACCGCACGATGAAGTCCCGCCGAAGATCATTCTGAAATCGCACAAAACATTCATGCCTTTCATCGTCATATTCATCGAGGAAGTAGACCCTGAGTCCGTCCGCGAGATTATGCTCAAATACATAGCCGAAACCGAGCATCATGAGCCGTTCCTGAAGCACCTATTGGAAGGATTTGGGTTCTAAGTCTAAATTTTATAGCTTCACATATCTCGTGCCTCGACCGCGACCGATCCGCTTCACTTTACCAAGTTCAACAAGCCGCTCAAGCGATTTACGAACGGATGGCATGATGATACCGGTCTCCCTAACGATCTCGGCCGGACCGGCTTCCTTTACTTTGGATAGATACTCCAGAACTTCATTTTGCTTCGGTGACATGATATCTTCATGGCTTTCCGCTTCCACGAGCGCGATTGATTTGTCCGCCTGCTCTTTCACGACTGAAAAGAAGAAATTAAGCCATGGCGCGATCGTTTCCTCCGGCCCTTCAGGCTTGGTCTGGGTCCTGAACGTCGCCTGCGACGATCGGAGCGCGAGATAGTATTGATCTTTGCGCTGTTCAATGATCCGCTCATGCGAGACGTATTGCGCGAATGAATAGCCCAAGCGAAGCAGGAGCAGGTTCGTGAGAACGCGCGAAAGACGCCCATTTCCGTCCTCAAACGGATGGATTTTGAGAAACTCAATGATGAAGTTAGCGATCACGAGAAGCGGGTGGAAACGCTCTTTTTCTAAAGCTTCTCGCGTCCACTCAACAAGCTCCGTCATCTCTTTCGGAGTGAGATATGCCGGCGTGGTTTCAAACATGATCTTTGCCACATTTCCTTTGGCATCAAGGATACCGACCAGATTTTCTTTGTGCTTGTATTCCCCGCGATGCAGATCATCCTTGTTTGAGTACTTGAGAAGCTCTTTGTGGAGCGAGGTTATGATGCTCTCGCGCAACGGTAAGTTTTTATAGTTGTCGAAGACGTTTTTGAGCGTTTCGAGATAGCCCTGCACTTCCTGCGAATCACGGTCAGAGAATTTCTGGATCGAGAACCCTTCCATGACTTTCTTAACTTCTTCGTCCGAGAGCTTTGCCCCCTCGATACGCGTAGAAGCTCCGGCCGAGGTGACTAGCACCGACTTGCGCAGATTGGTGACAGTCTGCGGCGTTACGCGCAAGCCCACGCGAAAAGCTCCCCTCATCTCATCGATCGCCGCCAAAATGGCGACGGTATGGGGATCGGGATGCTTGATTCTGTGGTCAAATTTTCGGCTATTGTCTTCCATGTTTTACTGCTATTTCTAACGATTTAGATTTTATCAGTTTTTAGCAGATAAAGCAACGGCGACCTTAAATCGGCCATAAAATCCGGTATACTGGCTTGTTCCCATTGTGTCCAGTATACTTGCTCTATGTGGTTTTTCGTAGCACTACTATCATCCGCACTCTATGCCGTCGCTGAAGCGATGGATAATTTTTTTGTAAATAAGGAATTTAAACACCCGCTAACTCTTGTATTCTTCGCCTACCTTTTTGGCATCTTTTATATCCCCGCTCTCATCCTCCTCCAGCATCCCACATTTCCTCCGCTTCACACGCTACCGCTCTTCGTCCTGCTGGGCTTCGTCAATGTGGGATATCTGTACCCATACTATAAAGGACTAAGAGAAGATGATACCTCTGTGGCGATATCATTTCTGGCTATTGAGAGGATAATGGTTCCTATTCTTGCCTTCTTCGTTGTAGGGGAAATACTTGATCCTACCCAATATGCAGGTATATTCATCATTGTTGTAGCTGTTTTCGCTCTCGGGCTTCATCATTCTCGAAAGAAATTTAAATTGAGCAAAGGTGTTTGGTACATTTCCTGCGCCGCCTTATTTCTTGCTTGTGAAGCAGTGTTGCTCAAACTACTATTTGTTGAAGGTGTCAGTGTGGCAACGGCCATCTGCGGAGAGTCGATTGTCTCAATGATCTTTGGTATATCAGTCATCTTTTCAAAGAAGATCCGCAAAGACGTTATCGCTTCCACGCCCCTATTTCTCAAGCTTTCCCCGTTATTCTTCATGGAAGAGATGTTCACCTTCGGTGGTCTTTACGCCGAAGCTTGGGCGATTTCTCATACTTCGGTTAGTCTTGTAAAGGGAATAACCATGGTGTCCCCATTTTTTCTTATGATCTTTGCTTACTTTGGACGTGGAATGTTCCCATCCTTTTTCAAGGAAGATTTACATCGCGGTAGAGTTTTTAAGAAGTCACTTTTATTTATTCTTATCATTATCGGCATATTCTTAGTAAAGGATTAGTTGCTCCATCATCCTCATGAAAATAAAATTTGTAAAACAAGATTTTTGGATTGGACTATATTGGAAAAGAGAAACTGAATCGTCTGCTAATAAGGTAAAGACAACGTGGTATTTGTGTATTATCCCGATGTTTCCGATTATTTGGAGTACGTATAAGTGAAAGTAGGTGAACTGAAGTTAGTTGCACAATGTCCTTTGTGCGACATGCCTATGCAGGTATTTATACCATATTAGAAACTATCTGTCAACTGGTGCCCCCGAGAGGAATCGAACCTCTATTGCAGGATCCGCAATCCTGCGTCCTATCCGTTGAACGACGAGGGCATATCTTAATTGAAAGATTGAAGATTAAATGATTTAAAGATTTCTATAGTCAATCTTTCAATTTTTAATTATTCAATTTTTTCAAAGCCGCCATGGCGCGGGATTTGCTACGGGACGCGGCATTCGGCTTTATGTAACCGGTCTTGACCGCCTTGTCGAGGACTTGATAGACGATAGGGATCATCTTCATAGCGGCGGCTTTGTCTTTGGCCAGAATGAGCTTTCGGAAAGCCTTTATGTTCTTCTCTATGTCGGCCTTGCGACGCAGATTGAAGACACGCTTCTTCTTGGCGGAGCGGAGGGCTTTCTTGGCTGAAGAGGTGATGGCCATATGATTTAATGTCCTTGAAAGGTAACATGGCACATAAAAAAAGTAAAGAAAATGCTATACTGGCCTCATGATAGCCACTTTACGGGGAAAAATAACTGGGCTCGGCAACCGATACGCGGTCGTCGAGGTAAATGGCATCGGCTATAAAGTATTCATGACCGATGACGCCGTCCACGCCCTCAAGATCGACGCTGAAACATCGTTATGGACGCACATGGCCGTCCGTGAAGACGCGCAAGATCTGTACGGCTTCACTTCAAAGAAAGAGCGCGACTTCTTCCAATTGCTCATAACGGTTTCCGGCATAGGCCCGAAGAGCGCTCTTAATATCTTATCTCTAGTATCCAATGAAACTCTTTCCGGTGCCATACGCACGGGTTCCGTCGCTCATCTGGTCAAAGTCTCTGGGCTAGGCAAGAAGACCGCAGAGAAGATAGTCCTTGAATTGAAAGACAAACTTGGCGGATTCACCGGCGGCGAAAGCGGCGAAATGACGGCGGGAATGTCGAGTGACATGGACGCCATTGAAGCATTGAAAGCGCTCGGCTATGAAGCCGACGAGGCGCGCGAGGCGTTGAAGAAGATACCAGCGGCATTGAGCGGAAAAGAAACCGATACCGGCGCCAAGGTCAAGGCGGCATTAAAAGAATTAGGCAAATAATCCCATGCTCGACTCCTTTCTCATAAAGACCCGCCGATTCATACCGACCCCCATATTTGAGTCCCTCAATCCGGCATATCACTGGACCATTTCGCTCATATCCGCCGTCTGGTACCGTTTCCCTTCCAGACATATCAAAGTTATCGCCGTGACAGGCACCAAGGGCAAGAGCTCCACCACGGAGATACTGAACGCCATATTGGAAGAAGCCGGTCACAAGACGGCGCTTTCCAATACCATCCGCTTTAAGGTCGGCGAATTGACTTCGGACAATCTCTACAAGATGAGCATGCCGGGGCGCTTCTTCACCCAGAGATTCCTGCGCAAGGCGGTAAAAGCCGGGTGCGACTACGCCATCATAGAGATGACTTCGCAGGGAGCCATCACTTACCGGCACCTCTTCATAGACATGGATGTCTTCGTCTTCACCAACATATCGCCCGAGCACATAGAGGCCCACGGCTCTTACGAGAAATACATCGAATCGAAATTGGAAATAGCTCATAGGTTAGAAAAGTCTCATAAAAAAGATCGGGTGCTCATAGCCAATGCGGATGACAAAGAAAGTCGTCGCTTCCTAAAATGCGTGGCGGATAGACATATAGCTTATAGCATCAATTCGGTAGAACCGTTCAACATCGGCAAAGAAGGCCTGGAATTCACCCTGAACGACAAAAACGTTCATTCTTCGCTTTCCGGCCTTTTCAATCTCTATAATATTCTAGCCGCCATGACCGTAGCCCAAAGCCAGAGCATATCAGATGAAATAATCATCCGTGCCGTAGAAAAGTTTAGCGGCATCCGCGGCAGAGTGGAGAAGATAGATGCCGGTCAGGATTTCACCGTCATCGTGGATTATGCCCATACGCCTGATTCTTTGGAGAAGCTCTACCAAGTCTTCCCTTCTTCGCGCAACATCTGCGTTCTCGGCGGCACCGGAGGCGGACGCGACGCATGGAAGCGTTCCGAGATGGGTCGTATCGCCGACGAATATTGCGATCATATCATATTGACCGACGAGGATCCGTATGACGAGGACCCGCAGCACATTGTAGAGGATGTGGCCAAAGGCATATCTCACCCGCCGACCATCATCATGAATCGCCGTCTAGCCATTCGCGAGGCTCTGAAGTTGGCACGAACAGGAGACGCCGTCATCATAACCGGTAAAGGCACGGATCCATATATCATGGGGCCGAACGGTACCAAGAAACCTTGGAGTGATGCGAAAGTGGCCAGAGAAGAATTGGCGGCACTTTTAAATAAAAAGTAAGCTCATGCCGGAACTACCTGAAGTACAAACTACCGTAAACGGGCTTAACAGAGCCGTACGAGGCTTGAAAATAGTCGATATCTGGACCGATTACAATAGCGCTTTTCATAAAGGCAAAGATTCCATAAAAGATCCGGCTTATTTCAGATACTTCAAGAAAAACGTCACCAGGGCAAAGATCGTCTCCGCCGATCGCGTGGCCAAGAATATCTTGATCAAGCTCGACAATGGCAATGTCATCCTAGTACACATGAAAATGACCGGCCACCTCATGTACGGTGATTACGACCGCACCGATCCGCTTAATCGTTTCATACATCTCATATTCACTTTCAACAATGACAAAACTCTGGAGCTTTCTGACATGAGAAAATTCGCCAAGGTGACGCTCATCGCCGAAAAAGATCTGGAAAAAGGAACCGGCCAATCATTGCATCTCGCCAATATCGGACCTGACCCATTGGATAAAAGATTCACCTTCAATGTATTCAAGGAAAGATTGGCGCGTAAATCGACTGGCCGTATAAAAACGGTACTGATGGATCAATCAATAATAGCCGGCATAGGCAATATATACAGCGATGAGGCCCTCTGGCGCGCAGGCATACATCCGGAAGAGCGGGTGAAAAACATATTTGCGCGAAATGATTCTGATGCTTTAGCCAAGAAATTGTACACGGCTGTTATCGCCGTCCTCAAAAAAGGCATCGATTTCGGCGGGGATTCCATGTCTGATTATCGGAATATTCACGGTAAGCGCGGGAGATTTCAAGAACAGCATCATGCTTATAGGAAAACGGGGGAGCGATGCTCTATGATGATTCGTGAGCCGCATGGCAATAAGGCAAGACAATGCAAAGGTGTGATAACGCGTAAAATCGTTGGCGGCCGGAGCGCGCATTTCTGTTCGGTGCACCAGAAGTTGCTTGGCTAAATTATTGCTAGGCTAATAATTAACGACG
>Ga0182017_10001056_pt1 | contig 21628 bp, 19 predicted proteins | sample 712E3DmetaG_FD_120492 | JGI IMG/M metagenome (GOLD analysis project Ga0182017, IMG submission 120492) | Permafrost microbial communities from Stordalen Mire, Sweden - 712E3D metaG | ecosystem: Environmental > Terrestrial > Soil > Wetlands > Permafrost | place: Sweden: Stordalen | collected... | reverse complement strand
TTCATCCCAGTCTTGAATTAAATCCTTGCCTTCAGATAGATTTTTGTCCCGTTTCGATAGAATTTCACCGTGCCAGGACGGTGAAATAAATTCATCGCTTTTTTTGCTCAAATCTTCCCATAGGGCTTCCATCGTCTGAAGTTTTTCGACGGTAGTCATGCGGTCTAATGGCAATGATATAGTCATAGAAAATCTCCTTATTAAGTCGGATTTGATGAAGATTCGTAGGAAAACTTATTTTGCCTCCATTTATACGACTTGAAGCTTGACTTCTTTTCCAACAGCGTGTGCGAATCGTTCAATTGTCGAAAGTTTCATGTCCTCCGCGTGATTCTCAATTCTGGAAATAGCTGTTTTCTTTGTTTTAAGCTTGCGAGCGACTTCATCTTGAGTCATACCGGATTTTTCACGAGCAAGTTTTAAAATCGCCCCGATTTTAAAATCGTGATACCCCGCGTCGAACGAATTGGAAAAGGATTTGCTGCGCTTTTTCCGATGTTCAATATATTTATCCAAATCATCCATACATTACCTCCTGTTTAAATAATCTCGTTTTCTTTTTTCTGCGAGTTCAATTTCCGATCGCGGAGTTTCTTGGCTTTTTTTCTGAAATCCGTTGGTTAAAATCACAAATGAACGATCCATTAAAAAACCAAGCAGTCGGAATATATTGCCTGCAATGGTTATACGAGCTTCCCAAATACTTTCGGTATTCACTAACTTTTTAAAATATACCGATGGCACTATATCCATTTCCTGGATCAATTTTAATACCCAAAGAATCTTTTCAACCTGTTTGTCCGATAAAGTATCGAGAAATTGTTGCACCGGACTTGTGCCGGATGCCGTTTTATAGAAGACAATGGTTCTCATACTCATATAAAGTTAACATGCGTGTTAACTATTACGCAAGAATATTTTAATTTATTTGCATTTAAGTTAATTTTCATTAGCATACCATCAAAGACCGAACGTGAGCGTGCCTCAATTGTCAATTACAACGCACTGCTTGATTTGCGAGGGATAAGCCTGCCAATTTGTGCCGCGCAATCTTGGTAAAAGTATTCCTGAGAAACAAGAACCTGCTAAAAGCAACCTCGCGGCAAATGCCCCCGAGTCAAAATTGAAGCCGTTGTTAGCGGTTTCCTTGTTTTACAATTTCTTCTTTTGGATCCACATTTCCTAATTTCATTATCTTACAACAAAGCTCATAGAATGGAGTTAATCTTCTTTTTTCTGTTATGTAATCTGGAGATAGAACCTCCATTTGAAATTCGCAAATATCCTTAGCAATTAATTCCAATTTCCATGCAGTTTCGTCTTGTAACATAAATGTTGAGCTCTTATCTACGTTTTGATTTAATAATTTTATAGATTTCATTATTTCCTCAAATATTTCAGGCTTCAATTCTCTTCTTAATTTGTACTCCAACAACGTTCCTTCTTTTTCATGCCCTTTTTCAGCATAGGTTTGCATTTTAAGTATTACATTTCCTGAATTATTTCTTGCAATTATAATTTCAATTGTATGCTGAGAAATACGCATGCTACGCTCATATGTTAAAGAAATGGTGTCATTTCCATAAGAAGCTACAACAGAGCAAAAAATGAATATTGCAAAAATTGTTTTCATTTTATTCCTTTTATTTACCGCTAACCACGCAAATCACCTGCTCCGGCAGGTGCATTTGCATTGTTGTAAAAAGCTCGAAACATATCTCATCGCCCGGTGTCGGATGTCTTTGATTTTCGTCTTTATGCGTCATCGGATTGTAAAGGCATAATCAGGCGGATTTAACATCATCCGAAACTTTGGGAATCTTTGTCCCTGTCCGTATTGCATTGTTTTGTGGGAAAAACCTCATCCGCATCGCCCCAAATCATATGTTTTGTAAATCAGTCTACTCATTCCATGCTGTTACAATAAAAATAAAATGTGAATCCGAATTAACGTTTGTTGCGCCAACAAATTGGTAAAACACCTCAATATCCTTGTTTTGACTTAGATTTTTTAAATCTGGATATATTGATTCTTGAAAACAAAACCACCCTTTTATACCGTCAACCTCAAGCAAAGATTTATGAATATATATATTTTTAATCCTGCTTTCCTCGGTATTAGTAAAATGCCCGTGAATAACCATAATTTCTGATTCTGAAACTGTATCCGTGATTCCAATATATTTGAATTTACCACGAAATGCATTTTGTGGCGTATAGATTCTCATAGTATTTGGATTTCCCATATCGATATACCCAGCAAATTTATTTGTTAATTCGTGAAAAGTTACAGGCTCATACCTATTCCATGAATCCTTTTTAAGGGGTGGCGAACAGCAAATAATAATTAAAATTAACAATACGGATATTGCCTTAATCACCTTTTAACCTCCATTAAATAAAATCCTGTTATTCTAAAGTATATTAAAACCTATCGCTTTAACATTATCGGTATCGAGAACGCAATCCCGACGGAAAAACATCCTCAACCAACTTTCCGAAAACCAAAAAACCTCTGCCGCCCGTCATCCCTCGAATCCAAGTACAACAATGCGGTTCAGCCGGTCATCGGCTGCAACCGCGGGGTTGTATTGCACCGTCGGATACGCTCTCATTTCAAGCCCTCGACCGCGGTGTCAATCGTCTTTATTTCTGTCTTTTGTCTTGGGGGCGGTGGAGCGTCTTTGCGGGCGGCGGGAAATCTAATCATCATTGCCGGAAAAAGCATTAAACATCGTTGGGTCATCATCAGCCTGGCCGCCGACCGTCATTTGTCTTTATTATTACGAAAATAAATATCTGTGTCATTTTTCATCATGCGTGTCGAAAAGGCATCGTCAGCTTGTCCTGGGTTTTAGTTCAGTCCGTTCAGTCCGTTCTTTTTTATTAGGCGGCGCATGTTTTGTTTTTTTTTGGGGGGGGTGCCTTTTCTTTTATTCTGGTTTTATTTCTTGCTGCGCCCTTCTTCCGCCTGCACACATGACGTGCGCGGGCGGCCCAACCATTTTTAGGCTTTTGGTAAAAACAATTTAAAGCGATTCTGTTCGTAGATTATATCTTCAATTGTTCGAGCATTTCGCGGAACACAATTGCGCTGTAACTCGATCCTACCATTATTCAGCCGAATAAATTTGTTGACGATATACATTCCAATGCCCTGCCCTTCCAAACCGAGTCTCTTTGCATATCTTCCTGAATAATGTTCTTGGAAGATTATACCAACCTCATCATCATCTATCCTTAAACTGATCATGTCAAACTCAGTTACAACATAATTGCCTTCGAGAGAAATGTGAATATGTAAATCAGTATTATTCAATGTGTACTTTGTTGCATTGTCTAACAAGTGGCATAGGACGGCGGAAATGGTTTTGTAATCTATTCTGACGTTAAGAAAGGACTCATTTAGTTGTATGGTTATCTTCTTCTCCAGGAAATCAAGCCAAAATGAGCTAAAGGCTAATTTTAATAATTTGTGCATTCTATGAGTGTCAAATTCCAGGGCCGGAACATCAGACCTGTATAAGACTTCATGAACGTCAAATTCCGCTTTTGACAGTGACGCATTCTTAAGGATCCTTATTAAAGCCTGTCCAACTGATCTGCTGTTGGCGGAAATTACTGAGCTAACATATTGAAGCTGGTTCGAAATTTTGTCCGCAATAACGTCTTGAGGAATTAAATTAAAAATCTCCTGAAGAATCATTGTGTTATGAGTGATCAAATTATGCTTTAGTCTCTTCGTCCGCTGCGTTTCATTGACTTTTATTCGCTCGATCTCATCTTCAAAGGTTGGTATTAATTTGTCAATAATATTAGCAACGCTATCTATTGCTTTTTTATCTATCTCGGAACTCGTAAATTCAAATACAGCCTCATTGGTTCCAAATTTGATTCTGTAATAAAAGAATTTTTGTCTCTTTGAAACTCGTTTTGTCAATATGGTAGAATAAGGTATTTCGCTAATAGGAAACTTTTCCTGCCAACCAGCGGAAGCGAAAATCGAGCAGTTTTTGTTAAAAGCGCAATAATTCATTGGGATATCAATTTGTAAAGAATATCTTCACAATGCTCGTTATTAAGGTTGCTGCGGAACCCGATATCTTCAAAACGGAATTAACAGTTTCAGGATCAATTGATTTTTTCTTTTTCAGTTTTGATAATGCCTTCCTAATCTGTGCATGCTCTGGTGAATAGCCGAGTTCATTAGTGATAATTTTCTCAATTCTGGCCACGCATTCGTCCAAGCTATAAAGCTCTTGGGCATGTTTTTCAATCGCCTTTTCAAATTGATATGGGTCAGCATTCTTTGAAATTGCGCTGTCGGCTTTAGATAATCCTTCGTGAAACGCAGCAATTTTACCCGCTTCTTCCGAGGAGTAGGTAATAACCTTTTTTTCAGGGTATTTTTCTTTTATAGCGATTGTTAAACCCAAGCCTTCATCATGGAAGTTCATTTTCTTGCCAACACCTTGAATATCAACGAGAATTATATGAGCATCATCAATTTCGGTGCATGAAATGCTTTCAACATCTTTGATCCATTGGACTGTTTGCCACCCACTGGATTTCAATATGTCGATAAGTTTGAATTTGTGGTCGTCAATAAAGAGAATGCGAGCTACGTGCTTTATCTCAGCTAATGACCTCTTGGGCAAGTTTCTATTTTGAAATATCTTAAACATTTGAAAACCTCCCTATTTAGAAAAATGAGACCCTGCATTTGTCTTCCGTGGTTTTCCAACAAAACCACAGGTCAATCAAGATAGGAAAGAAACTACCGAATGAACCCGATAAGAATGCGCATGTCTTTAAAGCCTACGCTGCTTTCTCGTACAAATACTTCTGAAAAGCGATAAACATCTGCCTTATTCTGTCTGTCCCACCAAGAACCGCTGCTGCATCGCTGATTTCGTGATACTTAAGCTTCAGTAAATCGGGCAGTTTTTCTTGGTCGAGCTCCTCGACACCAGTTTCGACATATTTTGACAATACGAATTCCAGAAATTCCTTTTGTTTCGCATCCAAACCGCTGAATATCCGCGTTTGCGCCTGTATCACCCGTTGCTCGCGGGTAATCGGTTTTACCGCAAACGAAACATATTCAAGCACGTCGAACAGATCGCTTTTTTCCGCGTTGATAAGTCGCTGGATCGTTGAAAGTTCATCTTTTCCAAATCCGGCATCGGCAATTTTCTCCAAGAATGCTTTTCGAGTATCGGGTTTAGACCAAATTTTCCGTAGTTCATCCTCGTTTTTAATAAATGCTGGAAGCGCGCCATATAAGCGTTTTAAAAATTCTTCAACGGAAATCGGCTTGCCATCCGGGCTCCAAAATGATGTTGCAATCATGTGCTGGATTTCGCGTTCTTTTCCGTCGCCGAGCTTGATTTTTATTTTTGTTCTTTTATTGCAAATGCAGGGAGATTTTCCGCAAACTTCACAGGGTTCAGGAGGTTCTTTTTCACAAATGCAGGGGCGTTTTCCGCAGTGTGGGCAAGGCTTTCGCGGCAGTTCAATACAGGTACATGGATTATTACCGCATTTGGTACAAAGTTCATCGACAACAGGTTCGCCATCCCATTCTGGATCGGAAAAATGGTGATATGCATCCACAAAATCGTAAATAGTGAAATACTCTTTTCCGTCAAAAAGGCGGGTTCCGCGCCCGATAATCTGTTTGAATTCGATCATCGAATTTATGGGACGCATCAAGACAATATTGCGGATATTACGCGCGTCAACACCTGTGGAAAGTTTTTGCGAAGTGGTCAAAACGGTAGGAATCGTTTTTTCATTGTCCTGAAATTCCCGTAAGAATTGCTCACCGATTCCGGCGTCATTTGCAGTTACTCGCACACAGTAATTTGGGTCTTTGCTTTCTTTGAATTGGTTGATTAAATCCCGAACTACGGCAGCATGCGCCTGGTTAGCGCAAAACACTATAGATTTCTCTTTCTGATTCACCTCTTCCAGGAAAATATTGACACGCTTGGCTTCACGTTCTCGAATTTCAATAATCTTGTTAAAATCCGGCTCTTCGTACAATCGGTTTTGCTCAATGTCGCCTTCAATGACCTGATCGTCTGGTACGTAAATGTAATCGTCGAGCGTGGTTTTTATGCGCTTCACTTTGAAGGGCGTAAGGAACCCATCGTTTATACCCTCTTTAAGCGAATACACATAAACAGGTTCGCCGAAATACTTGTATGTGTCAACATTTTCTATACGCTTAGGCGTTGCGGTTAGTCCTAATTGAACGGCAGGGGCAAAATATTCAAGAATTCCACGCCAGTTACCTTCGTCATTTGCGCCGCCTCTATGGCATTCGTCAATAACAATAAAATCAAAATAATCAGGCGGGTATTCGCCGAAATTAGGGGCCGGATTTCCTGCTTTATCTTTACCGCTCATGAATGTTTGAAAGATGGTAAAGAAAATGCTTCCGTTAGTGGGAACTTTGCCGTGTTTTTTAACCTCATCCGTCTTAATACGAACTAAAGCGTCTTCAGGAAAAGCCGAAAATGCATTAAATGCCTGATCGGCCAGAATGTTTCTGTCTGCCAGGAAGAGGATACGAGGTCGGCGGCTGCCATCGCGTTTCAGGTTCCAGCGCGTATAAAAAAGCTTCCAAGCAATTTGAAAAGCAATGAAGGTTTTGCCGGTTCCTGTGGCCAAAGTCAGGAGAATACGATTTTTTCCTTCGGAAATAGCTTTTAGCGTATTATTGACCGCTATTTCCTGATAATAGCGAGCGGTTTTTGTGCCGCCAATATCCTCGAAAGGAACAATATCCAGTTTATCTTTCCAGTCATTTTGCACGGGAAAGATTCTTTTCCAGAGCTCCATTGGCGTTGGGAAGACGGCAATTGTATTTTCCTTACCGGAGTCCAAAGACATTTCATAAATTTCTTTGCCGTTTGTGGAGTAGGCAAAATCAATTTTTAGTTTCGCGGCATACGTTTTTGCCTGAGCAACACCTTCCCCAACTTCTTGTTCGTTGCTTTTGGCTTCTATTACCCCGATTTTGATGTTTTTGTAAACAAGAACGTAGTCGGCAATGAGCGGCTTGGCACGACCGCCACCGACTTGAATTTTTCCGGCAGTGATATGGTATTCGCGGAGAACCTTTGAGCCTTCGACAACGCCCCAGCCGCTGGCCTTGAGGGCCGGGTCAATGAGTTCTGCGCGGGTTTCTGCTTCGTTCATACTTCCCCGCTATTGCCAAGTTGGCGCTCCAATGCCTGGCGAACAAGCCCAATAACATACGGCAGGTCTTCCATTTTGGCAAGCCCTGTTTCCACATCCCCGTTGCCCCAACGCCCCATTCCCTTGACATCTTTTGTCATACCCTTCGGATCATTGATATCAGGGAATGGCATATTCAACGATAATAGTAACCGTTTTGCCTGGGGAATAACATCAACAAAATTAGTTTCGGCTTTATAGGCGACATAAAGCTTCAGGAACTCCTCGCTTACGCAAGGGTCAAGTGCAAGTACGGCTTTCCGAAAGGCATCGAAAAGAAGCCGCACGTTATCGCCATACATTTCACTGCCCTTTGAGAGAAATGGATGATCGTCAATAGTATACCCGGTCCCCGCCCCAACTTTTGGACGATATACATCAAGTATATCATTCGGCAGGGTTGGTGCTGACCAGACGCCGATGGCAAGGTCTGCAAGCCTATCGGCACGGGTTTTTATTGTATCCTCGTTCCAAATCTCCAAAATTCCAAGCCCTTGGTTCAGTTTGAGCGGGCTTTGTTTCAGTCCCTTTTCCGGAGCATCCGGCATATCTCGCTTATCGGAAAAAACACGGTCACTGTAGTCGCTATTATAAGCAGTGAGGGTAAGATTACCAAGTGTGTGCAACCACGTTTCCTGAATCCGTTTCCATTCAGACCCGAGTGAGTCCCGCCACTTTTGAGACAAATTCTCATTCTGTGGAAGAATGTGCTCAATTGTATACTCATCCACCGCCACACGCTCTTTGCGACCCCAATTTTCAAGTCGGCGCAGCCAATAAATACGGCTCCTGAAATTATAGAGATCACGAGTATGTAAATCTCGACGGAATTCTTCATCGGAAGGAAATCGACGATAGGACGGCAATATCATAAAATTCGCTTGGACACTCTCGAAATAGCGGTCTTTTTTCAGTGCCTTTGTGAACGTGGCGAATGTTTTGTTCATGGAGTTTGTTGGAATAGCGCAAACAACTCTGCGGAATACATATGCTTCAATTAGCCGAACACTTGCGAGGAAATCTGATTTCGGCAGAGTATCATTCTTATAGTCGTGATACAGTTCCAGAAGAAAAGGATAGGCTACATCAACTTTCAGTTCACGCAGATCATGAAAGGCAAATTTGAGGTCAGTATCGGGCTCGGCACCAAGAGCCATAGAACAGAAATAACGGGCATAATCACGAATATCCTTTACTAAGGCTTCCACGCCTGCGACCGCAATAGCGGGTGTTACCGCAAAAGCCTTAAATGCTTCGTATACTTCATCTATGCGGGGAATCTCCCCGGTTTTCACGGTCAGGTAGTGCCGCATGAAAGCGTCAAAATGAGTACCGTAGGCCTCCTGCCCAAAATCAAATTCCATCGGTCGCCAGTAATAATCATACAGTCGTGTTTGTAATTCTGGTTCCAACCCCATCAGAATGTAATTGCGGATAAGGTCCGCCTGGCTCAACTCTTTTCCTGTTGAATTCATACTCTCGAATATGAGTTGAGGGTTGTCTTCACCACGCTTCAGCTTGATGTCCACCATCATGAGTTTTGCCAGCCCCTTGCATATAGCGGTCAAATCACTTCCGTATCCGGTAATTAACTCCTTAAAAAGTTTAAAATTTTGAACGACTCGTATTGAATATCCCTTGGGTTGATCACTATTTTCCACGATAGAAATAAGCGTCGACTTATCCGTCTGGGAAAGGAGGAGCTTGAATTTTCGTTCACCTTTCTCCAGCGGATTTTGGAGATAATACCCCTGCAACATTGTGGCGTTAAATCCATCAACCGGTTCGTTTTCGCCCAATGCCTTGGCAAGTGCTGCAATCAGTAGGGTCACCGTGGTTAGGCGTTGTTGCCCATCAATCACTAGCAATGGTTCCCACGTGGTTACGTTGGAATCTGCCTTATCGATGTAAACTATCGAACCGATAAAATGCACGGAAATGTTGTCGTTTGAGCCCGTGCGCACAATATCGTCCCAGAGCTGCCGACATTCCTTTTCTGTCCACGAGTAGGTCCGCTGGTAAATCGGAATAACAAACTGCGGAGATTTTTTTAAAAATTCAAGGAGTTTGGCTTCCGTTGCTTTCATGGATGTTGTCCTTAGAGTTGGCCAGAAAATGCTTGATTAAGAAGAGACTTTTTCAAGGATTCGAGGGCATCGAGTTTTTGACAATAGATGGATTTAAGTTCTTTTGTTTGCTCTGCCAAAGAATTAAGTTTATTAACGCAATCTTTTTGCACAGAAATAGGCGGAATGGGGAATAGCTCATTTTCAAATGTCGCTAAATTAATATTGGCTTGCGCACTGCCTTTGCCCTTTGCTTGTAGAATTGCTTTAAAGGACTGCAACAGGTATTCAATAAAATGCACATCCGCAATTTTTGGATTTGCTACCAGGCCAATCACGCTATCAGGAAAGCAAGAATCGAAATTCAAAATACCTGTTTCGGCTATATTTGCAGCGATTGTTATGCAGAGTGTTCCTTTTGGCCAAAGTTTACTTTGTGCGAGACCAGCTTCGTTGTATGTTTGTGAATACACAGTGATTAAATGATTTGAATTACGAATATCGCCAGTTTGAATAAATGGGTACTTACCATTGTACAATTTCGGGTCGTTCCGTGGGCGGTGTTTAGACTTTCCACGGCCAAACAAAGATGACACTTGCGCCAACGTCTTCTCCTCCCACCCTTCTCCGGGATTCGCAAACAAGCTCTGCAAATAACTCTCAAACACCTCTTTTGTATTCGCAAGATTCTTTTCCGAGATTTCTTTTGCGCGGGATATTTCGGAAAAGGCTTTATCGAGAATGGCGACGATGCGTTTTTGTTCGGGGAGAGGGGGAAGGGGAATTGTTATATTTTCAATTTGAGATTTGTTGATAGAAGGAAACACTGCACCTGCATTGCCGACATTTTCTGGTTCCTGCTTCACTAAAAAATTGAAAAGGTATTCAGGTTCAATGCCCTTGCCGGGCCTAATTGCTGCCAAGCCACGACCGATGCATATCTTTTCCGTTGAAAAGTTTACAGGGCCAACAGGAGCTCTAACCGACATTAAGATATCACCAGCAAGTGCTTCTTTTGTTATCTCGGTTGTCCAAGTAGTCGGTTCAGAAATGAACCTTTCGCCAAATTCTTTCTTGCCTTGGTAGAAAGGTGTACCATTTCCAACACTGTTGTAGTACTTTCCTTCGGGTGATTGGCCTGCAATCACGGTACACACTTCTCTAATCTTCTTCTCTTCCCATCTTTCGACAAGCTCAGGGCAGCGCCCCTTCGGCAAATTTCCACTCATTCCCGGCCCCATTCCTGCAACTTCAGCCGCAGCTCTTCCTTACTCGGCAAATAAAGCTGATATTCCCGTGCGTGAATATTTGCGTCTTTTGGCAATGTTATCTCAACCAGAGTTTCGCTCTTTTTTTTGCACAAGATAATGCCGATGGTAGCGTTTTCGTCTTTGGTCTTTACGTAACGGTTGTAGTAATTGACGTACGTTTGCATCTGACCCATGTCCTGATGGGTGAGTTTTCCGATTTTAAGGTCTATCAATACATAGCAGCGAAGTAACCGGTTGTAAAAGACGAGGTCAACGAAAAAGTGATCACCGTCGAAGGTGAATCGCTTCTGACGGGCTTCGAACAAAAAGCCTTTTCCTAATTCCAGGAGAAACTTTTCAATTTGGTTGATGATACCGGTTTCAAGATCGCTCTCAGAATACCGGGTTTGTTCGTCCAGGCCGAGAAATTCTAAAACCAGAGGTTCCTTGAGCAGATCATTGGGCTGGCTGACAATCTGGCCTTCCCTGGATAATTTGCTAATACCTTTCTTGTCGCGGCTCAGGGCCAGACGTTCGTAAAGACTGGAATCAAACTGTCGCTTGAGTTCTCGCACTGCCCAGTTCTGGCTCGCAGCTTCGATTTCATAGAAGCTGCGTTCATCCGCGTTCTTGATTCCAAGCAAGAAGACATAGTGTGACCAACTCAAACAGAACGGAGAAGATGCCTTTGGAGAAATCCGAGACAATGTCTCGGATTTCTTGTTGACGGTAGTTTGCCCAGACGCTGTCTGGGATATTTTCTTCGTAGCCGAATGCCCAGACAACGTCTGGGCAAAGAAAATCTCGCGGCCTTTATAAACCAAATAGAATCGGCGCATATATTCGAGATTACTCTTAGAAAATCCATTGCCGAATTCTTTTGTCAAGCGCTCCGACAATGCAATTATTACTTCTTTTCCATAATCCGCCCGGCTTTTTCCTTGTTGCTCTTCTTGTACAATCCGGCGACCGATCTCAAAGCTAGTATGCACCTGAACAATATCCGCGCCGCGCGAAACCGTAGCACGTGCGGAAAGAATCAAGTCTCGGATCTCGTTGAAAAAGGATGTCGAAAGTTTCACAGCGGAACCTCTGAAAAAAGCTTTTTAAAAGTTCTAATTTCTGAACCAGGCTGGTTCAGATTTGAATAATCACATGCCAATTGCCTCATGATACAAGCCCCCGAATTGCCTTCAAAATCTCTGCAGCTTCTTTATCCAACTCTTTCATCTCATCAATAATCACTTTTGGTTCCCTCAGCGCGGCCTCTTCTTTCTTGTGCGGATTTTTAACCGACAAATCAAACGTACCGGAATCAACATCCGAAACTTTTACAGTCCAAGAATTCTCAGAGTCAGCTTTGGTCTTCTGTAGTTTTACAAACTCCGCAAGATCATTTTCATTCAACGGATTAGTTTTACCAAGGTTTCTATCGAGATTAAGCTGATAATACCAAACCTTCTTGGTCGGTTTTCCTTTTTCAAAGAAAAGCACGACCGTTTTTACACCCGCGCCGGTAAACACACCACCGGGCAGATCAAGCACGGTATGAAGGTCGCAGCTTTCCAGAAGCATTTTCCGCAAAGAGACCGACGCATTATCGGTATTGGACAAAAATGTGTTTTTAATGACTATACCGGCGCGGCCACCGGCCCGTAGGATTTTTATATAATGCTGAAGAAATAGAAAGGCAGTTTCGCCTGTTTTTATCGGGAAATTTTGCTGAACTTCGGCCCTCTCTTTGCCGCCGAAAGGGGGATTTGTAAGAACAATGTCGTAGCGGTCTTTTTCCTGAATATCCGCAAGGTTTTCCGAAAGCGTGTTGGTGTGAATGATATTCGGCGCCTCAACACCATGCAAAATCATGTTCATGGTGCCGATGATATAGGCTAACGACTTTTTTTCTTTTCCGTAGAATGTTCTTTTCTGTAAAGATTCAATATCTTTGGTTGTCAGGTTTTTACTGCCTTTGAGATATTCAAAACCTTCGCATAAAAATCCTTCCGAACCGCCTGCGCCGTCATAAAGACTATTCCCAATTATGGGGGCAACAACCTTTATAATGGTTTTAATGAGAGGGCGCGGCGTGTAATATTCGCCGCCATTTCGACCGGCATTACCCATGTTCTGGATTTTGGCTTCGTATAAATGCGACATTTCGTGCTTCTCGGCATGAGACCGGAAACGGAGTTCATCAATCAGATTAATGACTTCGCGAAGATTGTATCCGCTCTGAATCTTATTTTTCAGTTCGCTGAAAATCTCGCCGATTTTGTAAATGATGGTGTCGGGGCTCTCAGCATCGGTTTTAAACTTTTTCAAATAGGGGAAGAGTTTGTGGTCAACAAAGTCTTTAAGATCATCACCGGTTAATGCTTTATGATGGTCGAGCTTGCCGTCTTTGCCTTTGGGCATTGCCCATTTTTCCCAGGAATAGAGCGAGTCAATAATTTTTGAATAGGGCTTGCCGGAAAGTTCTGCTGCGGTTTTCTTGTCTTCCTCGAAATCGTCAAGATATTTAAGAAAAAGAATCCATGACGTTTGCTCTACATAGTCTAGTTCACTACTGCAACCAGCGTCTTTATGGAGAATGTCGTCGATATTTTTGAAGGTTTGTTCGAACATTAATTATTTCCCTTGTGATCTTTAAAAATGTTTGGTCGAGTACGTCTGATTAGCTCATCAACAAATTGAAAATATGGAATTGCATTTGCTTCAGCATGTTTGACTTGTGCAATTCCCTGAAGCATTGGCAATAGTGCAATTTTTGCAACATTTGTGTCTTCAAGCTGTAACCCTTGCTCTGTCAACCTTGCACCTGTTAAGGGGATACTTTTATTGCCGTGAATTTTTGATGCGTCTGCATGACTGTATGAATTGCGTAAGCACTCTCGAATACTGTTCAATTCTGTTTTATCTTTTTTTGTTATAATCCCTTGAGTACATGCGGCATTGATATTTTTATCCATGTTGTTTGCATTGTATGTAGCTGTCGATTTTGCGGTCGCATTCGCTATTTTCTCTACAATATTTATTCCTTCGGCGTTGAAATCCGCATTTTTGTAAATGAGGGCGATTTTGAGATACTTTTCAATCATATGGTTGGTCAAGGTAATGGCTGCTTGATATAGCCCGAAAATAATGCAGATTGAAATTTCGTATCGAAGTGGGTTAAGCTCCGTATCCCCATCGTACTGATTCTTGAATAATTCGCGGATTGTTGGATAATTTGAGAAGATATCCTTCTGACGGGATTGTATCAGTTCATTAACTTCTGCCAAATATTGCGTTTTTGTATCTTCATCCATGTTTTCTTGCTTTTCCTTCGCACGGTTAGGATGACCGGGCGTGTCTTGGAGCGCGGCTTTTATTAAAATAGCAATTGCATTTCAGTCTTTGTTTATTTTCTTTATTCGGCACCCCCCCCCTCTGAATTTCTTCGTTTTATTCCTGCGCCGCCTCTTCTGTCTTTGAACGGGCTGTCTTCAATTTGCTTTCTCCACCGCCCCCTGTCTTTTTCTTGTCCTCAACTAAGCTGCACCGTCCTCGGTGACTGCTTAAGTAAACAGGTTGTATTGCATAGGTGCGGTCTTTTCCTTTTCAAAGTTTGCTGGAGAGTATCATCTTGTCATTAGGCAATATCGCCGGGTAGAGCATCATCTGCTGTCTTTACTCTAAGTATTCGCACCTTGTCAATTACAACCAGTGTGTCACCTGCCCCTGCTACCTCTTCAATTTTAATATTTATTCACTTTAAAAGCTTTAAAATATTTAACAATAATAAAATAAATCTAATATCTATCTTAAAAAGATATATATTGATACGGAATATCTATGATAAATTTTTCAAATTATACCGCCTTAATAAATTCTTATACCAATTTCCTGGCCCAAAGCAATATCGCAAAAGCCTATGAGTTTTTTTATTTAAAATGGCTTCGGTTTTATCTGGATTTCTGTCAAAAATATTCGGAAAAATCTGAGGATCCATCATCCTTACCTACATTTATTGAAAAAATTGAAATCAAAGAACCAATCGGATAATCATTGCACCCAAGCCCAACATGCCATAACTCTTTATTACAATTTAATAAACGCACAGGATACAAGTCCAGTAAAGAATCAACAGAATGTAAAGTTTTACGAAACGCAGGGCGCTTTTCAAAACAGCTCAATCCTTCGGGAACATTTTAAAACGGATTTAAATGGCAAAATCTTGCAAAATCGCAATACTCCCGTTGAATTCAACATTAATAATATCAATACTCAAAATCCGGATCCATGGAACAACGCCTTTAATATTTTAAAGGAAGAAATCGAACTCAGGCATTATTCGCCGAAAACTTTAAAATCCTATCATATCTGGGCGCGAAAATTCAGCCGTTTTATTACACCGAAAAATCCCAATGAAATTGTCGACGATGACTTGCGTAACTACCTCACGTATTTGACCAATGGCTTGAAAGTGTCCGCCTCCTCCCAGCGGCAAGCGTTTAATTCCTTGCTGTTTTTCTTTCGGCACGTTTTAAAAATGGAGCCAGGCGATTTGTCCGATACGCCGCGCCCTAAAGTCAAGGCATATATTCCTTCGGTATTGTCAAAAGAGGAAGTTAAAACCATCATCGGACTCATGTACTATCCTTTCAACCTCATGGCCAAGATCATGTATGGGTGCGGATTAAGGCTTTCCGAATGCATGGGCATCAGGGTACAGGACTTGAATTTTGATACTGAAATGCTTACCGTACGCCGGGGCAAGGGAGAGAAAGACCGCGTTATCCCTTTGCCAAAATCCATTGTTCCCGAACTGCAAGGGCATTTGAGACGCGTGAGGAATTTGCATCGCATCGACGTGACGAATGGATTCAACGGGGTTTTCATGCCCTATGCATTCGACAAAAAAGCAAAAAACGCCGCGACCGAGTTCAATTGGTATTGGCTCTTTCCCGCTAAAAGCCTTACGGATGTAATTGAAACGGAAGAGAAGCGTCGGTATCACCAGCATGAAACGAATTTTCAGAAAGCCTTCAAGGAAGCTTCCCACAAAGCGCAAATACCCAAACGCGTTTCACCGCATACGCTTCGTCACAGCTTTGCCACGCATTTATTAAAAGCAGGTTACGACATCCGCCAGATTCAGGAACTCTTAGGCCATAGCGACGTTCGCACGACCATGATTTACACGCACACCATAAAAAAAGAAGTGAAGGAAGTAAAAAGTCCGCTTGATTTTTAGGCACATTTTGTTTTTGGACGACATTAATATGCAAATCGAAAGCCCCATGAGTAAAGAAATATCGCTTTGAAATGAAACACGCGCTATGCGCTTGTATCGACAAATTTCAAATTACGGCAGTTGTTCGGGAAACATCCACAAAAACCAGATGACCCTGAAATTTTAGCCTGGAAGCAATTATTTTGGTAGCACTATGCTTCCCTTTTTATCGGGTATCGATCACGGCCTTTTCTGGCTTATAAACTCGCATCATTGCGCTTTTCTCGATCATTTTTTTTTAATTACCACCAACCTCGGAAACGGCTGGGTCGTAACCCCCGTTCTTTTGATAATAGCTTGTATAAAAGTCCCCCGTAAGAAGCTTATTTCCTTTATTGTATGCGCGACTCTCTTTATGGTGGGAAGCGCCTTAATTAATTCCCATATAAAGCAGTCGTATAACCGGGCAAGGCCTTTGACTTTTTTCGAAAAGGAAACCACTCGCTATTCCAATCAACCGCGCGCGGTCCATGCGGTAGGAGAACGGCTTTGCTGCAATTCATTTCCTTCGGGCCACAGCAACACCGCCTTTGCCTCAGCCACGCTTGTGGCGCTTCGGTTTGGAGGAATGTACTGGCTGACCTATATCATCGCGTTTATCGTCGGGTATTCCCGAATTTACATGGGCGTGCATTTCCCCTCCGATGTCGCAGCGGGCGCGCTGCTGGGCATTGGGGTGATGTATATGGGATTCATGGTATTCAATTGGTATGACCGGAGAAAAAACGTATGATTAACAATAAAAAGATTGTGGTTGTGCTTCCCGCTTACAACGCGGAAAAGACCCTTGAGGTCACCTATAACGAAATACCGCACGATATCGTCGACGAGGTCATTCTCGTCGATGACGCCAGCAGCGACGACACGGTGGGTATCGCGAAAAAAATCGGCATACGACACATCATCAGGCACGACAACAACAGGGGCTACGGCGGCAACCAGAAAACCTGCTACCGCAAGGCATTGGAGCTGGGCGCGGACATCGTCATCATGCTCCATCCCGATTACCAATACACGCCCAAGCTTATTTTAGCCATGGCAAGCATCATCGGCATGGATCTCTACCCGGTGGTGCTCGGATCGAGGATTCTGGGCAACGGGGCGCTCCTGGGCGGAATGCCCTACTATAAATACGTGGCGAACCGGATGCTGACCTTGCTGCAGAACATACTCATGCGACAAAAGCTCTCCGAATATCATACGGGATACAGGGCGTTTTCAAGCGAAGTATTGAACCGCATCAACTACCTGGTCAATTCCGACGATTTCGTGTTTGACAACCAAATGCTCTCGCAGATCTTCCACGCCGGATTCCGGATTGCGGAGGTCACCTGCCCCACCAAATATTTCAAGGAAGCCTCCTCGATCAATTTCAGGCGAAGCGTTACATACGGTTGGGGCGTGATAAAGGTCTCTATCGGCTACGCCCTGCAGAAATCGGGGTTGATAAAGCTGCCGATGTATCAACTGCGCCCGTAGCCGCGGGGTCCCTTCTGAAATACACGAACCCGTACTCGTCCTTCAGTTCCCGCAATCCGTATTTCCCCCGGTAATCTTTTGCCTTGTCAATGCGACAAACCAGGTAGGCGGGTTTGTCGATGGGGCCTTTGAGCAGCCAATCGGAATCACTACCCTTGGCGTTGCCGCCCGGCATCTTTTGAAAATAAAACAAATCGGCGTAGCTTCGAAACAGCGAGTGCGCGTAGCAATCCTTGCCCCTGAGGCTCTTATAGAAATCGCTGGGCGCGCTTCCGGCTACAAGCTCCATTTTCGGGACCGCGTCGACCATGAAAAGTTGCAGGCACAGCGCCGTTGACAAAAACAGGATCGCAAAAGCACCGGTATATTTTTTCCGCGCGATCAGAACGAAGCTGGTGATGAGCAGAGCGCCATAGCCCGCGCCGATGAGGGTCTCGGCGTAGGACCAATGCATGGGCCGGCTGAGGCACGCGAGCGCGAAACGGTCTTTCGTCAATGGCGTGAGCCATTCCGTATGCATCATGACCACGGGAAACGCCGTGATGGCCAGGGCTACCAGCAGGCCGAAAACGGCGAGCGACCACGTATGCAGCTTGTTCCACGGCAACGTCCCCTGCCGCACCAGATAAAGGTGATAGACCGCCAGGTACGTGATGGGAAAATAGGTCAGCGAGGAGTAGAGAACCGTTTTTGTCTTGACGATTGAAAAAAGAACGAGAACTACCCAGAACAAAATGACCATCCACCGGGTAAAATAGCGCCGGTTCCCGGTCGCGCCCTTCGCCCCAAAGAGCATTCGCAGCGCCAAAAACGACGCGGGAAAGCAGCCGAAGAGCAGGACCACGGCATGGAAATAAAACGGCCGCCCGTGGCCCGCCTCGCCGCGCGTGAAAAGGTGCGCCTGATACTTGACAAATTCAACAACGAACCAGGGACCGTGGGCGATGGTTTCAACCCCGTACCATAAAAAGCTGACCACGCAGACGGCCGCGAGAAAAACGCCCGCGTCCTTGATTGAAATGATTTTTCGGAATCGATCGGCCGCCCAATAAACGACGCCGCATAAAACAAGGATGATGAGGGCGGCCGGGCCTTTGGTCAAAATCGCCAGACCGATGAAAACGCCCGACAGCGCGTACCTGAGCATCCGCTTTCGCGGCGCGGATGCGTGGAGCGCGTAGGCGAAACAACAGACGCCGAGGAATATGAAAAGGTTGAAAACCGGGTCGATGATTCCCGATTTGTAAAAAAAGTGGGGCAGGAACGTACCCGCCATGGCCATGGCCCACAACAACCCGAACCAAGCGTCGAAAAGTTTGCGGCCGATGCGGTACACAAGCAGCAGCGTAAAAATCCCGCACAATGCGTTTATCAGTCGCGCGCTGAACTCGTTTACGCCGAAAGCCTTCATGGACAATGCTTGCAGCCAAAAAAACAGCGGTGGTTTTTCCCAAAACGGCTGGTAATCGATTTGCACCTGCAGGTAATTGCCCGTTACTATCATTTCACGGGCCGCCTCGGCGAAATTGATTTCGTCCCAATCAAAGAGATGAACGCGGCCCAAAAACGGGATAAAGAGCGTCGCGCTGATGATAAGAATAAGGAGTTGGTTACGTACTTCGACATTCATGATTATTGCTGAAATCCTTTCCACGCTTTGGGGTGCCATGTATTTTTGCAACAGTCCCTTTGACTTCGCTCAGGGAACATACATGGTTGCAAAATATAAAACATACCATACCCTTAACCTTAGTTTAACAGTGTCATGAATTCCAATCCCGATTTCCAGCGCCTCCCGCTTCCCGAAAAATATCCGCCCGTCACCGGTTCGCGACGCGTTGAATTTGGAAAAATAATTTTCCCCGTATTACTTTTTATGGTAGTCGCTTTTTCCGGAGCGACATTCGGCGGGCTATGGTTTTTATACCGGATGTATCAAACCTTGCCCACGTTGGACCAAATCGAAAACATCGAGCCGCCGCTTTCCTCAAAGGTCATGGGCTCTAACGGGCAGCTCGTGTATGAGTTCAGTATAGAAAAACGGTCATGGGTGCCGCTGAAAGCAATTCCTCAGCAGCTTATCAACGCCGTCATCGCCATCGAAGACAGGAAGTTTTTCGACCATTGGGGCGTCGATATAAAAAGGATCATCGGCGCGAGTTTTATCAATATCCTCCGGGGCCGCTTCGCCCAGGGAGGCTCCACGCTCACGCAGCAATTGGCGCGTAACGTTTATCTTTCATCGCGGACCTCCATGATCCGTAAAATCCGCGAAGCAATGACCGCGGTGCAAATCGAAGCGTATTATACTAAAAAGGAAATCCTCGAACTCTACCTCAACCAGGTGTATTTCGGAGCCGGAGTTTACGGCGTCGAATCCGCAGCGCACCATTATTTCAACAAGCCGGTTTCAAAACTCGATCTGAACGAATGCAGCGTTCTTGCCGGAATCATCCAGCTTCCGGAACGCTACCGGCCCGATAAAAAAGCGAACAATAAGCGCATCGTCGTCAGGCGCAATAAGGTATTGCAGGCCATGGAAAAAATGAGCTTCATTACCCGGCAATCGATGGATGCGACGTCCCTATCGCCCGTACCCTGTAATCCGCAAAAGGACATTTCCCAGCGCGCGCCGTATTTCGTTGAATACGTACGGCAATACTGCGAACAAAAATACGGCGATGACCTTCTCTATAACGGCGGACTGACTATTTATACCACCCTGGACGCCGAAGCGCAGGATTCAATAGAAAAGGGGCTTATCGGACAATTACATGATCTGCAAGTCAAAATGAACAGCTACTTCCTCGATAAAACGCTGTTCAACAAACGCCATAAAATTCAACGCGATTTTTTCATGGCGCATTTCGACTCGCTCTACAATTATTACAAATCGGAATGCGATGCGCTGCCCGATTCGCTTCACCGGAGGATCGTGCAGACGGCCATAACCGCCATCGACGTCAAGACCGGCGCGATGCTTGCGCTGGTGGGCGGAAGGGACTTCCTGGAAAGCAAATTCAACCGCGCCATTCAGGCGATACGGCAACCCGGGTCAGCCTTCAAGCCCTTTGTATACACCGCAGCGATCGAACACGGTTTCACTCCCGCGAGCGTGCTTCTGGACCAGCCCATCACGCTGATGACTCCGCAGGGCGAGTGGCACCCTGAAAATTATGACGGAACCTTTAAAGGACCGGTGACATTACGGTATGCCCTGGCTCATTCCCTTAACATGGTGGCCATACAAACGCTTATGCAGGTTGGCGGCGATACGGTTGTGAGCTACGCCCGCAAAATGGGTCTTAAACAACATTTGGAACCGGTACCATCCCTTGCGATCGGCTCCTGCGAGGTCATCCCTATTGAACTGCTTACCGCATATTCCATTTTCCCCAATAAAGGCATGCGAAGCGCGCCCTTTTTCATAAACCGGATCGTCGACAGGGACGACAAAATCCTCGAGACGCATGAACCCGTGCAGACCTCGGTCCTCTCACCGCAAACATCGTTCATCATGACCGATCTGCTGACCAGCGTCGTTAAGCATGGAACTGCGGTCGCGGTTCCGGGCTTGGGGTTTACCCGGCCTTCGGCGGGAAAAACCGGGACGTCCAACGATTATTCCGACGCATGGTTCGTGGGATTCACCCCGCAAATCGCCTGCTGCGTATGGGTGGGAATGGACGAGCGCAGGTCGCTGGGATACGGGTTGACTGGAGCGCAGGCGGCGATCCCCATTTACGTCAAGGCCATGACGGCGCTCCACAGAAAATTGCCCATCGAGCAATTTGAAAAACCAGACAGCGTCGTCAGCGCCCGCGTTTGCACCATATCGCATAAGCTTGCATCCCCTTCCTGTCCGGATACCTATGACGAATATTTTTTAATGGGGAAACTCCCGGAACCTTGCGATATGCACGGCTCGGGCAGGACCAAGAAGACGAATTTTACGCAGCTTTTCGGACCGCTGGAAAAAGATCAAAAGAAAACGCCGGTAAAAAAACGGCTTACCTTTTAGAGACGCTTGTCCGGTTGTGCCGGATTAAGACATGTTAAGGAAGGAGACCGATTCCATGACGATTCTAAAAAACAGGCTGGAAATGGCCATTGCCGCGTGCATGTTCCTTTTCCAGTTTATGTATGCCGGTCAATCCTCCGTCACCTGGAATATTCTTACCGACGTTCAGGGGAAAATAACGAAAATGTCAATAGTAAATCCCCCAACCCCTTTGGCCATCGAACGGGAAATAACCATCGACGTCGATCGGGACGGCAATCCGGTGCGCGGCGACGTTAAATTCATTGAC
>Ga0182017_10001055_pt1 | contig 21660 bp, 14 predicted proteins | sample 712E3DmetaG_FD_120492 | JGI IMG/M metagenome (GOLD analysis project Ga0182017, IMG submission 120492) | Permafrost microbial communities from Stordalen Mire, Sweden - 712E3D metaG | ecosystem: Environmental > Terrestrial > Soil > Wetlands > Permafrost | place: Sweden: Stordalen | collected... | reverse complement strand
CGTGTCTCGAACCGGGTCAGCGGGTGTGGGGTGCACGATTCACCGGCTGGGGGCCGGTGCCACACCGCCGAGCGGGCCGTCAAGGCAGGCTCTGGCACTGCGTGAGCACTGATAGTATTACTCAGGAATCGAGAGAAGCAGGGCCAAGCGGCGAGAGTGTTGGCGGTAGGCGGAGATTGGCGGCAGGTGGCGGAGAAAGTCAGAAGGCAGAAGGAAGAAGTCAGAAGTGGGCAGCAGCGGCGGCGAGAAGTTATACTGGGCGGCGCACCTGCGGCCGGGCTCGCCGGGCACGGGTTGGGGGGGCCGCAGCGCAGGCGGAATGCGAACATGGCGTGAACGTACCGGTGCGACGCCAACGGCAACCGCGTGTCGTCCGCCATCGCGCAGCGACGAGGCTTGGTGGCATGTCGAGGGTGGAGCGAGACGGCACCGTGGCGGCCGGAGCGTGAGCGGGCTGTTGGCGAGCGGTTTGCGAGAGTACCGTCGGAACGCTATACCGAGGCACCATGGCCGAAGCAAAGCACAAACCGACGCGCCCTACAGGATCATCCAAGGTCAATTCGCCCCGCGGGCGAAAGGACTTTGGCGACTACAGGCACGACGGGGCGACATGGATCACGCTCGCGACCGGGGAATACTACCCCGACATCCTGCCGGAAGCCTGTGAGCTGTATAAGCCGGTCCTCGTGCTGTTCGGCCAGATCCTGAAACGCTCGGAGTCATCGACGGCGCTGTTCGTGAACATCTGCGAGTTGACCGAGACATGGATGCGGGTCCAACTTGCGCGTGTGTTTCGGAAGTACGTGAGCCCTACAACGCCGGTGGAAATGCTCAAGGCCAAGTCGAAGGCCGAGGCGATCTGTGACCAGTTCGGCGCGGGGTTCCGGCCGATCCACGAGGTGCAAAAGGCCTTCGCGTCGCGGCCGATCCCTGACGAAGCGCTCTGCGCGATTCTCTGGGAGTACAAGGACCGCGGCAAGAAGGGGTATGACCTGACTGAGAGGTTTTTCGGCATGATCCGCGCCCAACTCCCGGGATACACGATCACCGGGCCGGAACGGGCCGGTCGGGACGTCTTGCTGGGGACCGTGTGGGGCGATTACCCCAAGCCCGACCGGCCGGCGGATTTCTTAATCCAGCGCGGGTCCGAAATCCTCGCGGTCGGCTTCGCTCGGTACGACAGTGACCGCGGCGGCGCACAGGAAGACGACCGGACAGGCGGCTATCGGGACTGCGCGAGCGAAGTCCTCGGCTTTGCGGCTGGCAAGCGTCTAAACAAGCTCAAGGTGATCTTTCTCAACGACGGCCCGGGCTTGCTGCTCGGCTCGATGTGGGCGGACTACACGCACCTTGAGCACTCGGGGAAGGGCAGGGTTAGGGTCGTTACGCTGCGGATGGTGCCGGAGCGAATCACGGCTCAATGGCTGGAGAGTTGAGCGATGGCCACCGGAGTACCGTCAAATCGACGCGTGAACAGGGAGGCGTATTCGTTGCAGTACGCCGGCAAGCTTGCACGCGCTGACGTGCTCGCGCTCCCTGCTGCCGAACCGGTTGAAATCCCCATTGCGAGCGAAGCGGGGCGACTGTTCCAGGGCGACAATCTGCCCGCGCTGCTGTGGCTGCGTTCCCAGCGGGGCGTGCGTGGCAAGGTTCGGAGCGTCTATATCGACCCGCCGTACGCCACCGCGATGGCGTTCGTCGATCGCGATGGCAACCACGGGTACGACGATCACTTGGCCGGCGCGGAATACGTGGAGTTCTTGCGGCGGAGGTTCATCGTGCTCCACGATCTTCTCGCCGCGGACGGGTCGATCTTCGTGCATCTCGACCAGAACATGATCTTCGAGACGAAGATCCTCATGGACGAGATCTTCGGGCGCGAGAACTTTCGCAACCTCATCACGCGGAAGAAGTGCAACACCAAGAACTACACGCGCAAGTGCTTCGGGAACATATCCGATCATATCCTCTTCTACACGAAGTCGGACGAGTACGTGTGGCACCGACCGTACGACCAGTGGTCCGACGAGAAGATGGCGGAGGAGTACCCGTACATCGACGAGAAGTCGGGGCGGCGCTACAAGAAGGTGCCGGTGCATGCGCCCGGGGTCCGGCGGGGCGAGACCGGAAGGCCGTGGCGCGGCAAGCTGCCGCCGCAGGGGAAGCACTGGCAGTATCCGCCACGGAGACTCGACGAATTCGATGCTGCCGGCGAGATTTACTGGTCGCCGAATGGCAACCCGCGGCGCAAAGTGTTCTTCGATGCGAGCAAGGGAATCCCGGCGCAGGACATCTGGATGGACTTCAGGGATCCGCACAATCAAAACGTGCTGATAACCGGCTATCCAACGGAAAAGAACTTTGATTTGGTGACTCGCGTCCTCGCCGCGACGACCGACCCCGGTGATTTGGTCCTCGACTGCTTTTGCGGATCGGGCACGACGCTGGAGGCCGCCGCTGCACTTGGTCGGCGGTTCATCGGCATCGACGCGGCCGATGCCGCGATCAAGGCCACCGTGAAACGTCTCCGTGAGGGGCGCGGGCCGATGGGCGATTTCGTCGGTGTCCGATCTCGCAAGAAAGAGACGCAGGAGCCTCACGACCTCTTTACGCTGGCGGCAGCAATGGCGGCACCCACCTGAAAAAAGGGTGAAAAGGGGGGCGAAAAGGGGGACAGCCATGAACGGCATTAACTTAAGCGGCATCTTTCGGCCGCCGCGGGGCTTGGCGTAGCTTCGCGCGGGGTTGGGTCATCAGGGAGTGCTCCGGCGGGCGGCGTTTGCGGACGTGGGGGTCGTAACGGCCGGGACGCAGCGAATTGACCCACAAGTCCGCCGGCGCCGTGGCCGCCAGCGGTCGGTCGTGGTCGTGGAAGGAAGCGTTTTGCTCCGCGAGCCCCAGCGGTGGTCGCGGACGACGCTCCTGGCCGGTCGCGGCGCGGACAGGAGCGGTTGCCGGCGGTGGCCAGACGCGCAAGCCGTTTGTTCGTCGTCATTTGTTCGTGCCACCAAATCTAGTCACACCCGCCGTACCTCTGGCCGCCACGACCGCCACCGGCCAGCGCGCACCGCAGAAACCCGGGAAGCGTTTCCTCCGGGTCCAATCCAAAATCCCCAATTGGCTGTGAACGGCGCTCGCGCTGTGCGTCCATGGCGTGCACTACGGCTTCCCGACCTCGACCCCCAGCGCCGGGTGCAGCACGTGCTGCCCGAAGATGTTCTCAAAGTCCACGAACAGCTCGTGCCGGCCCTCATGCAGCGCCTTCGGCAGGCTCACGTGCACTTGCCGCTTCCCCGCGTCGAACGTGTAGTGCGCCGGCTTCCCATCCAGTCGCACAACGACCGCCGCCGCCGAAATCTGCGTCGCGTCCGCCCCCCAACCGCCCCGCGACCCGAGCCCGTCGTCCAGCGTCACGACCACGTCCTGTCCTGCCCGCGCCGCCCCGGCCTGCGCCAGCGCGATCCGCGGCAAGCCCGCCTGCGCCCACCGCGCCAGCCCGAGAAACAGCCCGTACGCCTCCCGCCGGTTGTACGCCGGATCGCGCAGCCGCGCCTCTTCCTGCGGGTTCGAATGAAACGATGCCTCCGACAGCACCGCCGGCACCTCCGCCTCCCGCAGCACCGCCAGCCCGTTCTTGTGCAGCACGCGGTCGCTCAGCACGGCACACTCGATCTGCTTGTCCAACCGGAGCGCGTCATCCAGCCCGGCGAGCAAGTACCGCGCCGCACACAACCCCGCCGCACTCTGGTCCGGCGCCGCGTGATAGAAGAGCGTGGTAAAGTTGGGCCGCGGATCATTGTCGGCGTTGTGGTGAATCGACAGCAGCAGATCCGCGTGCCGCTCGTTCGCGACCGCCGCCCGCCGCCGCAGGTCCTCGTCGTCCGGCAGGTTCAGGCTCTCCTCGCGCTCCCGCGTCAGCACCACCCGCGCCTCCGCCGCCTCCAGGAACTCCCGCAAAAACAGCGCCACGCGCAGGTTCACCTCCGCCTCGCGCAGCCCCGTCGGCCCCCGCTTCCACGTCCCCCCCGGGTCCTGTTGCCCCACGTGCCCCGGATCGAGCACGATCGAAACCCCCTTGAGAAACCGCGCGTACGGCGGAATCGGAAAAACCGGCGGCGGCTGCTCCGTCCACGAATAGGCCCGCGGCGGCGTCTTCACCGGATCCGGCGGCCCCGGCAGCACAGGCGCCTGCCCGCGAACGGCCCACACCGCCGCCCCCATGCCGGCCACGCCGACCAGCACGCCAAACCAGAACGACACCGTCCGGCGTCCCACGCGCCGCAGGCTTCGCCTCAGGCCTCGTTTCCGCGTTCCGCGTCTCGGCATAGATTCCCACCAGCATTCTACGCTTTCGCGGCGCGGCGCCCACCGCCGGCTTTGTGGCGCTGCTGTCGCGGGGTACACTCTCGCCGTGCTCCAGCGACGAACGACTCGGGAGGCCGTATGACGACCGCCCTCGCCCTGACCGCCGGCGTCGTGCTCGGCGCCGCCCTAGTGCTCGCGATCCTCGCTCTGCGCCGCCGCGCCGCGCAGGACCTGGCGCGCCAACTCCTCGCCCAAGCCGACATGCAGCGCGTGCAGGACACGCAAGCGGTGGTGGATCGCGTCCAGGCCGTCTTCGGCGAGCTGTCGCGCGCCGCGCTTTCCAGCAACAGCGACCAATTCCTCCGCCTGGCCGGCGTACAGCTCACGTCGCAGGCCAAGCAGGGCGAGGCCGCGCTCGACGCCCGCAAGCAGCTCATCGACGAGACCGTCAAGCAGATCGCCGGGAAGCTGACCGAGGTGAGCACGCTCCTGCAAACGCTGGACAAGGACCGCCGGGAATCGCAGGGCGCGCTAATCCAGAAGCTCGACCATACGACGAAGGCGACACTCGAGCTCCAGGGCACGACGGCCAAGCTGCGCGAGGCACTGGCCAACCCGCAACGCCGCGGGCAGTGGGGCGAGCGCATCGCCGAGGACGTGCTCCGGCTCGCGGGCTTCATCGAAGGCGTGAGTTACGAAAAACAGGCGGTGTCCGCGGCGGGCAGCCGCCCGGACTTCACGTTTCCGCTGCCGCAGGGCCGGCACGTGAACATGGACGTGAAGTTCCCGCTCGCGAACTACCTGAAATGCCTCGATGTGCCGGACGGCCCGGCGCACGACCAGGCCGTCAGCGCGTTCCTGCGCGACGTGCGGACGCGCATCAAGGAAGTCACGACGCGCGAGTACATTGACCCCGACGCCGGCACGGTCGATTACGTCCTCGTGTTCATTCCCAACGAGCAGATCTACGCCTTCATCCACGAGCACGACCCCGCCCTGCTCGACGACGCCATCCGCCTGCGAGTCGTGCTCTGTTCGCCGCTGACGCTCTACGCGTTTCTAGTTGTCATACGGCAGGCGGCCGACAACGCGCGCGTGGAGGAGGCGTCGCGGGAAATCCTGGGACTGCTCGGGGCGTTTGGCAAGGAGTGGGCCCGGTACACCGAGCTGATGGACAAGCTGGGCAAAGGTCTGGAGCAGGTGATGGACCAGTACGAGGCCCTGACCACGACGCGCGCTCGCAAGCTCGAGCACCAACTCGACAAGATCGAGGCCCTGCGGTCCGAGAAGCAGATCGCGCTCCCGCCCGACGCCGACGAAAGCCGCGCGTAGCCGCGCATCCGAAAACTACCAGGACACGGCGCGGGCCGACGCTACGACCGGCGGGGCACGCGGGCCGCGACCTGTTTCTCGAACGTGTACGCTTCGCCGGCCGCGTCGACAACGATCGCGTCGCCAGGAGCGAAGTCGCCACGGAGAATGCGCTTGGCCAGCGGGTTCTCGATCTGCTGCTGGATCAGGCGTTTGAGCGGCCGGGCGCCGTAGACGGGGTCGTAGCCGTCGGTCGCGAGCTGGTCTTTGGCCGCGTCGGTCATCGTCAGGGTCATTCCGGCTGAGGACGCGCCCGTGCTACCCATGCCCATCCCGGCCAGGCGCTGCTGGAGCAGCGCGACCTGCCGATCGACGATGCCGCGCAGGTCCGCACGCGACAGGCGTTGAAAGACCACGACCTCGTCGATGCGATTGAGGAACTCCGGCCGAAAGTGGCGTTTCAGCTCCTCGCGGACTTTGGCTTCGATTTCGACGTCCACGCCGGACGAGGCGTCGGCCGCGACGTTGGCGATCAGCTCGCTGCCGATGTTGCTCGTCATCGCGATGATTGTGTTACGGAAATCGACCGTGCGCCCGTGACCGTCGGTCAGGCGGCCGTCATCGAGCACCTGCAAGAGCACGTTGAACACGTCGCGGTGCGCCTTCTCGATCTCGTCGAGCAGGATCACGCAGTACGGGCGGCGGTGCACGGCCTCGGTCAGCCGGCCGCCCTCTTCGTAGCCGATATAGCCGGGCGGGGCGCCGATCAGCCGGGCGACGCTGTGCTGCTCCATGAACTCGCTCATGTCGATGCGGACGAACGCGGCCTCGTCGTCGAAGAGGAACTCCGCGAGGGCCTTGCATAGCTCGGTCTTGCCGACGCCGGTGGGGCCGAGGAACAGGAACGAGCCGATCGGGCGATGCGGGTCGCTGAGGCCGGCCCGCGAGCGCCGCACCGCGTCCGACACGACGCGCACGGCCTCGTCCTGCCCGACGAGCCGCTCGTGCAGCCGCTCCTCCATCTTGATGAGCTTCTCCTTCTCGCCCTCGAGCAGCCGCGACACGGGCACGCCGGTCCACTTGCTGACGACCTCGGCGATCTCCTCGGCGGTGACTTCCTCGCGCAACAGACCCCCGCCGCCCTTGTGCAAATCGGCCAGCTTCTGCTCGCGGTCTTTGAACTGCTTCTGCAACTCCGGCAGCTCGCCGTAGCGGATGCGCGCGGCCTTCTCCAGGTCGCCGCGGCGCTGGGCGTCTTCCAGATCGGTCTGCCTGGCGTCGATCTGCTGCCGAACGGACTTGATGGCTTCGATCGCGGCCTTCTCGTTCTCCCACTGGGCGGTGAGGATGCGGTTGCGCTCCTTCAGGTCCGCCAGCTCTTTCTCGTTCTGGGCGAGCTGCCGGCGGCTGCCTTCGTCGCGCTCCTTCTTCAGCGCCTCGCGCTCGATCTCGAGCTGCATGGTGCGGCGGCGCAGCTCGTCGAGCTCGCTGGGCAGCGAGTCGTTCTCGATTCGCAAGCGCGATGCGGCTTCGTCGATCAGGTCGATTGCCTTGTCCGGCAGATGGCGGTCGCTGATGTAGCGGTGCGAAAGAACGGCGGCCGCCACGAGGGCCGCGTCCTGGATGCGCACGCCGTGGTGGGCGTCGTAGCGCGGCTTGAGGCCACGCAAGATAGCGATGGTGTCCTCGACGGTTGGCTCGCCGACGTAGATGGGCTGGAAGCGGCGTTCGAGGGCTTTGTCCTTCTCGACGTGCTTGCGATACTCGTCGAGCGTCGTCGCGCCGATGCAGCGCAGCTCGCCGCGGGCTAGCGCGGGCTTGAGCAGGTTGCCGGCGTCGGGGGAGCCCTCGGTGCGGCCGGCGCCGACGATCGTGTGCATCTCGTCGATGAAGAGGATGATCTGGCCGTTGCTCTGCACGACCGCCTGGACGACCGCCTTGAGGCGTTCCTCGAATTCGCCGCGGTATTTCGCACCGGCGATCAGCGCGCCCATGTCAAGCGCGACGACCTTCTTGTCCTTCAGGGCTTGCGGCACGTCGCCCGCGAGGATGCGCTGCGCGAGCCCCTCGACGATCGCGGTCTTGCCGACCCCGGCCTCGCCGATGAGGACGGGGTTGTTCTTCGTGCGGCGGGCGAGGACCTGCATGACGCGGCGGATTTCCTCGTCGCGGCCGATGACGGGGTCGAGCTTGCCCTGGCGGGCCGCTTCGACGAGGTCGCGGCCGTAACGCTTCAGCGGCTCGTACGTGTCCTCGGGACTCTGCGTCGTCACGCTGGCGCTGCCGCGGACTTCCTTGAGCGCGGCGAGGATGTCGTCGCGCGTGGCGGCGTTGAGCTTGAGGATCTCGCGGGCGTCGCTCGGCACGTCGGCCAGCGCGAGCAGCAGGTGCTCGACGGAGATGTACTGGTCTTTCATGCGGGCGGCTTCCTTGTCCGCCGCGGCCAGCACGTCCATGAAGGTGCGGTGTGCCCCGAGCGAGCCTCCGGTCTGCTTGGGCAGGCGGCGTAGCTCGGATTCGACCATGCCGCGGATCTGGGCGACGGGCGCGCCGGCCTTTTCGAGCAGCGGCGCGACGATGCCGCCGTTACCGCCGGCCTCGGACGAGACGAGGGCGGCAAGCAGGTGGAGCGGGGTGACTTCGGGGTTGCCGAAGTCCTGGGCGCGCTGCTGCGCCCCCTGCACCGCCTCCGCGGCCTTGATGGTGAACTTGTCCAACTGCATCGTTGCGCGTCCTTTCCGGGCAGACCGCCACCGGCCGGCCCGATCAGAGGCGTTGCACGCGGTGTGCCAGCCCCTGGGTGTTCATAACTGTTTACCAAATAAACACTAACGGGCGTCGGCGCTCGTGACGACTCTGCCAGTTTGACAGGGGCGGCACGCTACTTGGTCGCTTCAGGCGGCGTGAAGGGCGTGCCGCACTCGGGGCAGCGCGGCTCGGGGAGGCCACGGAGGTCGTAGCCGCAGATGGCGCAATGACCTCCCAGTTGGCGGATCTTCTCACCGGTCCTGCGGTAGTACCACAAAGTCGCCGCCGCGCCCGCGAGCAGCCCGAGGGTTGCCGCCGCGGAGCCCGCGAGCAGCTTCGAATCCCAGGGATTGAAACCGGGGAGGCCCGTGTTGCCAGGTCGTACGCCTGGCACGGGCGGGACCGACGACGCCCAGCGGTACGCCTTCACTGCGAGCCAAACAGCTCCCGCCGCGTATAAGACGAACCCGCACGCGAGGATCAGCGCGGCGGTCCTGCGTTCCTTCAGCCGCTCGAGTTCGGTGCGTGGTCGCCGACGGGATGACCACGGCTGGCGGCCCGTCCATATAACCGGCCCCACGAGTAGAACAAACGCGCACCATTGCTGCCAGGTCGGCCACGGCCCGCGGCTTGGGACGAGGACGCTCCAAACTAGCAAGGCAGTTCCCGTAACCAGTGCGAGGCAGGCGACGACGTACGTGGCTCGCGATTGGTGAAAGCCGCGGAAGAAGCCGCCTGGATCGGCCCCGGGGGTGCTCATGCCGGCAGCGTACCGCTGGCTGGGCGCGCACTCCAGGGCCTCGCGGCGCATCTGTCGCGGGTATCATGGCGGGCGTGTCCGCGGTGCCTGCACATTCCGAAGAACGCCGCAAGCTCTGCCCCAAGCTCATCCTTGAAGGCACGCGACTGACGCTGAAGACGGAGCTCGCGTTTGCGCTCAATGAGCATCCGCGGATCGTGGGGCCGCGGAAGTACCGCTATCACTCGCCGGTGATCTCGGCGGAGTGGTGTGCCTTCACGAACTTCCCGTGGGGGCGGGGCCTGATCAACTTCGAGCCGCAGGAGGAAGCGCTCGCGCTGGAGACGTATCGCACGTGGCTGCGGCTGTTCGAGCTGCAGCGGTATTACTCGTGGATCATCGACCGCTTCCACATCTCGACGCGGGTCTACCAGCGACGGGTACACGGCAGGGACTACGACTTCGGCTGGCTCGAAGAGGGGCTGGCGGCGCTCGGCTTTCGGGTCGTGTTCTGCACGCGGCGGCCGGATAGCTTCGTCGCCGCGCGCGAGGAGCGACTCAGGGTCTCCGGCAACCCCGCGCAGTATGACGATCTGGATGAATTCGTCGCAGAACAGGACGAGTTCCGACAGGCGATCAAGGCATCGAAGCTGCCGAGCCTGCGCGTGGATATGTCGGACAACAACCTCGCGGCGGTCGCCGATCGCATCGCGGACTGGCTCGAGGAGACCGGCGGCCTGTGGGCGCGGTGAATTGTACGGGCGCGCGGGGATCCAATCCGGGGCCACCTTCGGGCCGGCGAAACGCGTCATCAACACCTCGGCCTGGTCCAGCCCATCCTCGATCGTCTGGGCGCCGCTGTGTTCCAGCGGCTTCAAGGTTGCCATCTGAAGCGCCCGGACGTACCTACTCGACCGAGATGTACCCGTTCGTACACGTGCCTTCCTGGTCTGCTGCGGCGGGCACGTCCGGAAAAACGCGCCGCGCCGCCAGCGAGCCGCCCGGTCGTTTCGGCGAACCGGGCGATGCGGGGGCCCCGCGCAGCGCCGTGCCCACACGGGATGGCCGAGCTGTGTTTCCTGCAAGAAACACGCACAGAAAAAAGACGATACACAGTACGTGCGGCCACGCGCTGACGTACGGCGCAGGCATGCCGCCGCGGCGGTCCGAACCGCCCGTGTTGGCCGCACAGCGAATCAGCGGGAGAACACTGGTATCCGATTCCACGGGAGAAAGGTATCCCCATGTTCAAGAACATGAGCTTGTCTGGGAAAATGGGCGTCGGTTTTGGCGTTCTGGTTGTCATCTCGGGCGTCTTGGGCGTACTGGCGTGGCAGGGTCTAAGCGGCGTGGCTACGGGGGCCGCATTGACGCGGAGCGGGAGCCAGTGCGTGGACGCCCTCAACGCGTGCGCCACGCTGCGCCGCGACTTCGAGGTTCGCGGGTTCAAGAAGGGCGAGGGCGAGACGAAGGACACGGCGGAACGGTGGTACGACGCGTTTGCGGAGATGAAGACGCGTCTCGAAGCGCTGCGCGCCGCCGGCGGCCTGAATGAGAAACGGGCCCTCGTGGACGGGGTTCTACAGAAGTCCGAGAGCTACAGGAAAGCCTTCGACACGCTGGCCGCGGCGCGGAAGAGCCGGGACGAGGGCTTCGCGACGTGGGCCCAGGTGGGGCGCGAGGTGACGCAGGGCCTGCGGAAGACGGTGGATACGGTGATTGTGCCGGCGCAGAAGGCGGCGGCGGAATCGCAGAAGGTGGAGAATGTGGCGCGTTGGGCGGGGATTGCGGACCAGTTGAACGGCGACTTCATGCGGGAATTTCTGCTCCTGCGCGTGTCGGCCGTCTACTTTCTCGCGACAAACGAGGATGCGCAGCAAACGGCGTATCTGCAACAGCTTCAGAAGACGAAGGAGGGGCTGGCGAGGTTGGCCCAGTCGGTCAAGGACGAGGCGGCGCTACAGTCCGGCATCGAAGAAATCAATGGCTACCTGCAGCGTTACGCGGCGGCCGGTGAGCAATACGGGGCGGGCGTTGCGGCGGGGCGGGCGGCCAGCACGGAGATGGGCGCCGTCGCGAAGGACATCGTAGGCAACATGACCGAGCTGGGCACGCTGCTCCAGAAGGACATGGACGCCGTCGTCGCGCGGACGAACCGCCTGGCCCTGGGAATGGCCGTCGGCGCCATCTTGCTCGGCATCGCGCTGGCGGTGGTCATCACGCACAGCATCGTCCGCCCGGTCAATCGCATCATCGCGGGGCTCTACGAAGGCGCGGACCAGGTGAATGACGCGGCGGGGCAGGTGTCCTCGGCGTCGCAACAGTTGGCGGAAGGCGCGAGCGAGCAGGCGTCATCACTGGAGGAAACTTCCAGCGCGCTGGAGGAAATGGCGGCGATGACGCGGACCAACGCCGAGAACGCCAAGCAGGCCAACCAGTTGACCGGTCAGGCAAAGGACGCTGCGCTGCATGGCGACCAGACGATGGGCCAACTGAACAGCGCCATGACCGGCATCAACGACTCGTCCAGCCGCATCAGCAAGATCATCAAGGTTATCGAGGAGATCGCCTTCCAAACGAACCTTTTGGCGCTAAACGCCGCCGTGGAAGCTGCGCGGGCCGGCGAGCACGGCAAGGGTTTCGCGGTCGTGGCCGATGAAGTGCGCAACCTGGCGCAGCGCGCCGCGCAGGCGTCGCGCGAAGTCACCGAACTCATTGAGGAGTCGGTCAGTCGGGCACGCGAAGGCGGGACCGTTGTCGCCGATGCCGGCAAGGCGCTGGCGGCGATTGCGGACAACGTCACCAAAGTTGCAGGCCTCGTGGACGGCATTTCACGTGCCTCCCAGGAGCAGGCCCAGGGCGTCGACCAGATCAATATGGCCGTCTCGCAGATGGACAAGGTCACGCAACAGAACGCCGCGGGCGCGGAGGAGTCCGCGTCGGCGTCTGAAGAGCTATCGGCGCAAGCGAACACGCTCAAGGGCATCGTGAACGACCTGGCGGCGGTGGTCCGTGGCGGCGGGCGTGGCGGCCGTGGCGGAACTGCGGCAGACGCCACAGGCAGCGCCGGCCACGCAACGAAGACGCGACACAAGACCGCGACGGTGAAGAGGACCCGAACGGCGCCGGCCGCAAACGCGCCAGCGACCGTCTCGACAACTGCGTCAGACTTGGCGACCACGCCGCCGGCCAGCGGCGACCTGACACAGTTCTGATCCAGCCGGGATTAATAAAGGCGCGTCGCCGGGGGAGGGCGAGCGTCCCGCGGAGCCGCAGCGCGCCAGTCCCGGCGCGCTGCGGTGGCTGGGAATCTCGATCAGCGACGAACAGCCCAGATCCGGGCCGTGTGGGCGGGGCCACGCCAGGCTTCGGAATAGTGGCGGATTTCAAGGCCGGCCAGCAGCCCAGGCAGCTCGCCGGGACGTAGAACGTGCGACTCCGCGGCCGGCCGGCCGTACCGCTCGCGATGCAGGGTGGTGAAGGTCTCGTGGACGACGCTGCCGCCGGGCCTGAGCCAGCCGGGCAGGCGCTGCAGAAGCGGGCGGTGCAGGTAGCGAAAGGCGACGACCAGGTCGTACAGACCGGCGACGGGCGTCGGGTCGCGTTCGAGATCGACTTGAACCCAGCGCATGGGCGCGAGTGCGGGCGCGTAGCGGCCGGCCAGGTCACGGCCACGCTCCAGCGCGTCCGGGAGGATGTCCGCGGCCGTCACGGCCCACCCGCAGGAGGCCAGGTAGACCGCGTCGCGCCCCGTTCCGCACGCCAGGTCGAGCGCGTCGCCGGCTGCGGCGGGCAACAAGAGCGGCAGCACTTCGCAGAGGAATTCGCTGGGCCGCCAGAGTCGGCCGCGCGGCGCGGCTTCCGCGTCGCCCGCCCAGGCGAAGTCAGCGCACGCCACCGCGCGACGCCCGACGCCCGTAAGCCACGCCGCCACGCGTTTGGCGAGGTCGGCCGGTCCGGCGACGGCGATTACCTCGTCGCGCGGCGGCAACTCGTGAGTCCGCGCGGGCAGCTCGGCGAAAGGGATGTTGACGGCATCGGCGATGGGGGTGCGCGCGGCATCCAGCGCCGGACGCGGATCAAGCAGCGACCGCACTGTCAACGGCGCACCCGTCATCGGTGCTCCCGGGCGTGCGGCGCGCCCGACTACACCCAGATGTTCGCGATGTTGAAGGCCAGGCCGATCGTGTTGAGGATGGCCTGGCAAGTATCGACGAAGAGCAGGCCGCTGGAAACGACGATCAGTATGGTCCATCGCCGGTTTGTACTGCGCATAACCTTCTCCACTTGGGCCGTACGACGCTACACATATCGTATTCGTGCGAGGCGGCGTGTGGCAAGCCGGCGCGTCGCGCGGCCGGTTTGACCGGCGCGCGTTACCCCGGTACGCTACTGCGTTCAGTGCAATGGGAACGGGGCTAGCGCGTGGAGCGGCGACGGCGCAGTGAGCGAGCAACCGATTATGACGCGCCGCACGACAGCGGCCGATGCGCAGCAGCTCAAGGAGCCCTGGCCCGAGCAGTGGGCCTCGTTCATCGGCTTCTTCGTGTACCTGCTGATCCTCAAGAGCTTCTTTCTGCCGCTGTTCATCATCCCGACGGGGTCGATGGCCGAGACGCTGTACGGGGCGCACGCGATGCACACGTGCCCGAATTGCGGCACAGAGTACGCGGTGGGCTGGCAACAGCCGCCGGACGGCGGCGACGCGCGCGCCGCCTACCACCCCGTGGTGCAATGCCCCAACTGCCGCTGGCGGGAGTACTATGGCCCGCCCGGGAGCTTGTCGCCCATGCGAGCCCAGCCGGATAGCCTGCTGGCCGAGCCGCTGCGGCCGGCCGCCGGCGACCGCATCTTCGTGCACGGGTGGTCATTCGACCTGCCGTTTGCTCGCATGGACAAGTTGGGGCCGCAGCGCTGGGACGTGGTCGTCTTCAAGGTCCCGACGGACGGGCAAACCAATTACATCAAGCGGCTCATCGGACTGCCTGGGGAGAAGATCGAGCTGATCGATGGCGACCTGTACGTGAACGACTGCCTCGAGCCCAAGAGCCACGACGCGCAGCGGTCGCTGTGGTTTCCCTACTACAACCAGGACTTCCCGCCGCGGCGTACCGCCGGGCAGGCCGCGTATTGTCCGCGCTGGATCGCGCTCGACGCGGGCGGTGGCTGGTCGGGCCTGGACACGCGCGTCGTGCGGCTGAGCAATCCGGCCAGAATCCCGGCGGTCATCCAGTTCGCGACAGACGCGGGCAATCCGTCCCGTCCCGGGGTGATCCAGGACGTCTACGCGTACAACGAACCGCGCATCGACCACCCGGGGAACGTCGTGACGGACGTGCGGCTTTCGGCGGAGGTGGATGTGGCGCGGTTGGGTGACGACGGCTGGATCGAGCTGCACGTCACCAAGGCGGAGCACAGCTTTTTCGCGCGGCTGACCGCGGACCACTGGCTGGCGCTGGAACATCAGCCGAACGGCGCCGCCAACCGCGAGACGTGGGACAAGTGCCCCTGGCGCTACGAGGACGGGCCGATGCACCTGGCACTCAGCCACGTGGACGGCCGGGTCGTGGTCGAGGTAGACGGCCGCATCGCGATGGAGTCGACGCGGGCCCAATATGAGATCACGCCGCAGAAGGCCGCCGCGCTAAGTGCGGCGCAGCAGCCGCCGGTGCTGCGGATCGCCGGTCAGAACGCGCAGGCCACGCTCCGGCATCTGCTCATCGAGCGTGACGTGTATTACACGAGCGACGTGCGCGTAACAGGCGGCGCCGGGTACGCGGTGCAGGGCCATCCGACCACGCTCGCGGCCAACGAGTACTTCATGCTCGGCGACAACAGCCCGAACAGCCTCGACGCGCGGTTCGCGTTTGCCGGGATGCACACCGATCCGGTTGGTCCACACCTGAAGGCGGCGGCGGCGCGGCCGGAGGGCGAGGGCCGGTTCCACCCTGGGACGGTGCCGGGTGACCAGCTTATCGGACGTGCATTCTTCGTTTACTGGCCCGGGTTCATGCCGACGACGCCGTGGGGCTCGGGGCGGCTGCCGAACCTGCTGCCCGATCTGGGCCGCACGCGGTGGATTCACTAGGGAAAGCGGTGGGCCGGCCCCCTGACGCTGCACAACGCGGCTTTGGGCGGGACTTGGCGGAGCGAAAACGGTAGAATGCGCTACAGTCGCTGATGCGCCGGATTCCCTGCGACCGGAGGAGAGATTGATGTCACCTCGCACGTGCGCCCTGGGGGTTGGCCTTTTCATCATGCTGGTGGCAGGCTCGGCTTGGGCCCAGGAAGAGCAAACGCGGGTGCGGTACGACGATTACAAGGTCGTCCGCGTCTTTGCCGACTCCTGGGACCAGATCGGCCAACTTCACGCCCTGGGTGCCCGACTGATGAGCGAAGCGGAGGGGCTAGGCGTGGTTGACTACCTGGTGCCGCCGGAGGCGCTGCCCGGGCTGGAGTCCTTGGGCCTGACCTACAGCGTGTTGAACGACAACATTCAGAAGGACATCGACGCAGAGCGAGCATTGCTGGACGCGGAGGGCCCCGTCGCGGCGACCGACCCGAACTGGTTCACGAACTACAAGACGCTGGACCAGGTCAATGCCAAGCTGACCGCGATGCAGGTCGACCGTCCGGACCTCGTCACGCCCCTCGACTTGGGCACCACGCTCGAGGGGCGACACATCTACGGCATCCGCATCACCGGCCCCGGGGCCAACAAGTTCGCCGTTCAGTTCAACGGCTGCCATCACGCCCGCGAGTGGATCTCGGTGATGGTGCCGATGTGGATCGCCGACAAGCTCGTCTACACCTACGACAGCGACCCAAACATCCACTCGCTGGTCAACCGTCTTGAGATCTTCATCATCCCGGTCGTCAACGTGGACGGCTACGCGTACTCGTGGACGACGGGCAACCGCCTGTGGCGGAAGAACCGCCGCCCGCCGCCGTCGGGCTGCACGTGCTACGGCGTGGACGACAACCGCAACTACAGCGTGGGCTGGGGCACCGGCGGGGCCAGCACGTATTGCTGCGACGAAGACTACCAGGGCACCGCGGCGTTCACCGAGCTCGAGTCGCAGGCGATGCGCAATTTCACTCTCGCGCACGCGAACATCGTCGCCACCGAGAGTTACCACAGTTACTCACAGCTCATCATGTCGCCCTGGGGCTACACCAGCGCCCTGCCGCCTGACAACGCCACGTTCATCGCCATGGACCAGGCCATGCACGACCTCGTGCTCGCGGTGCACGGCGTGCAATATGATTACGGCCCGATCTACACCACGATCTACCAGGCCAGCGGCAGCGACGTGGACTGGTACTACGGACATGACCCGAACCTGCCGATCTTCTCGTTCACAACCGAACTGCGCGACACGGGGACCTACGGCTTCGAATTGCCGGCGAACCAGATCGTCCCCACGTGCGAGGAGAACTTCCCTGCGGCACTGTATCTGGCCGACTGGTCCGCGAACCCCATAAAGTTCAGCTTCCCGAACGGTCTGCCGAGCCGCCTCGACCCGAACACGCCGCAAAACGTGCAAGTGAAGATCGTGGCGATCCGCGGGACGATCGACACCTCGTCGCCGCGGTTGTTCGCGCGCCTCGGTATTGGCGGCTCGTTCGTCCCGTACGTGCTGACGTCATTGGGAAGCAACATGTACCAAGCCACGTTGCCGGCGACGCCGTGCGGCCAGACGCTTTACTACTATTTCTCCGCCGGGACGATGACGGCGGTCGGGTTTTCGCCGAGCGACGCCCCGGCCAGCCCATACAGCGTCGTCGCTGCCCCGATCGTCCTGATGCTCGACACCAACATGGACACCAACCCCGGGTGGACGACGCAGGGCCAGTGGGCCTGGGGCCAGCCGACCGGCGGCGGGTCGCACAACCACGACCCGCTCAGCGGGCACACGGGGAACTATGTCTACGGGTACAACCTCGCCGGCGATTACGCGAACAGCATCCCGGTCTATTACCTGACGACGCCGGCCATCAGTTGCACCGGCGTGTCCGGCGTGCAACTCAAGTTCTGGCGTTGGCTGGGCGTCGAGTCCAACAGCAATTATGACAAGGCGACCGTGGAGGTCAGCGGCAATAACGGCACGAGTTGGACGGTGATCTGGCGGGCATCCGACGCGGGCGCCGCGGTAAGCGATGCGTCCTGGCAACTGCAGACGTTCGATATCTCGGCGGTCGCCGACCACAGCGCGCAGGTCCGCATCCGCTGGGGCATGGGCCCGACGGATGGGTCCCTCACGTACCCCGGCTGGAACATCGACGACGTACAGGTGTGGGCGGCGGACCCGGCCGGCTGTCCGCCGAGCGTGTGCGCGGGCGACGTCAACTGCGACGGACGGGTCACCTTCGTCGACATCGACCCGTTCGTGGAAGCTCTGGCCGGCGAGTCGGCCTGGGCGCACCCGGGCTGCCCCTGGCTGTCGGCCGACGCCAACGGCGACGGCCACGTGACGTTCGCGGACATCGATCCGTTCGTAGCGCTGATCGGGACGACTTGTCCCTGAAGCCGGCCGGTTGGCCCGGCGAACCGAGCCGACGGCGGGTCGTGTGATCGAGGGACGACGAGCCGGCAGGTCTTCGACCCGCCCGCGGGTCGTTGTCATGGTTTTACGCCCGGCCGGCCCCCCAAGAACTCATCGCTTTGCAGGCCGCCGGCGGTAGAATGGCGTTGTTCACTTACTCAAGGACGGTAGGTGGGTAGCTGGCGTCCCCCCGGGCGGCACGGCGACGCGGGAGTCTAACCTCGAGCGCGGTGGGCGCTCGGTTTCGCGGCCAGGGAAGGCAATTCGCCCGAGACGACCGACCGGGAGAGCGCCATGGGAGGCGGGACATGTGGCGCGCGGCTTTACTGGCACTGGTGGCGACCGTGTTGCCGGCGACACTCCATTCGGGGGCCCTCGCGGCTGAACCGGAATCCGGGGAGAAAGAATGGCGGCGCTTAGGCGTGCCGCCGCTCCCGCCGCTCGTTCACGAACCCCGCGCGCACCAGCCGCCGGCCCCGGCGCGCGAGCGCGTCACGTCGCCGCGGTTGCCGGCGGCCCGCCTGACGCGCATCGCGTACACGAGCGTGCAGGTGAACGTGGACGCGAACGGGGACAACATCGTGGGGGACGCGGCCAACGAGCCCACCATCGCCATCTCGCCGGTGGACCCGAACCAGATTGTCATTTGCTGGCGGCAGTTCGACAGCATCACATCGGATTTCCGGCAGGCAGGCCACGCGTACAGCCATGATGCGGGACGGACGTGGACGTTCCCGGGGGTGCTCGACCCCAACGTGTTCCGTAGCGACCCGGTGCTGGGCACGGACCCGAACGGTGTCTTCTACTTCTGTAGCCTGGATGAGAGCCTCTACGCCCAGATGTTCAGGTCGCTCGACGGCGGCGTCAGTTGGTCGGCGCCGGTGTTCATGTTTGGGGGCGACAAGCCGTGGTTCACGATCGACCCGACGGCCAGCGTCGGACGAGGGAACATCTATGCGTGCTGGAGCATGGGTGATTACACGGACACGCCGTTTACACGTTCGCGCGACGGCGGGCAGACGTTCGACGGTCCGTATTCCATGCAGTTGACCGTCTTTGGTACGTTGACGGTCGACCCGAACGGCACGGTGTATGTGGGCGGCCTCTACTATCCGTACACCCCCAACAGCTACACGGTTATCACGCGTTCTACGGACGCGAAGACCGCGCCGACGCCCACGTTTTCCATCAACTGGGGGTTCTCGCTGGGCGGCGCCTTGATCGGCTGGACCAAGCTCAACCCGGAGGGGCTGCTCGGGCAACTCTGGATCGCGAGCGATCACTCGAGCGGGCCGACCCGCGGCTACCTGTACGCGCTCTGCTCGGTGCAGCCGTCATCGGGCCTGGATCCGCTCGACGTGCACTTCGCGCGCAGCACGGACGGCGGAGACACGTGGAGCACCCCGGTGCGTGTTAACGACGATCCGAGCGGGACAGGGGCGTGGCAGTGGTTTGGCACGATGTCGGTCGCGCCCAACGGGCGGATCGACGTGGTCTGGAACGATACCCGCAACGATCCCCACAGCCCGTCGAACCCGACGTACTCCGAGCTGTACTACGCCTACTCGACAAACGCCGGACAGACCTGGTCGCGCAACATGCCCATCACCCCGCCCTGGAGGCACGGAGTGGGTTATCCCGTGCAGCAGAAGATCGGCGACTACTACCACATGATCTCCGACAACGCCGCCGCCAACCTGGCCTACGCCGCCACGTTCAACGGCGAGGAGGACGTCTACTTCGTGCGCATCGGCGACTGCAACCACAACGGCGTGCACGACGGAACCGACATCGCCAACGGCACCAGCACGGACTTCGACAGCAGCGGCATACCGGACGACTGCGAGGATTGCGACAGCGACGGTGTGGGCGATCCGCAGGAGATCGTCGACGGCACACATCCCGACTGCAACCACAACTGGGTGCCCGACATGTGCGATATCACCGCTGGCACCAGTCAGGACTGCAACAGCAACGGCGTCCCCGACGAGTGCGACATCGCCGGCCGCTTCAGCGCGGACTGCAATCACAATGGTATCCCCGACGAGTGCGAGTTGGCCAACGGCACGGCACACGACTGCAACCGCAACGGCATCCTCGACGTGTGCGACATCGCCGCCGGCACCAGCGCCGACTGCAATTCCAACGGCATTCCCGACGAGTGCGACATCGCCAGCGGCACGAGCCGCGATTGCAACCGCAACGGGGTTCCGGACGAGTGTGAACTTGCCGCCGGCACCGCGACGGACTGCGATTCCAACGGCGTGTTGGACGAGTGTGACCGGACGAACTGCGATGGCAGCTCGTGGTGCAGCGACTGCAACAGCAACGGCATACTGGACGCCTGCGATCTGGTCGGGCTTTTCAGGGCCGAGTCGCCGCAGTACACACCGTTCGGCAATCCGACCGTGCAGACGTTTACACTGACCATACCGCCGACCGCGACCGGCGACGTGTTGCTCTCGTTCAGCGCGCTGGGGGACCTTTTTTCGCAGACCAAGCACGTGAACGTCAGCATCAACGGGCAGGCGGTGGGCACGGCGTACGGACATGTGGGCTACTACTCCTGCGCCCCGGACCAACTCGACACGTTGACCATTCCCATGGCAACGTACAACACCCTCAAGGCCAGCGGCGGCGGCAACGTGGCGATCGCCATGTCGCCCACGTCCAACATGAGTCCGACCGCCTGCGGCTCGGCCCCGACTTGGATCAAAGTGGCGGTGACATATTCGATACCGCCGCACAGTCAGGACGCCAACGGCAATGGGATTCCCGACGAGTGCGACCCGGCGGCATGCTGCTTCGTCAACGGGCACTGTGAGATCAAGACACCTGCGCTCTGCACTCAGGCGAGCGGTACATACCAGGGTCTCGGCACGACCTGTGTGCCGAATCTCTGCATCCCGCTCGGTTGCCCGGGCGACATGAACTGTGACGAACGGATCACCTTTGCGGACATCGATCTGTTCGTGCAGGCCCTGGCCGGCGAGCCGGCCTGGGCGCATTGGCCGTGTCCCTGGCGCAATGGCGACTGCAACGGCGACGGTGCCGTCACCCGCGCCGACATCGACCCGTTCGTGGCGCTGCTGGGAACGACGTGTCCGTAAGAGTGTCGGACGGGAGCATCCAGGCAGGCCGGAGCGGTTGCAGAAAAGGCCCGACGTCGGTTAGGAGGCCAGTCTTGGTGTGCTGGGATTGGCCCTCCGGCCAACGGACCGCCCTTGGAACCGCCGTGCCACTCTACGTCGCCCACGGGGGGGGCGACGCTACAAACCCGCCGAATGCGTCACGCACCCCCGCGCGCAGATTCTTGAACTTTCCTTGACCTCGCGCCAAAGTTAGGTTATTATTAGGTATACTGATTTCGCCCGTGGCCCCCGGCCAGCGGGCGAGCGGCACGGTCGGGCGTGTCCGTGCCGGGCGTCCGTTTCTTCCGTGGCCCCCAGGGCCAGGGAATCGGGTCGCGAATGCCGTTACGCCGCATTCGAGAGCCGCTTCCTCTCTCGCTTCGCTCGCTCGGAAGGACGGTTTTGATCCGGTCGCGAAAGACACGCCTGCGAGTAGTGGGGCCGCGGGGCGCCGCGTAAGCGCCGCCGGCCCCGCCGAGCCGCACTCGGCGGCCAATTGGGCGTGACGGCAGCGTGCGGACATCCGTGGGAACGGAACATGCGTTTGATTGCGGAAAATCTCTTGCGGGATGCACGCGGGGGCTCCACCGTGGATGCCCCGTCCCTTCCCGCGATGTGTACCGTGGATGGTGCACGCCGTTGTAGGGTGTGGGACAGCGACGAAGGTATCGACACGCCGCGGAATCCGCGTCTTGCGCAGCTCGCCGAGCAAATCCGGCAATTGTGGGCCCGCAGTCATGCCCCGGCCACGCGGTGCCCTAGAGCGTTTTCACTTTTTCTCCGTTGCATAGCCACAGTGGCGGAAGAAGCCGGCGGCGTCGCTGGGGGTGACGCGTTCGAGGACGGGTTGGATCGTGGCCCATAGCTCGGTCATGACTCG
>Ga0182017_10001054_pt1 | contig 21667 bp, 22 predicted proteins | sample 712E3DmetaG_FD_120492 | JGI IMG/M metagenome (GOLD analysis project Ga0182017, IMG submission 120492) | Permafrost microbial communities from Stordalen Mire, Sweden - 712E3D metaG | ecosystem: Environmental > Terrestrial > Soil > Wetlands > Permafrost | place: Sweden: Stordalen | collected... | reverse complement strand
TTTATTTTATCAAGAATTTATATAAACATGTATGTCTGTAAAGTTCACCAGGTTTCAGGAGAGTTGAAGGAAAGTTTGCTTTATTTGGAGAATCGGGAAAATTTTGAGTTTCAAGACACAACGCGGACCTCATTCCATAAGACTTAGCTCCTTTGCCTTTGTCGCTTCCATCGAGCCAGTTCCCGGTATATAACTGCATACCAGGCTGTGTTGTATAAACCTCCATAAAACGGTTCGATTTAAGCTCATGACAAGTTGCTGCCAGACTTAATTCACCCACTCTTTTTTTATTCAGAACCCAGTTATGGTCATAACCTTTACCATAATCCAGCTGATCAAAATTATCATCAATGTGCTTGCCAATTATAATGGATTTTGTGAAGTCCATTGGAGTTCCCTTAACTGATCTGATTTCGCCTGTCGGAATTAGGACCTCATTGACAGGAGTAAACTTATCAGCATTAATTCTGATTTCGTGATTCAGGATATCACCGTTTCCTTCGCCAGCCAGGTTAAAAAATGAATGCGAACAGATGTTAATATAAGTCGCTTTATCAGTTTTAGCTTCATAGTCCAGTCTCAGCTCGTTATTGTTGGTAAGAGTGTAAGTCACTTTAAGAGTAAGAGTTCCGGGATATCCCATTTCACCATCTTTACTTACATATAACATTTCAACTGCTTCGCCGTCAGTAGTTTTATCTGTTTTTATTGCATCAAAAACCTGATTGTTAAAACCATCCGGTCCTCCATGTAAAGAGTTCGGTCCATTATTAATGGGTAATTGATAAGTTTTTCCTTCAATAACAAATTTCCCGTCTGCAATACGATTAGCATACCTTCCACAAATTGCTCCAAAGTAAGGGTTGCCTTTGATATAACCCTCAATGGTCTCATATCCGAGAACTATATCCGCAAACCTACCTTTACTATCAGGCACAAAAAGGCTGACAATTTTAGCTCCGAAATTAGTTATTTGAGCCACCAAACCATTTGTGTTCTTTAAAGTATAAAGAGCAGTGGTTTTTTCTCTGTGTTTACAAATAAAAGCGTCTTCTTTAATATAATTCATAATAATATTTTTTCAGTGTAATAAAAAGAACCACCTCGTAAAAAGATGATTCTTAAGACTATATGCTTTACTTTTATAAATCAAGTTTGTCAGCTCCTTTTTCCCTTATAAAGAGTTTGTGGCAGGAACCTTTTCCATAAACATGCTCCAGTGTAGAAACGTATTTTTCGAGTAAGTTTTGAGGAACAAATGCCTGAATTGTACCGGCAAACCCGCCACCATGTACCCGCCAGGCTCCATGACCCTTCAAGACAAGGTCACTTAGTGCAAGGGCTAAAGAAACACCCTGTTCTCTAACATTGTTGACCGGATAAATATTTTGATTGTACATGTATGAACTAAAGCCTGAATCAACAACCATATTTAAAAATGCTTTAAAGTCATTTTTCTCTAATGCATTCACCTGGTCAACAACACGCTGGTTATCACCCTGAAAATGAATTGCTCTTAAAATGGCACGGTCACCAACTTTTTGGCGGATCTTCGGAGCTATCTGCAGAACCTGATCAAGGCTCACCTGACGAAGTACTTTTGCTCCCAGTTCAGCTGCAACAGCTTTCATATCAGTTGGTAATGATGCGTATTCATCGTTCAGATCGGCATGGTTGCCACCGGTATCCGTAATTACCAATGCGAAACCGGTTGCAACAAAATCGAAGTTCACCTTTTTGACAATTGGATTTGACGGATCTTTAAAATCAATAGTAACCAATCCTCCTACAGCACAAGCTGTTTGATCCATTAAGCCACAAGGTTTCCCAAAGAACACGTTTTCAGAATATTGTCCTATAATTGCATTTTGAACTGGATCAAGTTTTCCGCTGTTAAATAAGTGGCTGATAATGACACCGATAAGAACTTCGAATGATGCTGATGAGCTAAGTCCTGATCCAACCGGGACACCTCCATCGATACAACAGTCGAACCCGCCAATCCTGAAACCAAGCTCTTTCATTCTTGAACTAATTCCTCTTACAAGAGCTATCGATGTAAAATATTCCTTCTTATCCGGTGATAGATTAGTTAAATCAACCTCAAATTTTGGATACCCGACAGATTCAATTCTGACAATGTTTGTATTATTTATTGCTGCAACTGCAACATTATCCAGATTCACGGCTCCTGCTAAAACTCGTCCGAAATTATGGTCAGTATGATTTCCCCCTATTTCTGTTCGACCTGGAGAACTGAAAATCATTATATCTTTTGGACCGTATAAGGCTTTAAATTTATCAATGAGGTTATTATACCTGTCAGCTTGACCTTTCAGGACTTCTTCATTGACACCATACAATTCTCTGAATGTACTGTTACTGGAGGTAATTCTTTCAATCATAGCTTTCTGTTTGGTCTTATATTGTGAATAAAGAATAGATATTTTTAATCTGTGCAAGGTAATTTTTTTTTTTAAATAGATATTATTCTGAATAGTTTTTTACCATTTTATTTTCCAGAAGTTGGTAATGCTGGAAATCTATAATCCAAAATTCAAAAGTGACAAGATTCGAAATACCAAATAAATAAAATAAGTTCAAATTGCTAGTTGCTAAACATACTCATTATTATCTTTACAACATCCTGCCAGAGTCTGCAACTTTGTACTTTGTGAGGTTTTTTAAAGAATATCATTTTGAGAATATGGAAATAAATAGTGTAAAACGCGGATTTGCCAGTGATAATAATGCCGGTGTCCACCCTGATGTCCTGAAAGAGATATTGGCGGTAAATAAAGGCCATACAATTGGCTATGGTTCAGATATTTATACTGACCAGGCAAAAACTCTTTTCAGGGAATATCTGGGTGAATCAGCTGAAATCTTCTTTGTATTCAATGGAACTGCAGCCAATGTTCTGGGTCTCTCAGGAGTGATGCGGCCATGGAATTCTGTGATAACAGCATCTTCATCCCATATTGAACAGGATGAATGTGGTGCACCTGAAAAATTCACCGGATGCAAAGTGCTTACAGTTGATACTAGCAATGGTAAAATTACTATCGATTTGCTTGAAAAACATATGCATGGTTTTGATTTTGAACACCATTCACAGCCAAAGGTTATTTCAATTACCCAGGCTTCTGAAATGGGTACTGTTTACACAGTTAAAGAAATACAAAAAATTTCAGAATTTGCTCATGATTACAATATGCTGCTTCACATGGATGGTGCAAGGTTAGCTAACGCTTCAGTAGCTCTTAATCTTCCATTTAAAACTTTCACAACTGATGCAGGAGTAGATGTTCTATCTTTTGGAGGTACTAAAAATGGGATGATGTTAGGCGAAGCCGTCTGTTTTCTAAAGCCTGGGTTGTCCGAAAATTTCAAATACATCCGTAAGCAGGGAATGCAGCTGGCTTCAAAAATGAGGTTCATTTCTGCCCAATATATTGCATATTTCAAAAATGATTTATGGAAAAAGTGTGCATCACATTCCAATTCAATGGCTACTGCTCTTAATGACAAAATTAAAAACATTAAGGGATTGAAAGTTACGCAGCCGGTTCAGTCCAACGGGATATTCGTCATCATACCTCGTATTGTAGCAGAGAAGGTCATGAGTGAATATTTTTTCTATCCATGGAATGAAAGAACTTCGGAATATCGCCTGATGACAAGCTGGGATACAACTGAGGAGGATATTGAAAACTTTGCCAGATTACTTAAAACTGAGTTTGACAAAATTTAACTGAAAGAAGAATTTTAAATAATAATGAAAAAGGCACAGAAATAAATTGAGCATTCTTATTTATAAATAGTTTAGTAGCTAAACTATTTTAGTCATTTGTAGTCTTTTTAACATTTTTTCTTTTTATCCAGTACCTGGGATCGCACTCTGTGCATTCCTGTTTCCAGTAACCCGGTGTGACGTATTTTCCATCCCTGATCTTAAGTCTGCATTCATAAACTGCAAAAACCGGGTTAAATACCAGATCTGTTACACCCAGCGTATATTTTGGTTCATCACCGGGATTAGCAGATGCTTCGACCAGCTCTTTTACCTCCAGGTTATTGTATTCGAGAAGCTCTCGTAGGAATGCGACTCTGTCAAGTGTTATCCCGGTTTCTACAATGGTACAACGGAAACCGTCAATTTCACCTGTTATGTGTTTTGCATTATTTATTGCCATACCATTAGATATATGAATTAAACGCCAAAACTAATACTCCTGATTGCCTCAAAAAGTACACTTGCAAAGCCTGTTACAACAATACCTGCAACACAAATGGCCAGAGCAAATCGTGTCGGGAAATCACTTCTGAATTTATTAATAGGTGACTCACTCTTATTTATGAACATGGCTTTTACCACAAGAAGATAATAATACAATGATATAATTGTGTTCAAAACTGCAATCAGCACAAGCAGATAATAACCTTTCTCAGCAGCGGCTGCAAAGAGGAAAAATTTCCCGAAAAAGCCTGCAACAGGGGGGATGCCTGCCAGAGAGAATAATGCGAGCGTCATAATCAGACTAAGGCCGGGATTTGTATGATAAAGACCGTTATAATCTTCGATATTCTCTTTGCCGGTTGCATTTGAAATTGCCGTGACAACTCCGAAAGCACCCAGATTAGAAAAAATATAAACCAGAACATAATAAATTACAGATGCCATCCCAAGCTGATTTCCTCCTATAAAACCGAGAAGAATATAGCCTGCCTGAGAGATAGATGAAAATGCCAGAAAACGTTTCAGGTTCTGCTGCCGGATAGCAAACAGGTTACCTATAGTCATTGTAAGAATGGCAGTAACGTAAATTGTCTTTTGCCATGTCGCCATAATAACCGGGAAAACAGTAAACAGGATAATTATGAAAATGAATACCGCAGCCCCTTTTGAAATAACTGACAGATAAGATGTTACATTAACAGGTGAACCTTCGTAAACGTCGGCAGTCCAGAGGTGGAAGGGGACAATTGAAATTTTGAAGGCCATCCCGGCAAAGAAAAATATGAATCCAAGAACCTGAAGATTATTATTAATGAAAAGTTTTGCAATCTCACCGAAATAGAAAGTTCCGGTTGTCCCATAGATCATTGAAAGGCCAAAAAGCAGAATCCCTGACGACAATGCAGATGATAATATGAGCTTAATACCAGCTTCGGCGGAATTATTCCTGTAACGATCGTATGCAGCAAGTGCTGCAATTGGAATTGTTGCCAGTTCAATGCCCAGGTAGAACATAAGGAAATGTCCGGAAGATATCATGAAGTTCATTCCAACCAGCGTAGAAATAAGAAGCATGAAATACTCACTTATCTTTTCAGAGTTTTCTTCTTTGTTAAGCCATGTAACTGATTGAATAAAAACCAATAAAACTCCAATGTTAAGGATATTCTTCATGAGTAACCTTGTACTGTTTACTTCATACATCCCTCCAAAAAGGGTTCCGGAAGGTGAAGGGATAAATCCTGCAACTGTAATTAATGTGAAAAGAATTATCGAAAAGAGGCTGATGGATCTCTTTTTTGCAGGGTTCCAGAATATCTCCGCAATAAGAACCAGCAAGGCTGCAGCAATAAGTAGCAATTCATGCCGCATTAAGGAGAAATTTTCTAAGCTCATATTATATATTTATCCAAAATAATTAGCGATTAAAAACTCAAAACGGATTAAGAGCAAGTATTTTATCTACAATAGGTTGCAGGCTAGTGCCAATCATTGTTGAAAGCCAGAAGGGTGCAAGTCCAATTGCAGCAACAGAACCTATCAACGTAACAGCTGAAACTCTTTCAAACCATTTTGCATCTCTGAGATGTTCATAATGTTCATTTGTTGTCGGCCCAAGAAGCAATATGGCTATAACCCGCAGAATATATACGGCAGTTATAACTATTGACGAAACAGCTATTATTGTTACCACCCGGTGGAAAACATCCGGATGCTGGAATGCACCTACAAATATTGTCATTTCGGCAACGAAACCGCTAAGTCCAGGTAAGCCTAGAGATGCAAGACCTGCGATCACATAACAGACAGACAGGAAAGGAATCACTTTCATCAGTCCCCCCATTTCATTTATCATCCTTGTATGTGTACGTCCATAAAGCATCCCTATCAGAGCAAAGAAGAGTGCTGTCATCAATCCATGAGATATCATCTGTATAATGGCGCCATTCATCGCTGTCTGATTCATCATAAGTACAGCAAAAAGCACCAGACCGCAATGGCTTACAGAAGAATATGCATTGATGTATTTCAGATCTTTTTGGGCTATAGCCCCAAATGCTCCATAAATCACACTGATTGAAGTTAGTATTATAAAAATCCATGATAACTCGTGCGCAGCCTGCGGCATGAGAAAAATAGCAACTCTGAATGCCCCATAGCCTCCAAGCTTCATCAGAACTCCTGCATGTAACATTGAAACTGCGGTAGGAGCTGAGGCATGTCCATCGGGCGACCATGTGTGAAAGGGGAACAGCGCACCAAGAACACCAAAACCGACGAATGTCAGAGGAAAGAAAATCCGTTGAGCAGACATAGGAATTGATACCTTCGATATCTCAAGAATGTTGAATGTAAAACGGCCACCAGCCGGAGCTGAATTAAAATAGATACCAAGGATTCCAAGAAGCAGAAGAGCCGATCCACCCATTAACATCAGAGTCAGTTTCATTGCAGAATAGTCCTTTGGACCGCTACCCCATATTCCGATAAGCAGATACATTGGAATAACCGCAAGCTCATAAAAGAGGAACATTGTGAAAAGGTCTATTGAAATAAAGAAACCGAAGACCCCGGTTGCAAGGAGAATAAGAGAAACAAAAAACTCTTTTGTCAGAAATTCAACTTCCCATGATGCAAATATTCCGGCAAAAACAACAAGTGAGGTAAGGGCAATCATTGCTACCGATATTCCATCAACACCAACGGTATAATGAATATTCAAGCTTTTAAACCATTCATGATTTCCTACAAACAGCATTTCGGCAGTATTTCCGGCATGACGTGCTGAAAGATAAAGAAACACCAGAACGGCTGCCATGGTAAGCTGGATTCCCATGCCAATTGCTGCGACCAGACGAACCTGACGTGTATCTTTCAGAAGGATTATACAGGTTATTGTCAGAACCGGAATTACTACAAATAATGTCAAAATATCCATGGTTTAATATCTTTTTCTTTTTTAAAAACTATCTCCACAAATAAATAAGTAACAATGCCAGGAAGATTGCTCCGGAGACGAAAACAAATCCATATTTCTGCAATTGTCCTGACTGGAATCCGCGAATCCTGAATGAAACGACCTGTGTAACAAAGGCAATCGAATTCATTGTTCCGTCAACTATATGCCTGTCAAACCAGGCTATAGGAGCTGATATATATCTGAAAATAATTTTTTTAGTAACAAAAAGGTATACTTCATCCATATAGAATTTATTGTATGCCCATTTATAGCTGTATTTAAAAGTGGCAGCTAGTTTATCAGGTATTGCTGATTCCTGTTTGTACATTACCCAGGCAATTATAATTCCCAGCAATCCAATCAGCACTGAAGGAACAGCCACAATCCATTCAATCCCGGTTTCAAAAACTTTTCCATCAGTTGTCACCAGATGGTTAAATGGAATGAACCCGGCAAATACAGAGCCTATAGCAAGAACAATCAGTGGAATTGTCATAGTAGCAGGGGCTTCATGTGGTGTATGTTCATAATGAGTCTCTTTTCCCCAGAAAATATTAAAATATAGTCTGAACATATAAAAGGCTGTCAGACCGGCTACGATATATTCAATCGCAAAAAGAGCTTTGTTATGTTCAAATGCTGCTGCCAGAATCTCATCCTTGCTGAAAAATCCTGAAAATGGCGGAATTCCTGCAATGGTTAGGCATGCAATCAGAAAAGTCATATGTGTTATCGGCAGATACTTGCGTAATCCTCCCATCTCCGTGAAGTAGTTACTGTGAGCTGCGTGGATAATTGCACCGGCGGCAAGGAACAATAAAGCTTTAAAAAATGCATGAGTGAAGAGATGGAACATCGACGCCATAAACCCGAGTCCTTCATGTCCTCCGTACCCCGAAACACCTAGTGCAAGCATCATGTAACCGATCTGGGACATTGTGGAATAGGCAAGCACCCTCTTGATGTCTGTTTGTGTGCAGGCAATAATTGCAGCAAAAAGGGAAGAAAAAGCACCCACCCAGGCTACAACATGAAGAGCAGCAGGAGCAGAGATTGCGTAAATCGGGAACATCCTTGCCACCAGGTAAACGCCGGCGACGACCATAGTAGCAGCATGTATTAATGCAGAAACAGGAGTGGGACCCTCCATAGCGTCAGGAAGCCAGATGTGAAATGGGAACATTGCCGATTTACCGACTCCACCCATATATACAAAGATCATCGACCATGTCATTACAGAAAGCCCCAGGAACCCAATACCTGCTCCCTGAGAAATAGCTGATCCATGTGGATCGGTTAGTGAAATAAAATCAAATGTTTTAGTCGTTACTGACAAAATCAGGATACCGATCAGGAATCCCATATCTGCAAACCTCGTTACAATGAATGCCTTTTTTGAGGCTCTCACTGCAGATGGTTTAGTATAATAAAATCCAATGAGAAGAAATGAAGATACACCTACCAGTTCCCAGAAGATATACATCTGGAAAATATTTGTTGCAAGTACAAGACCAAGCATGGAGAAACTGAACAGTGAAAGAAATGAGAAAAAACGCTCAAATCCTTTTTCACCTTTCATATAACCAAGGCTGTATATATGCACCATAAGTGATACTGTACTTATTACAACGAGCATCATGACAGAAATAGGATCAAGAAGAACTCCCAGATCAATATGCAGTTTATCTGTAAATTGCAGCCATGTTATATTGAATGCAGTAATTTTCTGATATGCTCCATCAACTTTTTCTGAAGAGAAGAAATAACTATAGGCAGTAATATATGATAGAATGGTGACAACACCAAGTCCGCCTGTACCCAGCAGACCTGAAAGTTTTGCCTTTAACTTAAAACCTGCAAGTCCGAGCAGGACAAACATCAGGAATGGTATGAGGATAATCCAAATGGTATAACTGAAATTTATCATAATGTTTCTTTACTGGTAGTTGTACAATCAGAATTTCATTGCGTGAACATCTTCAACATTAATTGTCGTAAATCGTCTGTAAATATTTATAATAATAGCTATGGCAACTGCTGCTTCTGAAGCCGCAACAGCGATAACAAACAGGCTGAAAAACAATCCTTCCAGTTTGTGGGGATAGAGGTAACGGTTGAATGCCAGGAAATTGATATTAACCGAATTAAGTATTAACTCGACTGACATCAGGATTGTGATCAGATTACGACGGGTCAGAAAACCATAAACCCCGACAAAGAACATAATTGTCGCCAGGATTAAAAAAAACTGTAATGGAATACCTGCATTCATATTATTCCTGAGTTAAGGTTTGTGACTGAGATTTTTTTGGCCCGCCTTTTTTGGCAATAACGATCGCAGCGACCATTGCCGCAATTAAAAGGATCGAGATTACTTCAAAAGGAAGAACATAGCCATTATAGCCAACCGATAGCAGACTTTTCCCTATTAACCTCATATTTACCTCTTTAGCAGCTTCTGTTGTAGCGGAGAATTTATAGTCAAGAATTGTGATAATGCATAGTATTGCACCTGCCAATGAGACGAGAGCTGAAAAAATAGATTTTTTCAATTCTGCACCTTCAAATTTCTGGCTAATGTGACTTGTAAGCAGAATTGAAAATATTATAAGTACAACTATCCCTCCAGCATACAGTGTAAGTTGAACAGCGGCAAGGAACTGATAATCTAACATGAAATATAATCCGGCCGTAGATACAAGAACAAACAGAAGATAGACTGCTGCCCTGAGAATCCTGCGTGTTGTGACCGTCAGAATTGAGAAGACAACTATCATTGCAGCAAAGAGTACAAACATTACCTGATTTGGTGTCATCACTCAACTCCTTTCATTATTTGTGAACCGGGTTTATTAGATACTTTTATCAGCAGCGATCTGTTGAATACGGCATGTTCAAATTCCTGTGAAAATGCCAGAGCATTTGAGGGACATGTCTTTACGCACAAAGCACAGAAAGTGCACATTCCAAGCCGATAGATATGCTTGTCGATAGCTCTTTTTTTCTTACCGTCCTCAGTTATGATTGTCTTTGAAATAACTTCAATAGTTCCATTCGGACAGTTAATTTCGCAAATTCCGCAGCCGGTACATTTATGTTCATTGTTCTCATTGTGCGGCATTATAACCTCACCCTTGAATCGTTCAAACATTACAAGAGTTTTACGGTTATCGGGATATTTCTGAGTAACGATAGTGCCCGGACGGACAAAGTAAGACCCAGTCACCTTCATTCCTTTTAGAAGCGACCAGACCCCATCAATTATTTCCTTTAAATATTTTAATATACTTCCCATTAGAAGATTAGTTTTCAGTTAGAAGATTAAAAATGCCACCCCATCAGAACTATGAATGACATTATCAGGACGTTTACAAGATTTATTGGAAGCAAATACTTCCACTCAAGTGTAAGCAACTGGTCAATTCTTAACCTTGGGAAAGTCCATTTGAACCACATCATCATGAATATTACAAAAGCAGTTTTTCCCAGATACCACAAAAAAGGAGGAATATAATCCATAACATGATTAAATCCTTCCCAATTACCTACGTGAAATGGCATCCATCCTCCCAAAAAAACTGTTGCAGCAATGGATGCAACGATGAACATGTTCATATATTCTGCGAGGAAGAAAAATGCAAACTTGATTCCTGAGTATTCGGTATGATATCCTGCTGTTAGCTCAGATTCAGCTTCTGCCAGATCAAAAGGGCCACGGTTTGTCTCTGCAGTACTTGAAATAAGAAAAATAATGAAAGCGATAAATGCTGGAATATGACCTCTGAAAATGAACCAGCCTGTACGTTGTGCTTCAACAATCTCCGACAACTGCATTGAGCCGGCCAGGATAACTATCGTGATCAGAGCCAGTCCGACTGACAGCTCATAACTAACTATCTGTGCCCCGCTTCTCATTGCACCAATCAGTGAGTACTTATTATTGCTCGACCAGCCTGCCAGAAGTACGCCGATAACACCCATAGACGAAACCGCTATAACATAAAGGACCCCGATGTTCATATCAATGGCATGAAGTCCCTTTGCAAAAGGTATTGCAGAAAGAGCCATGAAACCTGCTATAATAACAATATAAGGAGCGAGGTTAAAGAGAAATTTATCGGCATTCTTAATAGGAATTAGTTCCACAAAAAGCAGTTTGATAAGGTCGGCGATAGTCTGGAAGATACCGAATGGTCCGACTCTGTTAGGTCCTAGTCTGTTCTGCATGAATGCGCAAACCTTTCTCTCAGCATAAACCAGAAAAAGGCCAACGACCGCATAGAATAAAAGAATAAGAACACCAATTATTAGCATTTCTACAATTGTTGTCCAGAATGAAGACATAGCATTGTGAAGCCCTGTGTCGATCCCTTTTGTCAATGATGAAAAATCGTAAAAGACTTTCCACCAGGGGACTGATAATGAAGAAGAAGAATTAACAGCACCAATTGCAAACAGCATTTTTTTTATCTTTTAACTTTTGTATCTGATATCTTCATGAACTCACCCCCCCGGCCCCCTCTCTTAAGGATAAAAGAGGGGGAGTTTCAAAGGAAGGGAGATCTTGTGTTTTTATTTTTATCTTTTTACTTTTTTGTCTTTTGTCTTTTGTCTTTTGTCTTGAATTACCTGTCAATATCAGGAATCACCAGATCAAGTGATCCACCGATTGCAACCAGGTCAGCAATTTTAAAGTCCTTTGAAATGTGGTTTAAAGCTCCCAGGTTGACAAAATTTGGTGAGCGGAACTTGACGCGATATGGGTTCTTGTTCCCATCACTGATAATAAATACACCAAGTTCTCCTCGGGCAGTTTCAACTCTCTGATAATATTCGCCTTCAGGAAGTCTGATTATTGGTTTCATTTTTACTGCGTATGGGCCTTCAGGAATATTATCTATCAGTTGTTCAATGATATTCATCGATTCGCGCATTTCATCAATCCTTACCATGTACCTGGAATAAGTATCACCGTCATGACGTAAAACCTCATTGAATTTCACCCTGTCGTAAGCACTGTAAGGCTCATGTTTCCTTACATCACAAGAGAATCCTGAGGCTCTTCCTGAAGGTCCGGTAACACCATATGAGATTGCATCTTCGAGCGATAATCTTCCGATGCCTTTGCTTCTTTCCATGAAAATCACATTACCGGAAAGCAACTGATCATATTCCGGAATGATCTTCCTGAAGTATTTAATGAAATCTTTTACTCTTTTCTGAAAATTAGGATGAATGTCATACATCAGACCACCGGGACAATTGTAGCTCACAATCATGCGTCCTCCGCAGGTCTCTTCAAAAATATCGAGCACTTTTTCCCTATCGCGCAACCCATAGAAAAAACATGTCAGACCGCCAAGATCCATTCCGAATGAAGCCCACCAGAGCTGATGTGATTGTATACGAGTCAATTCTGACATGATGGTCCGAATGACTTTTATCCTGTCAGGTATTTCTGTATCAAGAGCCTTTTCAACTGCCAGACAAACAGCTTCATTATTGATATGAGCGGAGAGATAGTCCATTCTATCTGTAAGATGAATGATCTGAGGATAAGTAATACTCTCACACATTTTTTCTATCCCCCTGTGAATATATCCGAGATGTGGTTGCACATTTTTGACAATTTCTCCTTTAAGAGAAACTACAAGCCTTAATACTCCGTGCGTTGAGGGATGCTGCGGCCCCATGTTAATTACATATTCCTGTTGTTCATCCAGGGCAATATCTTTTAACTCCTCTTCCATAAATTATTTGGTAACAATATTTATATCATCGACGTAGTCTTTTCTTAAAGGATAGCCCCAGGAGCTATCAAGGAAGAGTCTTCTGAGATCAGGGTGGTTGGTAAACCTGATTCCCAAAAGGTCAAATGCTTCACGTTCATGAAAATCCGCTGTTTTCCATATGTCCGATACTGAATCCAGATGCGGATTTTCCCTGTCTGTTGTCCTGGTTTTCAGAACAATGCCATGATTATATTTTGTTGAAAAAAGGTGATAAACTACACCAAGGTCATGACCATAATCCACACCAGTCAGACAAGAGAGATAGTCAAAATATGTCTCATCACTTTCTCTTATTTTTTTTGCAAACTGGTAGAATTTTGGAGAAGGAATAGTGACCTCTATAAATTGTCTGCCTTCTTTAATCTCAATTTCAGGATCGAGAGATTTTGCAAATTCGCCTAATTGAACTTTATCCATTGATAATCAGTTTACTGAGATAGAATAAAAATGTGTTATTTACTGTCATGGCTTAAGTTTCTGTTTTTCCTCGACTTGATGCTTTCAGTCTGGATCATACGCTGCAATTGAAGCATTCCATATAGCAAAGCTTCCGGACGTGGAGGGCAACCAGGGACATAGACATCAACCGGTATAACATGCTCCACGCCTTTAATGACACTATATGAATTCAGGAAGAATGGTCCGCCTGAGATTGCACAGGCACCCATAGCAACAACATACTTGGGCTCTGACATCTGGTCGTAAAGTCTCTTCAGAACAGGAGCCATTTTATTTACAATTGTTCCAGCCACAACAATAACATCTGCTTGTCTGGGGCTGGCTCTGTAAACCTCCATTCCAAATCGGGCAAAATCGTGACGAGGTGCTCCGGCAGCCATCATTTCAATCCCGCAACAACTTGTTGCAAATGTGAGCGGCCATAGGGAGTTTTTTCTTCCCCAGTTTATTACATCATCTATACTTGTTAAAAGAACATTGGATCCGGACTCCTTTAGTAGTTCAAGACTTTCATTATCCTTGAATTCCTCTTTCTTTATTCCTTTTATTCCCATATAAGAGCATGTTTTTTCCAGGCATATAACAGGCCAAGACCAAGTATAAAAAAGAAAATAACGATCTCGATAAAAGCAGTCATCCCTACCTCTTTCATCACCACAGCCCAAGGAAAAACAAGGACTGTCTCAACATCAAATACCAGGAACAGGATCGCGAACAGGTAATATCCTACATTAAACTGAAGCCAGGTAACACCTTTTGTAGGAATTCCGCATTCATATGGTTCGAATTTCTGGGGGTTAAATGATCTGGGAGCTACAATACCTGAGAATACTATAACTGCTCCGACAAAAATGGCTCCGACCAGGAAGAAAAGGATTAACCATTCGTTGTTCATGATAGTTTTATTTAGTGGGAAAAACCGCACAAAAATATGATAATAATTTGATTATTGTGAAATTTGTAACAGTTTAAATAGGATGATAAATATCATCTGATTTCAAGACATATTTTTAAATAGTTTCATTTAGCAGAAACAGCAATATTTTGTCTTTTCTGTTGAGCAGTTATAGCTAATTTAAATAAGATCAAATTATTATATCCTATGTTCCGTGGAAAGTAGTCTCTAATTGTTTAAACATACATCCGGCAATATTGATAAATGTCAATTGCAATTATGATAAGAATCATTATAAAGTATGATTAATAAGTATCATTTTAAAAAACAGGAAATGTCCTATGTGATTGTTATAAAATTCCCATAATCAATTTATTATAATAATCAATAACGGTAAACAAGAATCTATTCAAATCGATATAGGAAGTTCTATAGTCACTTACATTAACTGATCAATAGGGAATATGAAAAGAAAAAAACTAATTTTGTTGGCTCAATAAATTTTACAAAAATAAAACATGAGTGCAGAAACCATTCATTCGGTAATTGCTGGTTTGGCAGGGGAAGTCATGGAACATACTGGTGTAGAGGCAAGTCACTGCTACCAATGTGGAAAATGCTCAGCCGGCTGCCCACTTTCAGAGGAGATGGAATATCCCCCAAGTTATGTCATGAGAATGCTTCAGACCAGTGATCCTGTTCTGGAAGATAAAATCCTCCGTTCATTTACTATTTGGGTCTGCCTCACCTGTGAGATGTGCTATTCGAGGTGCCCAATGAGCATAGATATTCCAAAGATGATGGATTTTCTGAGGGAAAAATCATTGAAAGAGGGAAAAGCAAATCACAGGGCAAAACATATTATTGCATTCCATAAATCTTTTCTTGATTCAATAAGAATTACTGGAAGACTGTACGAGATTGGTTTATTAGTTGACTATAAATCACGTACTTTTAAAGTTATGCAGGATATGTCTCTGGCTCCTAAAATGTTTGTCAGAGGCAAACTGAATATATTTCCCGAGATGATAAAAGGTCGGGCAGGTGTTTCTTCAATTTTTTCAAAATCAAATAAGAAAAGTAAATAATATGACTCTTGGATTATATCCGGGCTGTTCTCTGAAAGGATCTTCGCGTGAATACACCGAATCGGTTCTTGCTGTAGCACAAGCTTGTGGAATAGAATTAGTCGAGATTGAGGACTGGAATTGCTGCGGCGCAACTGCTGCACATAATCTCAATAAGGAATTATCGCTTGCGCTCCCTGCAAGGATTTTGTCCCTGGCTGAAAAGCAGGGAATGAAGGAAGTAGTAGTTCCATGTGCTGCATGTTATAGCCGGTTAACAGTAACAAATCATGAGCTTGCAGTTCATCCTGAACTCAAGCAGACAATAACAAAAGGCAATGGACTGGATTATAAAGGTTCAGTTGAAATCCTGAATATCATCCAGATGCTTGATAAATATATCACTCCGAATCTCGAAGGTCGTATTGTTAAACCTTTCGAACATAAAGTTGCCTGTTATTACGGATGTCTGCTTGTAAGACCTCATGAAATTCTGAAATTCGACCGTGAGGAAGACCCGCAATCAATGGACGAACTTATGCTGAAGGCCGGGGCGACTCCTATTGACTGGGCATTCAAAACGGAATGCTGTGGCGCTGGTCTCTCAGTTTCACGGACAAGTTCTGTGGGTCGTCTTTCGGGAGAAATATTGAAGGATGCTGCCGACCGAGGTGCTGAAGCTGTAATAGTTGCATGTCCAATGTGTCAGTCAAACCTTGATATGCGAAGGGAAGCCATTAATTCATATCTCGGCGAGAAGATTGATATTCCAGTTCTTTATGTAACACAGGTACTTGGTCTTGCTTTGGGAATTGATAGGAAAACGCTTGGACTTCAGAGACATTTTGTTGCAGTTAATATCTAGATATAAAATAAGTTATAAGACTATTATATGTCAAAAATAGGAGTATTTGTTTGCCATTGCGGAGAGAATATCAGTGCAACTGTCGATTGTGCAAAAGTTGCTGAAACTGCTGCCGGTTACGATGGCGTTGTTTATAGTATCGATTATAAATATATGTGCTCAGACCCGGGTCAAAGCCTGATTAAGAGTGCAATAATAGAAAAAGGACTTACAGGTGTTGTTGTAGCTTCTTGTTCCCCCAGGATGCATGAACCTACATTCAGGAAAGCATGTGCAGAAGCCGGTCTGAATCCCTATATGTGCGAAATGGCAAATCTCAGGGAACATTGCTCATGGGTGCATGAAAAAGGCGATGCAACAACTGAAAAAGCTATTGACCTTGTGAGAATTTTGGTTGAAAAAGTTAAAAAGAATCACTCACTTAATGCAATAAAGGTACCTGTAACTAAAACAGCCCTGGTAATCGGCGGAGGAATTGCCGGTATTCAGGCAAGCCTCGATATTGCAAACTCAGGACATAAAGTGATCCTTATTGAAAGAGATCCATCAATCGGGGGTCATATGTCTCAGCTTTCTGAAACTTTCCCAACCTTAGATTGTTCGCAATGTATCCTTACTCCAAGGATGGTTGAGGTTGCCCAGCATGAAAATATAACCCTTTATACCTACGCTGAATTGGAAAGCCTTGAGGGTTTCGTAGGAAATTTTAAAGCTAAGATCCGAAGAAAATCAAAGAGTCTCGACGAAAAGATATGTACAGGATGCGGTCAGTGTACTACAAAATGCCCGGTCAAGAAAATCCCGAGCGAATTCAATGAGGGATTAGGCAAAAGAACGGCAATTTATGTTCCTTTCCCTCAGGCAGTTCCAAACAAGCCGGTTATAGACAGGGTTAACTGTACATATTATATTAAAGGTAAATGCAAAGTTTGCGAAATTGTCTGTCCGACCAAAGCCATAAGGTTTGATCAGGAGGATACAATTGTGGAAGCTGAAGTCGGTGCAATTGTCGTTGCTACAGGATTTACCGTTAAGCAACCTGATTTTTTCCCGGAATATGGTTTTGGAAAATACCCGGATGTAATTACAGGACTTCAGTTTGAAAGACTTGCATCTGCATCCGGTCCAACCCTTGGAGAGATAAGGCGACCGTCGGATGGAAAGGTACCAGAGAAAATTGTTTTCATAGCATGTGCCGGTTCCCGTGATCCTGCAAAAGGAATTCCTTATTGCTCAAAAATATGCTGCATGTACATCGCAAAACATGCAATGCTTTATCAGCACAAGGTCCATGGTGGGAAATCTTATGTATTCTATATGGACATCAGGGCAGGCGGAAAGATGTATGAGGAATTTGTCCGCAGGGCAATAGAGGATGATGGTGTAAATTATATAAGAGGAAGAGTCTCAAGGATTTATGAGAAGAACGGTAAACTGATAGTTAAAGGAGCAGACACACTACTTGGTGCGATGCCGGTAGATATAGATGCCGATATGGTCGTACTTGCAACTGCCGGTATTGCTAATGAAGGTTCAGAAGAACTTGCTCAGAAATTGCATACATCCTATGATTCATACCATTTCTTTTCTGAGGCACATCCAAAACTGAAACCGGTAGAGACAAATACTGCGGGTATATTTCTTGCCGGGGCATGCCAGTCGCCGAAAGATATTCCGGAATCTGTGGCTATGGCTTCAGGAGCTGCTGTTAAGGTGGCGTGTCTGTTCTCACAGGATGAACTTACCCGAGAGCCTCTTATCGCCGTGGTGAACCGTCAGGCTGCACCGGTTTTTTCTTCATGTGTGGGCTGTTTCCTATGTGTTTCAGCTTGCCCATATCAGGCAATTGAAAAGGAAGAGATTAAGAATCGAACTGGCGAGGTTATTAAAACCATCGCTAAAGTAAATCCGGGTCTCTGCCAGGGTTGCGGTACATGCGTGGCTTTCTGTCGTACTAAATCCATTGATATACAAGGATATACACACGAAGAAATGTATTCTGAAGTAATGGCTCTGTTAAATGAATATTAATATATTTTCTTAATGGCTGATTTTGAACCTAAAATAGTTGCTTTTGTCTGTAATTGGTGTACATATGCCGGTGCAGACCTGACCGGCACAAGTCGCATCAAATATGCCACAAATGTGCGTATAATACGTTTCCCTTGTACCGGCAGGATTGATTATATGCTTCTTCTTAAGGCATTTGATGAAGGTGCGGATGGTATTATTGTTTCAGGGTGCCATCCTAACGATTGCCATTATACATCAGGAAACTTTCACGCAAGAAGACGTTGGATAATGTTCCGTGAACTATGTGATTTTGTCGGAATAGATATTAACAGGGTGTTGTTCTCATGGGTATCTGCAGCTGAAGGATCGAAATGGGCAGACGTGGTCAACACAACAGTTACCAGGATTCGTGAACTCGGACCATATACCGAATATCAGAAAGTTGCTAAACACCCAATCAGGGAGGTTACCAATGGATGAGTTAAGAAAACGTGCAAAAGAGCTTCTTGAATCCAAGACAATCAGTGTTGTTATTGGTTATGAAGAAGGTACATACAACAGGACAAGAGCATTATTTGTCGAAAAGCCGGAAGAAGCATCTAAATTGATCTTTGATAGCCGTTGCGTTCTGAATCTAGCGACATATATTACTAAACAGGAGGTGAAGGCTAAAGGGAAAATGGCTATTGCTGCGACAATTCCTGTCATGAGAAGTATAATTCAGCTCGCATATGAATTTCAGGTCAGCGATAAGAATCTTCTGGTGCTTGGTATTACTCCGGAAAGCAACTTGATGGAATTCAAAGATCTCCTTGAGGTGGAAACTTATATACACAAGTTTGAAATTGAAATTAATGCCAGTTATAGGGAGAAGCTGGATAAGCTGGCAGGGATGACTCAGACAGAGCGGTGGAAGTTCTGGATAGATGAACTGTCTCCTTGTTTCAAATGCTATGCCTGCCGCGCAGCCTGTCCGATGTGTTATTGTCATCGGTGTACTGTCGATTTTAATCAGCCACAGTGGATACCGGTTCCATCGCACGAACTGGGTAATCTTGAATGGCACATTATGAGAGCTGTCCATCTTATGGGGCGTTGCATAGATTGTGATGGGTGTGCAAACGCCTGCCCGCTGGGAATTCCTATTAACTTGTTGAATAAAAGACTACTGGAAGATGCAAAGAGACATTTCGGAGGATATCAGCCGGTACTAAAAGGCGATCACCTGATGTCAACTTTTAAACCTGATGATAAAGAAAATTTTATACGATAGACCATGACCATTGATAAGCGAATAGTCAGGAAAGAAGCGCTGGAAAAGCTTTTCGAAATTTTAAAACAAAACAACAGGACCATTTTTGCACCGGTTTCAAAAAACGGAAAAACCTCTTTCAAAATTACTGAGAGTTATTCATCCATTGAAAAAGACTTTATCCAGACCACTCAGTCTTCAAAAGAATCGGTTTTCCCGAGAACAGAAAAAATTCTTGACTTCACTAAGAGTAAAAATAGTTTAGATGCTAAACCATTTGATATCCTGCAAGTACCTGAGGTTATTTTATGGGGAGTGAGGCCATGCGATGCAATGGGGATGGGGGAGTTGAGCGCAATATTTAACTGGGATTCAAAGGATGAGATTTATAACAGCCGTCTTTCAAAAACCACCATCATTGGCTTCAGCTGTTTTAAAGCTGATGAATCATGCTTCTGCACATCTGTTGGCGGAAATCCGGGGAATATAGAAGGAAGTGATATCCTTTTTACAAGGTTGGGAGAGAGTGGAGACTGGCTGGCTGAAATAATTACCGAAAAAGGCGTTGCAATTGTCGCTATTGCACAGGATATCTTTCAGAAGACTGAAAATCAGGATAAGAATAAATATCTGGCTGAGGTTCCGGTAAAATTTGACAGGGAAACTATCAGAAAGAAACTTGATGCATTTTTTGAAAGTGAAGAGTGGGTTGAACAATCGTTGAAATGCATTGGTTGCGGTGCATGTGCTTATGTCTGTCCAACCTGTGCATGTTTTGACATACAGGATGAAATCCACGGAAAATCAGGTTCACGAGTAAGATGCTGGGATTCATGCGGGATTTCACAATTCACCCTCCATACATCAGGACATAATCCGAGAGCGGTGCAGTCCCAGCGCTGGCGCCAGAGGATAATGCATAAATTTTCTTATATGCCTGAGCGTCTTTCTGTATATGGCTGCACTGGTTGCGGCCGTTGCTCGAGGGCATGTCCGGTAGACATGAATATTCTTGAACATTTAATATCAATCCAGGAGGTTACCCTATGATGGAGAACATTTATATGCCATACCTTATGAGGATAGAGAAAGTCACTTATGAGGCGCCGGGAGTGAAAACATTTATGTTGAAATTTGTTAATAATGACGACCAGAACAATTTCAATTTTAAAGCCGGACAGTTTGGTGAATATTCTGTGTATGGAGTGGGAGAGTCCACCTTCTGTATAGCATCGTCACCGACACGTAAAGGTTATATTGAATGTACCTTCAGGCAGACAGGGAAAGTCACAAATGCCCTTGCAGGATGCGAGGAGGGAAGCATCGTCGGATTCCGGGGACCTTACGGTAATGTTTTCCCCCTTGATGAATGGAAAGGAAAGAATCTTCTGTTCATTGCCGGAGGGATTGCTCTACCTCCAATGCGTTGCGTAATATGGAATGCCCTCGACCTCAGGGATAATTTCAAGGATGTGACAATTATTTATGGCGCAAGGACAGTCAAAGACCTGGTTTATAAACATGAGCTTCAGGACTGGGAAAAACGTCGTGATGTGAAGCTCATAACCACAGTAGATCCAGGTGGCGAATCACCTGACTGGAAAGGCGAAATAGGATTCGTTCCGACGATAGTTGAAAAGGTAGCTCCATCAAGTAAGAATACGATTGCAATTGTCTGTGGCCCACCTGTTATGATAAAATACACATTCCCTGTGCTTGCAAAACTTGGCTTCGCCGATAATGATATATACACTACTCTTGAAAACAGGATGAAATGTGGTTTCGGAAAATGTGGCCGGTGCAATGTGGGCAAGGTTTACGTTTGCAAGGATGGACCGGTTTTTACATTGGCGCAGCTAAAAGAATTACCGGATGAGTATTGACCTGACCTCAAATTTACTGAAAGGCTGCTATCGAAATTGACAGCCTTTTTTTATGTAGCCTCACCCCAACCCCTCTCCCAGGGGAGAGGGGTTAATACACAGTATATCATTTAGATACCCCCTTCTCTCTTGGCTACCCTTTATACACATCTTTTTATTATATTGATTTAAAGTTATACTAGGAGCCTAAAGTTGGTCTAACGAAATGGCAAAGCCGGAGGCTTTAAAACCCAATAGCCCTG
>Ga0182017_10001053_pt1 | contig 21683 bp, 11 predicted proteins | sample 712E3DmetaG_FD_120492 | JGI IMG/M metagenome (GOLD analysis project Ga0182017, IMG submission 120492) | Permafrost microbial communities from Stordalen Mire, Sweden - 712E3D metaG | ecosystem: Environmental > Terrestrial > Soil > Wetlands > Permafrost | place: Sweden: Stordalen | collected... | reverse complement strand
GCCCGGGCGACATGAACTGTGACGGTCGAGTGACGTTCGCGGACATCGATTTGTTCGTGGAAGCGCTGGCCGGCGAGAGTGCCTGGACCCACGCGCCGTGTGCGTGGCTCAACGCCGATTGCAACGGCGACACGCACGTCACCTTCACCGACATCGACCCGTTCGTCGCCCACATCGGCACGACGTGCCCGTAGACGCGGTCCGCGACCGCGATTGGGGGTAGGAGTTGGTACGGTGCGTCGCAGGACGCACCGTACCGGGTGGTCGGTCCGTACGCTACGCGATGCGTGCATTCCCCCGCTACGCAGTCGCGGCGGCGGCGAAACAGCCCGACCCCGCATTCGTAAGCGTCCTGCCAGGTGCAGGTTGTCGCGCCGAGGAGCCCGGCGGTCGCTGAGATCGTCAGGGGCGCGGCGGGGCGGTGCCGGGGAACAACTCAGGCCAGCAACGGACGGGCTGAGCGGCGATGCGCGTCAGCGCCGCGCGCCAGTAGGTGTACGGCGTCGACCCTGTGACGCCGGCCGATGGCGAGAAGGCCGGGCCGAGGGTAGCTCCTCAAGCCGTCTGACGCTCTTCGCGGGGGGCCGGGCGGACCTTGGGCGGCGATCCCAGATGCTCTCACTGGCTCGAAGACGCGGAAAAGGGGTTCGTAGCGCCGCTGGAGGCCGTGGCGTTAACTGGCCGGTCGCCTGTTAACGAGAGACACAGAGAGCGCGGGGGCCATCAAGGTTCTGGCCCCGTGCTCGTGGACCCGCGCGCACCTTTCAACCAGGAGGGCCGATGCCCGATGCCGCCTGCGATTTGCCTAGCGTTCCAGTCGTCGAGAAGCGCTGGTTTCGTCGATGTAGATCAGCGCGTCGAACGCCTTGGTCAGGTTGACCTGCGAGAACTGCTCGTCCATCGCGAGCGCCCCGATGTCGCGGAAGTCGATGCGTCGGGTCAGCCAAGCGGAGCGCGGGTCGTCCGCCGCAGCCTTTCGCAGGTCGAGGATGGCCCGCCGCAGGCCGGCGCTGTGGAAGTAGTACTCGGCACTGCCGGGCTCCGACGGCTGCAGGTCATTGGCCTGGAGACCTCTGCCCCGCGCGACGGCGGTGTATTGGCCGGTGTTGCACGCGAACCCGAGCACGACCATATCCGAGCCGAACTTCTCGCGCAGGTGGACGCCCATCGTCTTGCCCGGCATGCCAAGACCGCCGCAGCTCACGTGGCCGTTGTGCGCCCAGAGGACGATCTTCGTGCCGGGAGGGGCCTGTTTGAGAATCCAGGCCACGTTCGCCGCCATGCTCTCGTCGCGCTTCGCCCCGGATTCGTCGCCCCGCGACTCGGCGCATTGCAGGGCAACGCGTGCGTTCTGGATCACCCAGTCGCTGTCCTTGGCCGAGGCCTTCGACGCGTAGCCGTCGCGCCCGGCCTGAAGGTGCTCCAGGACCCCGCGACAGAGCCGGACCACCTGTGCGGCGTCGGCGTTTTCTCTGCCCTCGTTACCGGCGTCCTTGGACGCGCTGGCTGGCTGTGTATCGCCCGTGTACTTGATGCACAAGCTGCCCGCGCCGGCCTGTGTGTCGGAAGTGTCCCTGGTGATCGTGTAGCCGTTGCCGCGCAGCTCAAGACCCTTGGGTGGCTGACTTTCCAAGCCCAGGTCGATTGTGCCCTGCGTATCGTACGGCTGACCGTCGATCTCCACGTGCAGGTCGTCAAACCACGCCGTGCCGTCGCCCATATGGACCAGGCCCAGTTCGATCGCCCGCGTGACGGCCGGTATGTCGGCCTCGATCTCGTACCGCGTCCACGGCGTCGTGCCCTGCGGCCCCCGATCGAACAGGTTATCGAGCCGGTAGAGCGTGGTTGGGCCCGAAACCCGGAGCAGCAGTCCCGCCCAGCCGCGGGAAATACTGTCGGTCTTGATGAAGCCGCTATAGCGGAGCCGCTTGCCGGCGGCGGCGTTGACCGGCAACGTAGCCGTGGCCAAGCCGTACCAATCGCCGTTCTGCGCGGGGCCGATGGCGTTCGGGTCCTGGAGATTCTGCTCGGTCGCCTCGAGGTGTCTGATCCGCAGGCTGCGCTGCCCGGCCGAGGCGGTGCCGGCATCGACCGTCACCTGGTACCCGTCGCCGCCGGTGTCGAGCCCCTTGGTCTCACCGCTCTCAAAGCCGAAGTCGAACCGGTCGCTTTCGTACTCCTTGCCGTCGAGCTCGACCTGGAGTTGGTCGAACCAGGCGGTCCCGTCGCCAGGGTGCAAAACGCCGAAGTTGATGTTGACGGCGTTCGCGGGGACGTCCATCTCGATCGCGTACTGCTGCCAATCAGTCGTGCCCCGAGGACCGCGCTCCACCATGTTGTCGGATTTCAGAACGCGGTTATCTCCGTCCACACGCCACCAGAGTCCGGCCCAGCCTTGCGTAACGCCCTCGGTCTTGATGTGGCCGCTGTAGCGGACGTGTTTCCCGGCCGCGGCCTGGAGGGGAAATGTGCCGGTGGCGACCCCGAAGGCCCAAGCCGACGGTGTTTTCGCACGGGAGACCCCCGTGTACTTCGTGCGCAGGCTGTGTTGGCCGGTATGGGCCGCGATGGAGTCCGCGCTGGTGGTGTAGGCTTGGCCACTGACGTGGAAACCCCGCGGCGCGCCGCTCTCGAAATCGAAGTCGTATCGGCCGCGGCACGCGAAGGGCTTGCCATCGATTTCGACCTGGAGCGTGTCGAACCACGCGGTGCCGTAGCCTGAGTGCCGGGTGCCAAAGGCGACCGTGGTGGCCTCTTTGGGCACATCTACCTCGACCTCGTAGCGTGTCCACGGGGTGGTGCCCTTGGGGCCACGGTCCTCCATGTCGTCGAACTTCAAGAAGCCAGTCGGGCCGTCGGCGCGTAGCCACAGGCCCGCCCAGCCTTCGGTAAGGTCCTCGGTCTTGATGTAGCCGGTGTAGCGGATGTGTTTGCCAGCTACCGCGGAGACGGGCAGCGTGCCGCTGGCGATCGCGCTGTCGGGACCGTCGCCGGCATGTGCTGAGGACAACGCGCTGTATGCCTGGACGGCGGTTTCGGTGTAGGCGGGCTCCACCCTGTCCAAGAAGTCCCGAACGATATCGGCGGCCACGTCAGGGGTCTGCATGTCGAAGCCGGTGAACTCGATGCGGCCCTGGCCGGACTTGTTGTATTTGCGCATCCACTCGACCATGTCCAGGACTTCCTGGGTGTTCCAAGTCCAGAAGTACATTCCGGCGATCAGTTCCTTCGGATCGCCCATACCCTTCAGCACAAAGTCATTCAGCCGATACGCTTCCGGCAGGTTGGCTTCGATCGAGAAGATCGTGAAGCCCATCTCGCGGGCCAGGAACTCGACCAGGCGATGTTTCATCTGGAAGAACTCCCGCGTGCCGTGCGTCCCCTCGCCGAGCGCCACGATGTGCGCATCGCCGATGAGGGTTTTGAGCGGCTCCAGATCGTCGAGGCTCCCGCCGGCCTCGACCGTGCGGAGCACGATCGCGTTGTCCTTGAGCCAGGCGAGTTCTTCCGGTGTCGGTTCGTGCGTACCCGCGGGCTGCGTGGCCAGCGGGTCCGCGGCGTACGCGATGGCGGCCACAAGAAGCACGACAGCTCTGAGCGGTAGTACTCGGCGGTGCATGGTCGTCTCCCTTCGCTAAACAGCCCGACAATCACTCGTGTGCCGGCCGCGCTTCTACGCTGACGAGCGGCAACAGGCGCTCGGCAGGGCTTCTGTCGTTTCACGCCCCATGCGAGCGGCCCTCCCCCCCGAGTGGGCCGCTCGGGCATGGGGCCTGCCTCCAGGTCAGAAAGGCCGCCGCCGGTTCACCGGCTTGGGGCGGTCACCGGGACATCCGATCCCACGACCTCAAGCTGGAGATCATCCACCCACATTTTCCCGCTGCCGTCGAGGAAGAAACCAAACGCGATGAACTTGGCCTCTTGTGCGACATCGAGCACGAGCGCGTATTTCTTCCAGCCCGTCGTGCCGTGGATGGCCCGGTCGTTCGCCGCCATATTGTCAAACGCCAGTGACTTGTCGGGCCCGTCTACACGCAGGCACAGGCACGCGCCGTCGCCGACCACCTTCTCCGTGCGTACGTAGCCACTGAGCCGCACGCGCTTACCCAGCCAGGCTTCCGCCTGTACGCCCTTGCCGCAGCCGCCGAACGAATCGCCGTCAGCCGGACCGGTGCCCACGTACTCGATGCGGCAGCTCTGTTTTCCGCTGTGCCCCGTCGCGCCGTCGGTCACAACCTGGTAGGGACTGTCCTTCTGCCCCCAGCGCACCCAGCCCGTGGGCATCTGCCCGGCCGAGTCGGATTCAAAGTCACAACTCTGAATTTTCGCGAAGGCGGGGGCGTCGGCGGTCGCCGCAGCCGCCGGCTTGTCCTTGCTCACTTCGAGCGTGCGCACCAGCGTCTTGAAGGTCGCCTCGTGCTTGTCCAGCTTCTCCTCGGGAGTCGTGAGCAAGAACACGAGAATCTCCTCGCCGCGTGGAATCGCCACCCAGTGCTGGGCGGTGCGCACGGCGCCGCCGGCGGAAATCGCGCTCCCAGTGCCGTCCGCAACGATCACAAGCGACATCGCGTCCAGCCCGGCCACTTTCCCGACGCGCTCGGACTTGATGTCCCAGCCCGCTTTCTTGCACATGGCCACATTGCTCTCGGTCAGCTCCTTGGCCGTCACACGCTGGCCGGCTTGCTGCACGAACACCGTGAGCGACGTCTCGTCCCCGGGCGACCAAGCCGCCCGGAGGCGCCCGGGCACCTTGTAGTCGCCCAGGGGCATGGACTTCCAGTCGGCCGGCGGCGTGACCTTGACCCCGTATTCTGTGTCCACATAGGCGTCGGCCGACGGGCCTCCACCCAGCGCCGCAGAGATAGCCGTCGCAAACATCGCCGCCAGGACCATCGCGCGCCTGTGCTGTGCGAACATCTCTAGCTCCTTTTTCTGCTGAAGACCGAGTTTCACGTTCTACCGGACATACTGGCCTCTGGCTTGCGGACCGGTCCCGGCCCGCTGGGCGGTCTGGACCGGCCGGCCGACGGTCCTCATATAGCAATACGCAAAAGGGCGCCTCTTCTGGCACCGCCAAGCCCGCTGTCGCCCGCCGGGCGCTGGGTTTTCCCAATCCGTATTGCATCTGCCGTCCGAAGTCTTGCGTCGCGTCTTACAAATCCACGCGCCTTCGAGCCTGGATCCCGCGGGTGCGGGGCGGCCTGACACGTGGGTTGCACGGATTAGTCCTGCGTCCAGAGCTGAGCGCGGGCGGAACGGGGTTTGGGTCAATCGACGGGAGCGCGTCCGGTTGCGCTCCCGGCCGCCTGCGGAGAAGGGGCAGCGTGAGGTCACCGCGCCTTCTGGCACAGTGCGCACGAGCCACTTGCGGTCGTCTGGCGACTTTGCGGCAGGAGCGTCGCGGTGTACGCGCTGTGAACAGATAGCCCGCAGCCGCCAAGACGCGTATCCCGCAATACTCCGGGTTCACTCCCGTGGATGACGTGCTCGTTTGGCATGAGCACTCCGCCCGGGCGCCCTGCAAGTAAGAACATGTACGGTCCCACGAAAGGCGCTTGCGCGCAAGATACAGGTCGCTTGAAGCAATAGCCTTGTGTGGATCGTCGCAAACTACAAGACGGGCGCGTGCCCGGGGCTCGGAAACCCCGGCGGCGCGGGAGACGTGTGGTGTTACATAAGGAGGACACCCATGAGTACGCGAGTGAACATCGGTAGGCGTTTCGCGCTCAGGTTCGCAGCCTTGGCGCTAGCGGGGGCACTTATGGGGCCCGCGCTGGTCGCCCGAGGCGGCGGTGCCGCCGCGGCAGAACCTGACGCCGCGCCGCTGCGGCTGGCGGTCGGCGATGGTATGGAGGCTGACAGCGGCGGGTTGTTGCTGGCGGGGGACCGGGCGTGCGACCCGAACACCGCGCACCAGTCTAGTGGGTGCAACGGCGCCTACACGGTGGCCCTCGACGGACTGGGGGTGGGCAGCAAGACCATCTGCTTTCAGACGTCTTATCAGCAAGGGGCGTCGCCGCTGCCCACCTGCTCCGACCCGTACTATTGCGCCAACCCGGTTTGGCTCAAGTTCGTCGCCACCGCCGCGTGTGCCAAAATCGACACCTGCGGCGCGACGACGGCCGAGATCCCCGACACGGTTCTCGCCGTATACCGCGGGTCGTGCACCAGTCTCACCGAATTGGCGTGCAATGACGACACGCCCGGCTGCAACCAGGGTGTTGGATCGCAGGTCGTTGTGGAAGGGTTGACTATCGGGACGACGTACTGGATTCAGGTGGGGGTACGCGCGTACGAATCACTCTATAACCCGCATACGAACGGCAACTACACGGTGCGGATCGAGTGCAACAGCGTTGTCTGTCCGTGCGCGCTGCCGAGCTGCACCGGCGTCGCGGAGAACGAGGTCAAGCCATGCGACGTCGCAGCGCGCGTCAACGACGGCTGCGACATGGTCCCGCCCGCGTTCGGCACGATTCGCTGCGACCCGAACAGCGCGAAGATCTGCGGTACAACCATGTTCGATCCGGCAACCGGGACGCGGGACACGGACTGGTATCGCCTGGTCCTGCCCCAGGCGGCCACGATTACCTGGAAGGTCAACGCCCAGTTCGTGCCCGATTTCCGCATCATCGCGCCCGGGCCTGATCCAAACAACCCGTGTGTGGGCCGCACGGTGCTGGCACAAAACGACCCCAACGCGTTCACGCCGTGCACTCAGGCCGCAATCACGTACAACAATGCCCCGCCGGGCACGTACTGGCTGTACATCGCCCCGGCGCTCAACGCCAACCCGAATGGTGTGGCGTGCGGGCGGCCATACCTCGCGGAGGTCACCACAACGCCCTGCAACCCGGCGACCGGCGCGTGCTGCAACGCCACCAACCCGAGCAATCCGACGTGCAGCGTCACGACCGCTGCGAACTGCACCGGTACCACCAAGCACTACTGGGGCGATGGCACGACCTGCCCGCCGGGTAACGGCTGCTGGGTCTGCCCCCCGGGCGCAGACGTCAGCGCCGAGGTCGTGTGCTCCGACGGCTACGTCGACACCTACGACTCGGGCTGCGCGTACAGTGAAACCAGCCCGCCCGTCAATGAGCTCGTCTGCGGCCACACAATGTGTGGCACGTCGGGGACGTTCGTGAAGGGCGGCAGCAACGCGCGGGACAACGACTGGTATTTCGTGGATTTCACCTACAACGGCAACAACCCGGTCTGGACGGACCCGGCCGACCCGAACGTGCCCGAGGCCCGGCAGATCACCATCTCGGCGTACGCCGAGTTCGATGCCGAGGTGCTGATCTGGGATTTTCTCACGCCGCAGAACCCCTGCGCCGGCACCGTGGACACCTCGGTTGACGTGTTCGGCAAGGCCGGCCAGCCGATTCAGTTCTCGTTCTGTAAGGCCAAGGTCGCCGACCCGGCCCACCCGTATGGTGACTTCTTTGTCGTCGTCCGCCCGGCGTTCTTCGGCACGGCGCGGGAAATCCCCTGCGGTAGCCACTACTGGCTGCACCTCGAGTGTCAGACCGTTTTGCCGCCGTGTCCGCCACGGTCGGGTGCCTGCTGCCTACAGGGTTACGACTGCCTGATGCTGACGCGCGGGCAATGCGAGGCACAGGGCGGTCGGTTCGCCGGCGAGAGCATTGCGTGTGCGGACACTTGCTGCCCGTGTCAGGCCTCGGATGCGCAGGAAAACGAGCCCGATTGCTACTACGGCGACGTCAACGGCGGTTGTTATGCATCGCATGGGTTCGGCACGCAGTTGAGCACGCCCGGCTCGGCGATCTGCGGCACCAGCGTCCGGCAGTGGGTTTGCCCTGGGGAAAACTGCACTTGGTCGTGGTGGCTCGACGAGGACTGGTTCGAGTACCACCACCCCGGCGGTGACATCGTCTTGTGCGTGACCGCGGAATTCCCCGCCTGGGCGGAAATTATCAAGCCCGGTTTGGATCCCAACAATCTCTGCGCCGGCCGCACGGTCCTTGCCGCGGGGCAGGGAGGGGCCAACTGCGAGGAATTCTGTCTCACGGCTGCAAATCAGCCCGCCGGGTCGTACTGGCTTCGGATAACGGGTGACCCCCGCATTCCAGTAGCCCACGACGGTTCGGGCCAGTTCGAGTGCGGGGCCCGTTACCGCGCGAGTGTGTTCGCGACGGGTGCGTGTTGCCTGGGCGCCGTCGGGTGCGAGATGATGCTACCCGACCAGTGCAGCGCTCAGGGCGGTACGTTCGTGCCGGGCGCCAACTGCCAGCCCGACTGCAGCTCAAACGGCATCGCGGACGCGTGCGAACCCGACTGCGACGGCAATGGAATCGCCGATAGCTGCGACATTCTAAACAACCCGAACCTGGACCAGAACGGCAATGGCAAGCTGGATATGTGCGAGGGGTCGCCACGGCCCGGGATCTTCACGACCTATGACGACTTTGACTGGGGAACGGATCCCAACGCTGACCGCGGAACGTTGATCAACGTATGGGACGACCCTTCGGGGCAGTTGCAGCGCAACCCCGTACCTGAAACCACGCCCCCACCGTACATCTGTGTGGCCGTGTCGGGGCGCGGCACTCTCGTGCGCATCGACACGCGCACCGGGCAAGTGCTCGGCGAGTACTACTCCGCACCCAACGGGCGGGGGCGGAATCCCTCGCGCACCACGGTGGACCTCGATGGCTCCGCCTGGGCGTCGAACCGCGACGAGGCGGACAACAACAAAGGGTCCGTGGTCAAGGTGGGCCTGCTAATCGGAGGCACACGCTGCAACGCGGACGGAACGAACGACCCCAACGGGCAGTACCTCAAGCCCCCGTTCGAGTACAACACCTGCCAAGACCGCAACGCTGACGGCCTGATCAAGACCTCGCGCGGGGTCGGCGACGTCCTCCCGTGGCCAAACACCGGCGGCGCCGACAACAATGGCGGCGTGTCCACGGCCGAGGACGAGTGCGTCTGCCAGTACACCCGGGTTAGCGGGACCGCGGCACGCCACATCTCGGTGAACTCTCAGAACGACGTCTGGGTCGGCGGCTATGGTAACAAGAGCTTCGACCTCCTTGACAGTGATACGGGGCAGAGCCTGGCCACGTTTAACGCGGGCGCCGGCGGTTACGGCGGGCTGATCGACTGCCACGGCGTGATCTGGTCGGCTGGCGCCAACTCGGTCTTGCTCTGGTATGACACAAAGAACACCATCCCGACATGGGATGATGCAAACGCAGCTCTTCCCGTCAGCTTCAGCTACGGTGTGGGTATCGACGTCAACGGCGACGTATGGAACGCGCAGTGGACGAGCAACAGCATCATCAAATTCCACCCGGACGGCACGCGTTTTTCGGGTTTCGAGGGTGCCGGAAAGAGCACGGGCGGGTCTGGCGCCCGTGGGGTGGCATGCACGCTGAATGACAACCACATGTGGGTGGCGAACAGTTACAGCAACGCGGTCGCGCGCCTCGACAATGACGGCAACATACTTAAGCTGATCCCGCTCGCCCCGGACGGCTCCACGCCGACCGGCGTGGCGGTCGATTCGGACGGCAAGGTCTGGGCCACCTGCTTGGATTCGAACACCGTCAAACGCATCGATCCAAACGCCGGCGTGGACGGGCTGGGCGCGGTCGACCTGACAGTCGGCCTGGGCGCTAGCGCTGGTCCGTACAACTACAGTGACATGACCGGCATGGTGACCCTCGAGACGTCGGCAACCGGCACCTGGTCGGCCGTGCACGATGGCGGAGTGCTTGGCGCCCGGTGGAACCGCGTGACATGGAACACGGAGAATTGCGCGTCGCCGCCCGAGCCGGATGGGACTTCGTTGACCGTCCAAGTCCGGGCGGCGAACCAGGAGTCGCTGTTGACCAGCGAGCCGTGGACGCTGGTTCCAGCGAGCTGCGCGCCGTTCCCACCGGTGTACGGAAGGTTTGTCCAGCTTCGAGTGCGCTTCAAGGGTTCGTGTCCCGGAGAGGACTTCGCGACGCCGGTGCTTTGTAACCTGACTGTCGCGAGTGTGTGCCCCGGCGACATGAACTGCGACGGGCGCGTCACCTTCGCGGACATCGACCCGTTCGTCGAGGCCCTGTCCGGCGAGTCGGCGTGGAACCAGCACCATCCGGGCTGCCCGTGGCTGAACGCGGACTGCAACCGCGATTGCCACGTGACGTTCGCGGACATCGACCCGTTCGTCGCGGTGATCGGCACGACGTGCCTGCCGTGGCCGTAGCGGTTGGCTATCGGCGTTGAGGCGGCGGCGCGGCATTGAGTTGGGCCGTGGGTGTGTGAGACGGGCCGGGGCGGGTTGGTGCCGTGACACTGACCCGCCCCCTTTCGGTTCGGTAGGCCGCACGAGCAGGCGCCCGGACCCGGAAACTCAGGCCCACGCGGCGCCGCCTTGACCGGGCAACGGCAGGAAGCCTAGAATGTTCAGGAGCAAGTGTAAGCAGCGCCGCCTGGGGCAGCGCGCGGGGCGCGGACCGCACGCAGCGCGGAGCCCGCTTGGGGTGGCAACAGGTCCAAGCCGCTGGAATGTCACGGTAGTTCGGATTCAGACTGACCGTTGGTTGTCGCGTCAATTTCCGTCGTCATGCGGGAGTTCAGCAATGCCCACACGTGATCGAAGAGGCCGGGCTCTGACGCTCACCGAGCTTGTTGTCGTCGGGGCGGCGATCGCTGTCTTCGCGGCGGTCGTCGGTCCGAGCGTCTCCAGGCCGCGGATGATCGCGCAGAGAACGGACTGTCTTTCAAACCTGCAACGGATCGGCGCGGCCCTGCAAGCGTACGCGGCCGAGGACGCTCGCGAGCAGGCGATCCCGATTCATGTGAACATGGTTCGATCGCAATGCTCGGCCGGCCCCTGCCTGCAGAATGGCTACTATCTTTGGCGGACAGCTAACTGGTTCGCCTGGGGTGGCCAATCGGCGACACAAGTGTTTAAGACCACATCCTCGAACGGCTACTACCTGAGCGATGAGCCTAATGTGCCACCCGGTTCGCCGAGTTTCGTGCGCCGACCCGAGTACGCCGCCAGCCGGCGTCCGCTCAACGAGTACATCTCGCCGGACCCGCTCGCCGTTTTTCACTGCCCGGCGGACACGGGGTATCCAAACGACCCGCTCGTTGACGACGCACCATCTGCAAACGCCGGCCGTTCCTGTTTTGAAACGCTAGGGAACAGCTACCGTGCCAGCTTGGGCAGTATGACAACGTTAAGCGGAAGCGGACTTTCCGACTCGACCGGCCACTTCGCGTTTGGTCCCTGGGGGCATCGGCTGTCCGCCCTACCCAACGCAAGCGGGCTGGTCCTGATCGGCGATCCCGTCTGGTTCAATATGCTCGGCACGGATGACGGACAGCATCCCGGCCCGCTGGACATACCCGGCTGGCACGGCGTGAGTTTTGCGGAGAATATCCTATTCTGTGACGGCGGCGCACGACTGACATCGCTGGCTGCCTTGACACATGGGCTTGATCGACGACCAGCACCTCCCGATGGGTTGGCGCTGGACACGCCGGACGTGTGTAACGATTACTTGGATTCGCCGACCTGTGGACCGGCGTGGCAACTCGACTGCTACCCTTCGCCGGGGGCGGTGATCTGGGGCGATTGGTCGAGCGAGCTCATGTATTACTCGGATTGCTGGCCGTGGAAGGATGCCCAGTTGAACCCGGTCCTGTGTGCCAGCTTCGGCGGACCAGCCCTTCGACCAAGTCCCCCGCGTGGAAGTCATCTTTCCGCGTCGTCGATAAGCGCGGACAGCGCGCCCCTGCACGAAGCAAACGGGAGTACGCGATGCCTCGCTCGATAGCCATCGTCGTTGGCTTGTTGACCTTGGTCGCGCCGGCGATCGCCGAGCGGTGCACGCCCCCGGCGGATGACCTGTGGGGAGCAGGCGCGGCTGGCGGCAACGCGAGCCGAGCTTCCTACCTGGAAGACTTCGAGTCGTTCGCGGTCGGCGGGCTCGCCGGCCACCAGGGTTGGAGCGGCTGGGCGAGCAACATCCGCGTGATTGACGACACGCCGATCGGTGGGATGCGGTCGGCCCGACATACCAGCGACGGCAGCGGGTTTGTGGGGTTTGAGATCGTCAGCCCGACGTTCACGCCGGCCTATGGCGTCCTCGCCGCGACGCTGCGGCTGAGCGGCGCCAACGTAACGTACCAGTTCAACGCGCTGGGCGACCAGCCCACCGGGCACGACGGATTCTATTTCAACACGGCGGTGCAGTTCCGAACTGACGGGACGATCGCCGCACTCCAGGCCGCCGGCGGCGTCGGCGTATTCCAGGATACCGCCGGAACGTGGACCCCCGGTGTGCCGTTCCAGATTGCGGTCGAGGTCCTGCCGGATGGAGTGCTGAACGTCTACAAGGACGGCGCGGACATCTTCGCTGGGATGGATATCGGGTTCGTTATGACGGGCACCGCCGGCCGCACACAGCAGTATCTGGGCTGGGCGGACAACGCCATCGGGTCCGCCGGGCAGAGCATGACCGTCGACGACTTCACGAACGTCCTGGTGCCGGAGCCGGCAGCATTGGCGATCGCGTGCGCGTGCCTGGCTGCTCGGCGGCGATGACCCAAACGGCTCAGGGGCCGCCGGCAAAGGGCGAACCCTCGGTTGCCGTGGCAAGAACTCCTACGGACACGTCGTGCCGATCAGCGCCACGAAGCCGTCGATGTCGGCGAAGGTCACGTCCGCATCGCCGGTGCAGTCCGCGTTGATCCAGGGGCACGGGGCATGTGTCCAGGCGGACGCGCCGGAGAGCGCTTCGACGAACCAGTCGATATCCGCGAACGTAACTTCACCGTCGCAGTTCGTGTCGCCGGGGCAGCCGGGCGGCGGCGGACAGAGGTTGGGCTCGCAGGGAGTGCCGACCTGCGGCGTGCCGCCCTGCGCGCGGCATGTGGCGCCAGGCAAATCGGGCAGGCACGTGCCATCGGGCATGCAGCAGGCGCCTTTGCAGTTCAGATCGAACACGTATGCCGAGCCGGTGTTGTACCCGACCGTGTCGTCCAGGGTCGCCCCGATCACCGCTGTACTGCCGTTGAGGGCAACCGCGTAGCCGAAGTAGTCCTCCGGCGCCCCGTCCGCGACGGTCAGCTTCGCCTCCTGGATCCACGGCGTGCCCGAGCGGCGGAACACGTATGCCGCGCCCGCGTCAGTCTTGCCCGGGCGGTCATCGCCGTAAGCTCCGATCACGGCGGTATCGCCGAAGATCGCCACTGAATTGCCAAACCAGTCGTGCGCGGCGGCATCCGCGGCGGTCAGCTTGAACCGCTGGGTCCACGCCGTGCCCGAGCGGACAAAGACATACGCTGAGCCCGCGTCGGTCTTGCCCGGCTGGTCGTCGCCGTAGGCTCCGATCACGGCCGTGTCGCCGGCAATCGCGACCGAGATGCCGAAGTAGGCGTAGGCTGCGGCGTCGTAGGGCGTCAGGCGGGTCCGCGATCCCCAAGTCGTGCCCGAGCGGAGAAACATGTACGCGGCGCCGGCGGCGGTCTTGCCCGAATTACTGTCTTCGGACGCCCCGATCACCGCCGTGTCGCCGTCGATCGCAACGGAGTGCCCGAAGGCTGCGCGTGAAGCGGTGGGGAGGAGGCGCGCTTGCTGCGTCCACACGCCGCCGGCACGGACGAAGACGTACGCGACGCCGGTGGGATAGCCAGATAGTGTGTAACGGTGTGCTCCAACGAGTGTGGTGTTGCCGCTGATCGCGACGGCGTTGCCGAACTCGGCATGAGCCGTGAAGTCGGAGGCGGTCAGCTTGGCCTGTTGCGTCCACACCCCGCCCGCACGGACGAAGACGAATGCGGCACCCGCGTCGACCCGTTCATTGGGGTCATTGCCTGACGCCCCAATCACCGCGGTGTCGCCCGCCAACGCTACGGCGAACCCGAAATGGTCGTATTCGCCCGTGTCCGAGGGCTCCAGCCGGGCCTGCTGGACCCACGTCGAGCCGGAGCGGACAAACACGTAGGCCGCACCGGCCTCGTACGGGCCGCCGGTGTAGTAGTGGTCATAGTAGGGGGCCCCGATCACCACGGTGTCGCCGTCGAGCGCGACCGCGTAGCCGAAGCTGTCCCGGGCAAAAACGTCAGTGGCGATGAGCTCAGCCAGCTCCTGCGGATCGCAGCCGCACACATCGCCGACTCCATCGCCGTCGGTGTCAGCTTGGTCCGGGTTGCTCACCCTCGGGCAGTTGTCGCAGGCGTCCGGCACGCCATCGCGGTCGGTATCGGTCTGGTCGGGATTGTAATCCAGCGGGCAGCGGTCACATGCGTCCCCGAGGCCGTCGCCGTCCGCGTCGGCCTGGTCCGGATTGGGCACAAGCGGGCAGTTGTCGCAGGCATCGCCCACGCCATCCGAGTCGACATCCGCCTGATCGTAATTGGACACTGAGGGGCAGTTGTCCATGTCGTCGAAAATGCCGTCGCCGTCGTTGTCCAATTGACATGCGAGATCAAACGCATACGCCGCGCCGGCATCGACCCCGCCCGCGTGGTTGGCGTGATACGCCCCGACGAAAGCGGTGTCGCCCGCGAGCGCGACGGCGGCGCCGAATCCGTCATTGGCGGCGGCGTCCCAGGCGGTTAACTTGGCTTGCTGCGTCCACACGCCATCCGCGCGCACGAAGACATACGCCGCGCCGGCGTCGGGCTTGCCTGGTTGGTCGTCGTAGGCCGCCCCCACAAGGGCGATGTTGCCAGCCAGCGCCACAGACCAGCCGAAGTAGGCATTGGGAGCGGCGTCCGCGGCCGTCAGCTTCGCCTGCTGGATCCAGGTGTTGCCGGTGTGGACAAAGACGTACGCCGAGCCGGCGTCGGTCTTGCCGTCATGGTCGTCATACAACGCGCCGACGATCGCCGTGTCATAATTCAGCGCTACCGAACGGCCGAAGTAGGCGCCGGCGGCGGCGTCCGTGGCAACGAGCTTGATTTGCTGCGACCAGGCGCTGCCCGAGCGGACGAACACGTACGCGGAGCCGGCGTCGATCCCACCGGCGTGGTCGTCCTGGCAAGCCCCGATCAGCAGCCAGTCACGGTGCACAGCGACGGCGCAGCCAAAGCGATCCGACGATGCGCCATCCGAGGCACAGACCGGATTGGACGGCAACGTCCAGTGCCCCGCGGAGCGTGTGCACACAACCGCCGCGCCCGCATCCACCGCCACCGGCGGCCAACAGGACGGATCGGCGTGGTCTCCCCCTACTACGGCCGTGTCGCCGTCTATCGCCACGGCAATACCGTAGTACGCGTAGTCGGTGGGGAGGGTGTAGAGCAGAGTGAGCTTAATCTGCTGCGTCCACACGGCACCTGAACGCGTGAACACGTACGCTGACCCGACGTCGACGTTGGGGTCATCGTCCCGGCAGGCTCCGATTACCACCGTATCGCCGCTGATCGCGACCGAGACGCCGAACGCGTCACCGGCGGCGGCATCGGCCGCGGTCAACTTCGCCTGCTGGATCCACGTGTCCCCCGCGCGCACGAAGACGTATGCCGCGCCGGCGTTGATCTTGCCGAGATAGTCCTCTCCGGGCGCACCAATCACCACGGTATCGCCATCGACCGCGACCGCCGTGCCGAGGTAGTCGTAGCTGGTCGCGTCATCGGCGACAAGTTTGCCCAGCTCCAGCGCGGAGCCGCAATTGTCGCACGCATCGCCAACCCCATCCCCGTCGCTGTCCGCCTGGTCGGGGTTGAACGTGCGCGGGCAGTTGTCACAGGCGTCGCCGAGGCCGTCGGCATCGCTGTCGCTCTGATCGGGGTTGTAGCGCAGTGGGCAGTTATCACATGCGTCGCCAACGCCGTCCGCATCGGCGTCAGTCTGGTCGGGGTTTGCCACGCCAGGGCAATTGTCGCAGGCCTCGCCGCGGCCGTCGCCGTCGGCATCTTCCTGGCCGGGGTTGTAGACCTGCGGGCAGTTGTCAGCATGATTGAACACACCATCGGCGTCTTCGTCCGCGTCGCAGGGCAGGTTAAAGACGTAGGCCGCGCTGTTCTCGGTGCCGCTGACCTGGTCGAGCGCCCGGGCCCCGATCAGTGCCGTGCCGCCGTCCAAGGCGACCGAGTAACCGAAAACGTCGCCTGGCGCAGCGTCCGTGGCGGTCAGCTCGGCCTGCTGCGTCCAGCCGTCGGATGTGCGGACGAATACGTACGCGGAGCCGGCGTCGGACCCGCCCGCGGAATCGTGGGAATATGCCCCAATGAGCGCGATGCCGTGCTGCAACGCGACCGCACAACCAAACATATCACTTGCTGCTGCATCGAGGGCTGTCAGCTTGGCTTGCTGCGTCCACACGCCGCCGGCGCGGGCAAACACGTATGCGGCCCCGGCGCCCCCGGAGACCCCGATCACTGCCATGTCGCCGTGCAGTGCGACCGCATGGCCAAAGCCGCCAGTATAATCGCCACGCAGCTTCGCCTGCTGCGTCCAGACTCCGCCCGACCGGGTAAACACGAAGGCCGAGCCGCCGCCAACGTCACGCGCTTCCCCGATTACGGCTGTGTCGGCCTCCAGCGCAACGGAGCACCCAAACTCGTTGCCGTCCACTGCGTTCGGATCCCGCAATCTGGTCTGCTCGGTCCACGTCCCGGCCGAGCGAACAAACACGTACGCCGCGCCGGCAGAACTCGCGTACACGGAACACGCCCCGGCGATCGCCGTGTTGCCGTCCACTGCGACCGAGTACCCAAGTCCCGTAGCACCCGGGGCTGTCAACTTGGCCTGCTGAACCCACACGCCGCCGGAACGGACGAATACGTACGCTGCGCTCGTGGAATCCGCCCCGACCACCGCCGTGTCGTTGCTAACGGCAACCGAACACCCGAAGTTGCCAGACGCCGACCCGCCTGACGCGACCAACCTGGCCTGCTGAGCCCACACCCCATTCGAGCGAACAAAAACGTACGCCGCACCGCAGGTGCCTCCCGCCGCGCACGCCTCGCCAGGGGCGCCGACCACTGCCGTATCGCCGTCCAACGCGACAGCCAATCGATGGGGATACGCTCCCGTCTTTCCCGCAATCAGTTTGACCAGCTCTTCGGGCAACCCACAGGGATCGCAGGCGTCGCCTGTTCCATCTCCGTCGCTGTCCGCCTGGTCAGGGTTGAACGCCTGCGGGCAATTGTCGCACGCGTCGCCGACCCCGTCGGCGTCCACATCGGCTTGGTCGGGATTCGGGACGAGGGGGCAGTTGTCGACGTCGTCAGGCCAGCCGTCCTGGTCAGTGTCAGCGACACGACTGACAATGCGCGCGTGGGGTGCGCCGCTCGGCGATGTAGCGCCATCCACATAGATGACGCGCGCCTGCATGACCGACGCAAGCAGCCCCAACGACATGCACGTCAGCGCACGCACCACGGTTTTCTTATGCCCATTGGTTGGCCTCGCGGAACTCATCTGAACCTCCCTTGGCCCGCTTCTGCGGGCGTTGCCGAACCCGATCGCCGAGCGGACGTCGTGCGTCCGCGGGAAACTGCCCTGTCACGGGCACGTTGATTGGGCCGCGATGGCCTGCCCCAGCGGATCCATAAACGGCCCCACGATGTACTCTGGGGCCACACGAAGACCCCGGTCGCAAACCGCACAAATTCGGCGTGGCCGTCCCAAAACGCCGTGCAGTATGCCTGGGCGGAGATGTGCCATGGTCAGCGCGGCCGCCGCATCAACCGCCGCCTGGATCGTCGGGTACCGGGCCGGCACGTTCAGCGTGGCGGCCCAGACCGTACCCGGACCCAGGATCGCCAGGAAGGCTAAGCCCCATCCCAGTCGGATCGGCCGATTCGGTGAGCCACTGCCGAACATGGCGTCTCTTCCTCTGAACAAGCCGGCTGACTTTCCATAGTAGCAGCCACCGGCATCGGGACTGCCTTGCTTATCCAAGTCGCGGCTGCGCCGCAGGCACGCCACGCCCCGGCCTGAGAACCCGCCGCTCAACCGGCCAAGCGACGAAACAGGCCGTTTTCTCACGGCGGATTCAGAAGATGGTGCCCGGGCATCGCGACCTGCCCCCGCGCGCCGGCGTGGCCCTGCCGCGTCGCGGCGGTTGCCTTGGGAACTGAGCCTCCACCCACGTATCCGCATTGTAACGACTCGCGCCCAGCCACCCAAACCTGCACGCGCTCGGCGAAGATGCTCATCGATCCGGCACCTCCACCTGGAGTTTGGCCGCCTCGTACGCCAGGTCACGAAACGGGATGACCGTGTAGTCCGGCGTCACGTGCAGGCCCTTGCGGATGCGCGTGAAGACAGCATGCCCATCGAGGAACGCCAGGCTGTGCATGCGCGGCTTAGCATGCCACTCGATCCGATCCAAGCAGTTGAACTGCCATTCGTTAAGCCAGCCGGCATCACCCAGCAGCACCAGCTCGGCGTGGCTCGTGGTCACCTGCGAGACATTCAGCTTCTTGAGCTGGCGGTTCACCTTGTAGAGCACCGTCTTTGCCGGGTCGCTCGACAGCACGTTGAGCTGGTCCTGGCCGATCAGCATCAGGTTCGTCAGGTAGCTCGTGCCGTAGTACGTGAAGTTGGTCGGCCGCGCCTCCTCGCTGCCCGTGTCGCTCGGACAGCGATAAACACCGCCCAGACTGGGATCCAGCACCGAGTCGAGCCGGAGATACCGGTTGAACGGCTTGGGGATTGGATCGGTGGCCGGCAGACCGGGCCACGGCAACTGGTTTGTGCCCTGGGCGCCGCCATAGTTGTAATTGACGTTAATGCCCTGCAGAAAAGCCCCGGCGTTCTCGTCCAGGTAGAAGCGAGAGGCCATGGCGAGTTGCCGTGCATTCGAGAGACATACCAGCCGACGCGTCTGCTGGCGGGCATTGCGCAGCGCTGGCAGGAGGATCGACAATAGCAGGGCGATGATTGCGACCACCACGAGCAACTCGATCAGCGTGAAGCCCACGTGGCTCGTACAGGTGCAACGCCGTGTCACATTCGTGGGCATCGTCATACCGCTCACGCTCATTCCAGCCCAGCCTGAGCCGCCCCCGCGTCGGCGGCCGTCAGTTGCGCGAGACGGGCCCGGGCGGACTCCGCAATCCAGCCCGCGCCCGCCGACAGGCAGCGCTCAAACCACGACTGGGCCTCTGACGAGTGTCCGGCACGATAGGCGCGCTCCCCGGCGACAAAGTACGCCAATGCCGCGGAACCGGAGGGCATCTGCGCCAGAAGCTGCTCGGGAGACATATCCGGATCCAGCAGGAACGCCATCGCCGCGTGCTCGGGCAGTTGCTCCGGCGTCCGAGCCAGTATTTCCCGGGCGCGCTCCAGTCGGCCGGCCTGCCACTCCAGCAGGAACCAGCCCAACGACATCCGCTGCACGGCGATCTTGACCGCCTCCCCGTCCGCGTCGAATTCCCGGTTTCGGGCGGCCAGACGGATGTCGCTGCCCACCTGCTGCGCCAGCGCCTGGCTGGCCTGCCGATAGAAGCCGAAGCAGATGAACGCGGCGCTGATCGCGATCACGAACACGCTACTTAGCGTGAGCGTCGCCGTCAGGTTCCGTCGCGCCAGTTTGCGGAACACGTACAACGCGCTGTCGCGCTTGGCTTCGATGGCTTCCCCCGCGAGGTAGTGCCGGATGTCCCGGGCCAGCTCCACCACGCTCTGGTAGCGCCGGTCGCGCTCCTTGGCCAGCGCCTTCAGAACGATGGTCTGTAGCTCGTCATCAATGGGGCAGGTTCGGGACCGAAACCGGCGCGCGGTGCGGTGCTTGACCCCCGACGCGCTTGACCAGCGTTGGCTGGGCGGCGCCGGCGGCGTTTCCACGATGTGCCGCGCGACCTCCAGCCACGTGCCCTCCACCACATACGGGAACTGACCCGTCAGCAACTTGTACAGGATCACGCCCAGCGCATAGACGTCCGTGCGGGTGTCAACTTCGCTCGTGTCCCCACGAGCTTGCTCGGGCGCCATGTACTGCAGCGTCCCCATCACCTCATGCATGATCGTCAGTTGCTGCTCCTCCGTTTGCAGCAACGGGCGCGCCAACCCGAAGTCGAGGATCTTCGGCTCTCCCTCCCGATCCACCAGGATGTTCGACGGCTTGAGGTCGCGGTGAATCACGCCGCGCCGGTGGGCATGCTCCACCGCGTCGCAGACCTTCCCGTATATGGCCAGCAGTTGCTCGAGGGCCAGACCGCTTTGGTGAACGTAAACGTGCAGCGGAGTGCCGTCCACGTAGTCCATCACGTAGAACAACTGCCCGTCGACGGCGATGCCGCTGTGGAAGATGGCGACGATGTTCGGGTGGTTGAGCTGGGCCGCGAACTCAATCTCGCGCTCGAAGCGCTTCCGGGCCGCCACGGAAGCGTACACGCCCTCCTTTAGAACCTTGACGGCGACCCGGCGGTGAGTGCCGGCCTGCAGCGCCTCGAAAACAACCCCTTGGCCACCTCGGCCCAACTCGCGGATCACTTCGTAGCCGGGAAACAGGTCCCTCGGTCGCGCGTCAGGGTCGTCGACGCGGCTGGGAATCGCCGCCCCCTCGGGCGATACGGCGGTTGCGCTCTCCGCGCCCCGCACCGCTGTTTGCGGTTGCTGCGAGCTCCCGAGGCCGGGCGGTTCTTTCAGCTTTCGCAGCACCCGCTCGTCCGCGAGGCACTCGTCCACCCTCTCGCGGCAGTCCCCGCATTCCGCGATGTGCCGTCGGAGCGGCTTCGCGTCGGTCGACGAGAGGGCGTCCCGGGCGAGCATCTCAACCTGTTCCGCTGTCAGGCAGTCCACGCTGCGAACTCCCGCTCGAAGGTCAGTGCCCTGAGCGTCGCCAGCCGCCGGCGTCCCCTCACCGCCGCGCACGATCGTGCCCCCCTGGGCCCGAGGGCCATGCCCCGGGCCGGTCCCTCGGGCTTAACACTTATTGGCTCCCCGACACCAGGTCTTTCACGAGATTTCCTCCATGTCACGCTGCAGCTCCCGCAAGTGCCTCAGCACGCGGCTCTTGTGAACGTACACCGCATCACGCGTAATCCCCAAATTGGCGGCCACCCGATCGGCCGGCCAGTCTTCCAGGGCGTAGAGCCGGAATGCCTGGAAGGTCTGCGGATCCACGTGTGCGCGCGCGAGTTGCAAGCAGGCGCTGAGCTGCGCGCGCTCCCACTCCTGCTCAAACAGGTCGGTCAGTTCGTGGTCGTCTGGAATGCGGTCCAGAAACCGCGTTGTGCCGGCCGCGTCGGCCACCTGCACTTCCCGCTGCGCCGGTCGTCGCTGGGCCTCGCAGACCTTGTTGAACGCGATGCCTTGCAGCCAAGCCCGCAGCCGCCCACGTTTCCGGTCGTAGTCGCCCGCCCGGAAACGCTCCAGAAAGACCACCAGCGTCTCCTGGATGACGTCCTGCGCGTCGTGCTCCTGGAAACCCGCCCGGCGGGCAAAGGCCATCAACACCGGCCCGTAGCGCGCACAAAACTCCCGCCAGGCTTGGTCGTTGCCTTCCTGCCGCAGCCCTTGCAGAAGTGTCGTGCTCGTCACCGTCGTGGACATGGCTGCTGTTGCCCCTCGGAACGCAGGCCACGGTGCCATTCGGTTCCCGACCCCAACAGGATACCGTCTCACCGGGCCGCTTAGAGCAATTTCACTTTTCCCCTTGCGCCGGGAGCGCGCACGCGCTTATAGAGGGTCGCAGCACAAGGAGGTGTTGCGATGCCGGCGTATTCGTTGGATCTTCGGCAACGGGTTTTGG
>Ga0182017_10001052_pt1 | contig 21688 bp, 9 predicted proteins | sample 712E3DmetaG_FD_120492 | JGI IMG/M metagenome (GOLD analysis project Ga0182017, IMG submission 120492) | Permafrost microbial communities from Stordalen Mire, Sweden - 712E3D metaG | ecosystem: Environmental > Terrestrial > Soil > Wetlands > Permafrost | place: Sweden: Stordalen | collected... | reverse complement strand
GGTTCCCCGGGAACGATCTACGACGATTCCGACCCGAACAATCTCGCGCTCTGGAGCTGCCTCGATGTCACACAGAACGCTCCGAATCTTGCTGTCACCTTGGTTGAGGCACCCAACCAGGGACATCCGCAGCAGTTTGCTTGGCATCGTTTCCAGATGAGCGATGACGGCCTCATCAGCGGGGAAGCTCTGATGGGCCTCAAATCCTTCGCTGTGAGCGATGGTCGCATGGTCTCGACGCCTGCTTCCGACAGCTACCTCGTGGCCTGGCAGAACAAGGCGACCAACGGCGGCACGTACTTCGCAAGTCTCATCCCCCCTGCCCCCGATGCCGGCCCGGATGCCATCGACTTTGTGATCTCCCGCCTCGTAATAGCCTCCGCGCTCCTGGGCGGCTACCCGAATATGCCCGAGCTCGCCTGGATCGCCCCTGCTGGGTACGATCTCACCATCGGACTGGCGCCCTCCCGGGGTCCTGAGGTTGTGCGATTCAACTTCTTCGGAGACCCGCGGGGAAAGGCCCTCTACTTGCCCAGCGTGTCCGGGCACACGGGTCCGGTGTCCGCCTGGGTAGGCAGTGACGCGGTCTATGTCACCTACCTCGACATGCCGGGCTCGGCCACTCGGGCGGACGCCGCTGTCCCGACAGGGAGTCATCGCTTCCTCGTCACCGTGTTGAGTCCTGCCGAATTACCTTAGAGCGTTACCGCGGCGCTTCACAGGCTGCAAATGTGAGCCTCCGGGAAATAATCCTGGGCTACGATCAGTTAACGAATCGCAACCTGACCATGCTGTTTCGCGCTGCTCCATCCAAGGCCGACTTCGAACGCGAGGTGATGCCGCATCTCCGCCTTCTCTACGGCGTGGCCCTACGCATGACCAGAGCCGAGGGTGACGCCGAAGACTTGGTGCAGGAAACCTTGCTGCGGGCCTACCGTTTCTGGGACGGCTTCGAGGCTGGCACCAACTGCAAGGCGTGGCTGCTGCGTATTCTCACCAATTCCTTCCGTAACCGCTACCGGGAGCGGGAGCGCGAACAGGAAATCCTGGGTGAGGTGGAATCCTGCGACGCGCATCTCGGTCAGTTTCAAGGTCACAACCCGCGCGACGCTGAAAGCGCACTCTTCGGCCGCATGCTCTCGCGCGACGTGGAGAAAGCCCTCGGCGCCTTGCCTACGGAGTTCCGGTTGCCCGTCATCTTGGCCGACCTGGAAGACTTGTCATACAAGGAGATTGCCGATGTGATGGGGTGCCCCGCGGGCACGGTCATGAGCCGGCTCTATCGCGGGCGAAAGCTGCTGCAGAAACGGCTTTTTGACTACGCGGTCGAATCGGGGATCATCCGCGGTCAGCAAGGCCCCAGCGAAGCAGAGGCGGACGGGAAAGCGGAGGCGCAGGTGCTTGATCTGGACGGTTTCCGCAAGATGAAACGGGAGGACGGGTGACGGGAATGAAGTGCTCGGAAGCGGACGCCATCCTGTACGCCTTTGTCGACGGCGAGCTGTCAGGCTCCGATCGGACGGCCTACGAGGCCCACCTCGTGAGCTGTGATGCCTGCACGCGCGCCACGCGTTTGCAGGCGCGTTTCAAGGCGGCCCTGCGCGGGCATCTGCCGCGGCCGGAAGTCCCGGAGGGGTTGCGCCAGCGCCTTCACTGTGCGCTTGAGGCCGAGCCCCGCGTGCGACGTCAGTGGCCTTGGCAGGCCTACCCGCGCATCTTCACCCTGGCTATTGCGGCATCGGCAGCGGTCGTGTTGTTGGTGGCAAGCCCGCGCCGGCGCCCCTCGTCTCCTGTGCTCGAGCAGGCCCTGTCCACCTTCCATCACGACGTGCCGCTCGACGTGCTGTCACAGAGTTGCGCCGCGGTCACCGACTGGTTTCGCGGCAAGCTCGACTTCACCATGCCACCGCCAGCCGGCGCCGACCGGGCGCGCTGCCAGGGCGGCCGGCTGGTGAATGTGCGCGAGCGCTTTGGGGCCTATGTCGTCTACCAGGTCCCGGCCGGCCACCGCCTGGGGCTGATGGTGTTTCCAGCCGATGATGACCTCGCCTTTGGCCCGCGCCGCCGGACCCTGGGCGGGCGGGACGTATACGTGGGCAGCAGCCGCGGCGTATCGACCGCCGCGTACCACGGACCGGACGGGCTCACCTACGTGTTCACGGCGGACCTTGACGAGGACGCGTTGGCTCACTGGGTCGAGACGGTGTACCTGGAACGGCACTAGCTTAGTGCGCTTGGTACTGCAGGCCCATCCGTAGTAACGTCGCCTATCCTCATGGCCACGAGAACGCTTCTGTGCGTAGAGCCGGACCAGGCTGCCCTGCAAGTTCTGTCGGCAACGCTGGCGCCCCACGGCTTCGAGATCGTGAACATCACCAACGGCGACGAGGCGGTGGAATGGAGCCGGCAGAACCGTCCTGGACTGATCATCGTCTCGGTCGAGCCCAAGAAGGTCGGCTATGCCATCTGCAACAAGCTTAAGCGCAGCGCGGATCTGAAGGACATTCCACTCATCCTGACCTCATCGGACGAGGTGCCTGCCAAGTTCGAACAGCACAAGACCTTCAAGCTGCGTGCTGACGAGTACATCTTCAAGCCCTTCGACTCTGACGAGCTTTGCCGAAAAGTGGACAAGCTGGTGGGATTGGGCGTGCCGGTTTCTGCCACGACTGATGAGGCATTCCTGAACTCTGACCTGCTCTCGTCCGAAATCGCCATCGAGGCGGATGACATCGTCGACGAATCTCATATTCCCACCCCGCCACCAGCCTCGTCCCATGCGCCAGGCGGTGGGGGGGTCGTGGAAATGGAAGCAGAGGCAAACGAGTCGGGCGCGATGGCAGGCCTGGACTCGATCTTCGACAAAGAAGCTCAGGCGGCTTTCGACGCTCTCGAGATTCACGTGCCGGCTACGGTGAGCGCGCCGGCGCCTGGCGAGCCGGCCGCTCTGGACGAGAAACCTGAGTCCTGGGACGAACGGGCCGCCACCTCTGTAGCCCTGTCGAGTCTCGCGTCCGATCTGCTGCCGCCGGCCGCCGAGGCTGGTCTGTCTGGCGATGTGGGAACTGTGCCGATGATGCCGGGCATGGTGCCGCCTGTCGAGACGGTGGAGGACACGGCACAGTCCGTCCCGTCTGAGACGCAACCCAACATCGCAGCCAGCATGCTGCGCGAGCCGGGCGACGAAGCAGGCTTTCCGCCCGAGCCGGACGCAGTGAACGCCACATCCCTGGAGGCCCTCGCAGTGGGTGACGCCCCCGAGGGGTTGCTGGCCGAACTGCAGGAGCGCATCCACGCGCTGGAGAACGACAAGCGCCGCTTGCAGAGTGAGCTGGAGGATTTGAGTGGGCGTCTGCAGGCGCAACCTTTCCACCGGGAAAGGGACCTGCTCGGTCTGCGCGAAACCATCAACCGTAAAGAGAAGGATCTGCTTGACCTACGGGACGCGCTCGATGCCAAAGAGCGCCAGATGCTCGACCACAAGGACCGGATGCGCGAGCACGAGCGCGCGCGCCGCGATCTCGAGGAGAAGATGCTCGCCATGGAGAAGAGCCTGGTCTACGCCAGCGAGCGCGTGACCGCTCTCGGCCAGGACAAGGATCGATCCGTCGAGCGCGAGCGCGCGCTCAAGGTGCGACTCGACGATAGTCACCTCGAACTCGCCAAAACGCAGGATGAGCTCGAGTCCCTGCGAAAGCGGCTCGCGACCGCCGAGGATCGGTCCCGTGCCGAGATCGACAAGATTCGCCAGGATCTGGAGAACCACGTCTCGGACATGGAGCAGGTTCACCGGGCCGAAATCGCGCAGATGACAAACGAGCGCCAGGCGGCTGAGGCGGCACGGGAGGAGCAGGTTCGGACGGAAAAAGCGCGTATGGAGATGGACCGTGCGGCGGAGCTGGAGGCACAGCAGCGGCGCGCGGCCGATGAGGTTGCGGCTGCGGAGGACCGCCATGATGTCGAGCTGACGCGGATGCGGCGCGAGCAAGAAAAGGCCATCGCCTCAATCAGGGAAGAGTCGAGCGCCCAGCTTGCAGCGGAGCGCCAAGCCCATGAGGCGGCTTTGGAGGACAAGGAGCGCGACCACAAGAACGAAATCCAGGACCTACGCCGCCGGCTGGAAGACGAGCTGGCCGCCGCGGAAGGACGGCGCCAGCGTGACTTGGAAGAAGCGGCCGCGCGCCAATCGGCCGAGCTAACCGCGGCCGACGAACGACGCCGCGCCGAGCTGCAGACGCGAGACGAGGAGCACCACAACGCGGTGGCCGAGATGGACCGCCGGCACCTGGACGAGAAGAGCGAGATAGCCGAGCGCCACCGTGCGGAATTGGATCAGGCTGCGGAACGGGTTGCGCGGACTGAGGGCGAGTTGGCGGCCCGCACGCAGGAGCTGGCCGAAGTCAGCCGGCGCGTGCTGCGCGTAGAGGGCGAGCTTGACACCACACGCGCGGACCTTCGCGACCGCGAGGTCAAGGTGGCCCAGGCGCGTGATCACGCGAGCGAGCTGGAGACCAAGCTGGCTGGTTTCGAGGACCAGATCCTGCGCGCCTACCAGAAACTGCGCAACGACGACAAGATCGTAGACAAGGCGAAGCGTGCCTTGGCCGTGGCGCTCACCCTGCTTGACGATCGGGGCGCGACTGCGCCTGCAGCAACGCCCCCGGCACGTTCTCCGGACGAGGGCGGTAGCTGAATCTTGTGACTGCAGCGTCGTGTGGGGAGTTCGGCGGAGCCTGTGGGGAAATTGCGGGCCGCCCGAAGGGCCGGCCCGCGGACGGCGGGTCGCGTGGGCGAGGGCGTGGGGGTGAGCGAGTTCGTGTGCGGAAGGCGGGAGGCGGAGAGCGTGGTGCGTGCCCCTCACGCGAGTCGCCCACGCAGCCCGCGGCACGCTGGTCGCTGTCGCTCATGCGCACGCCGACCGACCTACGCTGGCCGGGGAGGCCAGTCGCCTATGCCAGCCTGCCGCGCCCTGTGGTGAAATCAGCTAGCCAAATTCTTGGGCGATGCTCTCATGCGTGAAGTGACCGGGAACCTGGGCGGGTTGAAGCCCAGCGAGCTGAAAGCCCTCGAGCGCGTGTATCGACGCCGCGTGCCGCCGCACGAACTGGTGTCAGTTGAGCTGGCCACTTTCATATGCGGGCTGTCGCGCGACATGGCGCGGCAAGTGGGTGTTCTGGTCTCGCGCCGGGGCGATATCGAGCACGTCGTAGTCGGCGATGCCTCACGCATCATGCTGCCGGCGGTGGGGCGCGTGCGCGCCGGTCACGGGCGCTTCCGCGGGCTGCGCCTGGTGCACACCCACCTGCGCAACGAGCCCATCTCACGCGACGATTTGGTCGACCTGGCCCTGCTACGGCTGGACCTGGTGGCGGCAGTGGGCGTGACCCAGGACGGACGGCCGAGCGACTTGCATGTAGCCCACCTGATGCCCCCGCGCGAGAAACTGTCGCCGTGGACCGTGCTGGCGCCAGTGCCCTTCCTCCGCGCGTCGGTCGATGTGGAGGAACTAGTGGGCGCACTGGAGGAGGAATTCGACCGCGCCTTGCCCACGACCCGCGCAACCTCGGGCGCCGAGCGCGCCGTGCTGGTCGTCATGGAGTCGCGCCAGACGCGTGCCTCGGGTAGTACGGAGAGTCGGGTGCACGAGCTGCGCGAGCTGTGTCGGACTGCGGGGATCGCGGTCGCCGATGTGGCCATTCAGCGCCGGCCCGAGCCTGACCCCAAGTACCTCATTGGCCGCGGCAAGCTGGAGGATGTGCTGGTGCGGGCCATGCAGTACGACGCTGGCCTGCTTATCTTCGACCCCGATCTGACGCCCGGACAGGCCCACGCTATTTCTGATTTCACCGATCTCAAAGTCATCGACCGCACCATCCTCATCCTGGACATCTTCGCCCAGCGGGCGCGCAGCCGCGACGCCAAGCTGCAGGTTGAGTTGGCACAGCTACGCTACCGGCTGCCGCGCCTGCAGGAAGAGAACACCATGATGAGCCGACTGGTTGGTGGCATTGGCGGTCGCGGCCCGGGCGAAACCAAGTTGGAGATCGGCCGCCGCCGCGCGCGTGAACGGGTGCATCGACTGGAGCAAGAAATCGCCCACACTCGCCGCCAGCGCGCCGGGCGCCGCGCCGAGCGCACCCGGCGCGCCGTGCCCATCGTGGGCATCGTGGGCTACACCAACGCGGGCAAGTCCACCTTGCTCAACACCTTGACCGGCAGCGAGGTGCTGGTCGAGGACAAGCTGTTTGCCACGCTCGATCCCACAACCCGACGGCTGCGTTTCCCGCGCGAGCGCGAGCTGATCCTGGCCGACACGGTGGGCTTCATTCGCGACCTGCCCAAGGACTTGGCGCAGGCGTTCCGCGCCACCCTGGAGGAGCTGCAGGACGCGGACTTGTTCCTGCACGTCGTCGATAGCGCGGATCCAAACCGGGAGGCGCAAATCGTGGCTGTCGAACGCATTCTGAAAGACCTCGATCTGGCCAGCACGCCCCGTTTGCTCGTCTACAACAAGATCGATCGCCTGCCACCAGACGAACGCGCCAGACTGGCTATCGACCGGCAGACCATCACGTTGAGCGCGCTCGACGCCCAGACCACCCGGCCCCTGCTCGGGGCCATGGAAGAGGTCCTTTGGCGCGAGGGCCGCATGGAGCGCGGAACCCTGCTTGGCCGTGTTGCAGATCGGGCGGACGGTCTAGAATCTCACGATCTCGATCGTACAGAATGACGAGCAGCCGTCGCCAGAGATGAGGTTGCCGTCGTCACAGGTCTCGCCATCTGCGACGTCGAGAACGCCGTTGCCGCAGGCGGGACGGTAGGTGCAGTTGAGCTCGCAGCTGCTGTCGGGCAACTTCACGCCCCCGGTGTCGCACTGTTCGCCGAACAAGCTGTCCGTCTTGCCGTCGCCACAGAAGGGACTCAGCTTGCACCCTGGGGCGCAGCCCGGCTTGCCGTTGATCCCGTAGGTGGTCAGGTTCACACCTGACCGGCCCCCACGCCGCCGCAGCCGCAGCGACAAGAGAGTGGCGCCGAGCAAGACGAGGGGCCGTCCAGGCGTCTCGCTCGCCGCCTGGCCCAGATTGCAGCTGCACCCCTTGTGGCCCAGCCCCATCGTGCTGCTGGCGTCGGGCGGGGAGGAATCCCTGCTGCCATCGGCGCGGGCGGCGTCGGAGGGGAAGGAATCTCTTCCTGCATCGGGGCTACCATTCGCGCCGCCCATCCCATTGTCTCCACCTGCGCCGCCGCGTGGGCTACTGCTGGTGCCGCCCGCGCCGCCCGCGACGATCCCACCCGCACCAGCTGTGCCGCCGCTGGTGGTGCCACTCATACCGCCGCCGTTCACGCCGCCCGAGGCTGTGCCACCCGCACCAGCCGCACCGTCTGCGCCGCCCGTCGTCGTGCCGCCGAACCCAGTTGTGCCACCGAGGCTGCCAGCGCCTCCCGCAGCCATTCCACCAAGCCCACTTGCGCCGCCCCGTCCACTCGCTCCACCCGCGCCGGTTCCGCCGAAACCGCCTATGCCGCCGGTGCCGCCGCCAAAACCACCCGTGCCGCCAGTGCCGCCACTGTTGCAGTCGAAAGGATCGACCTCTAGACACGCGCCGGCGCCGCTGCACGCCCTACAGGTCCCGCAGGCTGTTCCGTTTTGCGGATAGTCGCAAGCGCCAGCGCCGTTGCAGGTCGAGCGACAAACGCCGCTGCCGAGGCCGCATTCCTTCTGTGGATCGCTGCCTGCGGCGTAGGCAGAGCATTTGCCAGCTTGACCGGCCTGATTGCAAGACACGCAGATTCCGTCGCACGCGCTCTCGCAACACACACCGTCCACGCAGAAGCCAGAAGCGCAGGCACTCGCGCTGGAACAGGCTGTGCCGTTCTTTGCGTTGCAACTGCCGCCAGCGCCGCACGCTTGTCCGGGGCAGCTACCAGAAACTTCGGTGCCCGCGGCCGCTGCGGTGCAGGTGCCTTCGTGGCCGGCGACACTGCAGGATTGGCAGGACCCGGAACAAGCGACGATTGAGCAGCAAACGCCATCCACGCAGAAGCCCGAGGCGCAGTTCTGCGCCGTGGCGGCAGTGCACCCCTCGCCATTGCCGAGATTGTTTACCTTGTACTCCCATACTTCGCCCGGGTCCGTGCCCGCGCCGAAGAGCACGATCACCCCGCGCTGGCTGTCAAAGGCCATGACACCCGACCCGGTTGGGCCCGTGGACTGCGAGCGCACGTACCAGGTTGGACCGTTGATATCCAGCTCGAAAGTGTTGATGGCGGTGGAGGCGCCCGTCGGATCCGTCCCATTCGGGGCAGCAACCTGCCGGCGGCGCAGGCTATCGTAGGCAAAGACAGGGTAACCGCCGAAATCGATCTTGTCGCCAGTGTCGTAGAACTTCCAGCCCGCCGAGACGGGATCCCACTCCCAGAAAACGCTGTTGCTGGTGGTGCCTTGCCAGTTGGGTGACCCGTCGAAAAAGAACATCTTCTGGCGACCGTCGTCGAAGGTCAACCCGTGGATGTCCGATCTGTCGACGTCGGTCACTGGCGTGACCGAGCCGGGGACTGGTGTGCGGCTGGTCCACGTCGTGGTCGCCCCATCCCACTGCCAGACCACGCTGGCGCTGTTCGTGATCCCGCTGAAAAGCAGCACCTTTTCGCGCCCAGAGTCGGTGACCATGCCCGGCGAGTCCTGAGGGCCAGGGCTCGACGCGGGGAAAAGCTGGTTCCACTGGCGGGTGCTGCTCTGCCATTCCCAGGTATCACCCAAGACCGACACTTCGCCGGTGTTGGTGTCCAAGTTGTTGTCGCCGCCGTACAGGATGAGTGACTTGCGGACTGGGTCGTATGCCATCGCCGTGTTCTCGCGGGCGGAGGGGCGCACGTCACCCTTGACCTGAGACCAGGAACTTCCATCCCATTCCCACAGCTCGTCCAGATACGGGGACGAAGGCTGCCCGCTCCAGCCGCCAAACACGTAGGTCTTGCCCGTGGCGGGGCAGAAGGCCATGGCGAAACCCGAGCCGGCGCTCGGCGCGTTCTGCGGCGCCGAGCGGTTGGTGAACGTTGCTGTGGCGGGATCCAATTGCCAGAGTTCGCCAGACACACGTATCTGCTCCCCTGCGCGAAACAGGCTGGAGGGATCGTACGGACCGAGAAGGGTGACGCCTGCCACCAGATCCAGGCGGCTTTGCGCAGGATCGGCGAGGAGCGAGGCGTACATGCGTCCCGCGGGCAGGTTGCTCTCACTTCCCGTGAGTCGCTGTGTCCACGCCCCCTCGGTTGCATCCCAATCCCAAACGTCGGCCAGGCTGAGGTGGGTCTGGAAGTCCTTGCCGCCGACCAAAACGGTCATGCCGCGGCTGGAATCGTACGCCATGGCGTGGCCCCAGCGCGCACTCGGCACTGTCCCCGTGGTTGTGCGCAGAGTCCAGCCTGGCGTCGCCGGATCCCACTCCCACGTGTCCTGCTGGGGGATGCCATTCGCATCAGCCTGGTCCTTTTTCATTCCGCCGAACAGGACGGCCCGGCTGCGCTGGCTGTCCCATACCAGCGCAGAGTCGTAGCGGGCGCTGGGCGCGGTGGTGGGAGTGAGCTGGGTCCACGCACTCTTGGTGGGATCCCATTCCCAGGTGTCGCCAAACGCAAGCGAGATGCCGCTCCCATCAGACGAAGGCCCAGGGCCAGGTCGGCGTCCTGGGTCCTCCTCAATCGTGTCAGTGTAATCGATCCTCTCGGGCCAGATGGAGGTACCCGAATCGGCAAGGCCGCCCCCAAAGAGCAGCGCCTTGCCCGTTGATTTCTCAAACGCCATGCTGTGCTGACTGCGGGCGCTCGGGCCCGCGCTGGTACGGTCCGTGAAAGCGTCGCTTGTCGGATCCCATTCCCAGGTGTCCGCGAAGTCATAGCCAGTGTTCGAACGCCCACCGAAGATGACGAACTTCTTGCGGGTGGAATCGTAGACCATGCTCGCGCCTCCGCGCGCACCTGGCTTGCTGCCGGCGGGGGTGCGGTTGGTCCATTGGGCGGTCGCAGGATCCCACTCCCAGAGATCCTGAGATGCCTTGCCGTAGTCGTCCAAGCCACCAAGAATGACCAGCACCTGGCGGGCCTCGTCCACCGCGGCCGACTGCATGTAGCGCGGGGCGGGCGTCGGTGGTGGGGGGCCGTCGACGCGCGTCCAGGTGGCGATTTCGCTCGCGGGCACAGTGCCCAGGGCCAAATGGGAGAACTCAATGCCAGGGCCGTTGCCTGGATTGGGTGCGGAGCAGGTGACAAGCAGGAGCAGAGCAACGAGAGCCTGGAGGAAGACCACGGGCCGGCTGACGGGCCGTCCAGCGGATCGCGGGTCGCGTGGGAGTGAGCGTGGGCGTGAGCGCGACGGGCGAGCGCGAAGCGCGAGGGGTGGGCAGGGTGGACTGTCCGTCCCGAAGCCCCCCAGGGGAGTTCGTGGGTGACCGGCGGGACGCGGAAAGCGTGCCGCGGACCGCTCACGCAAGTCGCCCACGCCGCCCGCTGTCCCCTGGCCGCTCACGCACACGCTGCCCGACCGAAGTCGTCCCGGGGCTTTCCGACAGGCCCTGGCTGGGGCGATCCTTCGCAGTCTCACAGTCCACAGGAAGGCGGCGCTGAGCAAGGCGAAAGGTAGCCCTGGCGTGCCGGGTGCGGTCCGGCCCAGATCGCAGTTGCAACCCGCGTGGCCCAACCCCACCCTGGCGCTCGCGTCGGGCGCGAGCGTGTTTCCGCCGCCATCAGGGGTGCCCGCATCAGCCGCAAGCACGTCCCTGCCGGGGCTGCTCGCATCGGGCGCGAGCGCATCTCGGCCGCCATCAGAGCTACCCGTCTCGGACATAATTGCATCTCTTCCGGTATCGGGGCTGCCCATGTCTGGCGCGAGCGCATCTCTGCCGCCATCGGGGCTGCTGCTGGCGCCACCCGTACCACTTCCGCCTGCGCCGAGGGTGCCGCCGACGCCACCCGAGCCGCCACTTCCGCTGCTTCCACCCGTGTTGGAGCCCACCGTGCCACCAGTTCCTCCCGCGCCACCCGCGCCCGAGCCGCCAGCTCCGCCGGCGCCGCCAGTGCCGCCAGTGCCGCAGACGGCAGGATCGGGGGGAGCGCAGGTACCCGCGCCGTCACAAAACTGGCAAGTCCCGCAGGTGGTTCCCGATGGAGGGGCATCGCAGGCGGCTGCGCCGTTGCAGGTCATGCGGCACAGGTCGCTGCCCGAGCCACATTCCTTCTCGGGATCGCTGCCCGTGGTGTAGGCCGAGCACTTGCCGGCCCGACCGGTCTGGTTGCAGGACACGCAGGTGTCATCGCACGCGCTCTCACAACACACCCCATCCACGCAGAACCCAGAAGCGCAGCCGTTCGCTTTGGAACAAGTCGTGCCGTTCTTGCTCTTGCAGACGCCGCTGCCGTCGCACGCCTGCCCGCTGGCACAGGTACCGGGGATTTCTGTGCCTGGGCCTGCTTGGAAGCATGTGCCTTCATGGCCGGCAACGGCACAGGACTGGCAAGCGCCAGAACAGGCCGCGACTCCGCAGCACACGCCGTCCACGCAGAAACCCGAGGCGCAGGTCGACGCGGTGGCGGTGGTACACCCTTCGCCGTTGCCGAGACTAGTTACTTTGTACTCCCAGACTTCGCTCGCTTGCGTGTCGTAAGCCATCCCTGCGCCCGTGGCAATAACGCCACAGAACAACACAACCACGCCGCGCTGGCTGTCAAAGGCCGTGGCGCCTGCCCCTGTGAGGCGCGGGTCTATGCCTGCAGACAGAGTGCGCAGGTACCAAGTTGGACCCTTGGCATCCAGTTCCCAGGTTTCGAGTGCCCCCGCTGTGCCGGCAACGGGCACGATGTGCCGGCGCCGCAGGCTATCGTAGGCGACCAGACTCGTCCCCCAGCCGCTCTCGAAAACGGCGACATCGCCGCTGTCGCGCAGCACCCAGCCGGCTGTGACGGGATCCCACTCCCAGAAAGTGCCGTCGCTGCCGTCGTCCGATTGGTCCGCGATGAGGACCATCTTCTGGCGGTCCTGGTCGAAGCTCAGAGGCGGAGAAAAGCGCCCGGCCGGCACAACACTGAGGGGTGAGGGTGTGCGGTTAGTCCAGGAGGTGGTCGCGCCGTCCCACTCCCAGACTGCGTTGCTCCGAGGGTCCACCCCTGTCTGGCCTCCGGGAGTCGGGTAGGTGTAGGCATAGTAGGGTCTTTCGCCGCCGAAGAGCAGCACCTTTGCCCGGCCCGAATCGGTGACCATGGCGTGTGAATCGCGAGGCTCCGGGTTCGAGGCGGGATGAAGCTGGGTCCACTGGCGGGTTACAGAGTTCCATTCCCAGGTGTCGCCGAAGATCACAGTGCCCGTCGACGAGATGGGCGCCTCGCCTGTGGAGTTCGCACCGCCGTATAGAATGAGGGACTTGCGGTATGGATCGTAGGCCATCGCCGCGGCTATGCGGGGCGCGGGGCGTACGTCGCTTGCGACCTCAGACCAGGCACTGCCATCCCACTCCCACAGGTCGTCAAGCAGCGCGGAATTGTTTTCGATTCCGCTCAGCACCTCGGAATTGGCGCCGAGTCCGCCGAACACGTAGGTCTTGCCCGTGGCGGGACAGAAGGCCATGGCGGGATACGAGCGCGGCGGTGGCCATGCCGGCGGCGGCGGCGGCGTGCGGTTGGTGAAGGTCGCGGTCTTGGGATCCAACTCCCAGATCTCTCCGGGCTTCGGGTCCAGGTTGGGTGTGGGCTGTCCGTTGCCGAGCTGGGTCATGCCTCCCACCAGATCGAGGTGGTCTTGCCCGGAGTCGGTGACAAGCGAGGCGTACAGGCGCGCCGGGGGCAGATTGGGTTCGCTGCCGGTAAGACGCTGCGTCCATGCCCCCGTGGTCGGATCCCATTCCCAGACGTCGGCCAAGGCATCGCCGGTACCCATGTCCCAACCACCGACCAGAACGGTCACACCCCGGCCAGAGTCGTACGCCATGGCGTGGCCGTAGCGCGCGCTCGGCGTGGTCCCCGCGATTGTGCGATTGGTCCAGTTCTGCTTCGCCGGATCCCATTCCCATGTGTCCTGCTTGGGGACGCCACTGAGACCGGCCTCCGGCAGCTCCATTCCGCCGAACAGGACGGCGACGTTGCGTTTGCTGTCCCAGACCAGCGCGGAAGCGAATCGGGCGCTGGGCGCGCTCAGGGGCGCAAGCTGGGTCCACTTGCCCTGCGCGGGATCCCACTCCCACGTGTCGCCCGACGCGACGGAGAACTCGGGGAACCCATCGGCTGCGCCGCCCCCGAAGAGCAGCACCTTTCCGGTGGATTTCTCGAAGACCATTGCCTGCTCGCTGCGATAGCCTGGCCCCTGGCCCGAGTTGCCGCGCTGGGAGAAGGCGCCGGTTGTGGGATTCCATTCCCAAAGGTCCGCGTAGTCGACGATGTCGTCGCGGCTGGCCAACATGCGCCCGCCATAGACAACGAAATTGTTACGAACCGAGTCAAAAACCATGCTTGCGCCCGCGCGCGCGCCCGGTTTGTCGCCGGCAGGGGTGCGGTTGGTCCAGACGCCGGTCGCGGGATCCCACTCCCACAGATCCTGAAGTGCCGTCACAATGGCATTGTCGGCCGTGGGCCAGCCGCCGAACATGGCCAAGACCCTGCCGGTCTCGTCAAAGGCGGCCGACGCCAAATAACGCCCGTCTGGGCCCGGCACAGGGGGACCGACGCGCGTCCAGGTGGCTTTCTCGGTCGCGGGCACCGTGCCCAGAGCCGAGTGCGAGGACTCCACGCGGGGGTCACTGGCCCGGCCAGAATGGTCTTCGTTGCAGGTGGCGAGCAGGACGAGAGCAGCCAGCATACTTCTTCGGAACTTCATGACGGTTCTCCCACTGTAGGTCAGCACACAATAGCAGCGCAGCGCGGCGCGGCACGCACACGCCCCGACGAAACACAACAGTGCCGCAAGAACTTCATCCGACGGTTCACTGATACTTCACCAAAAGAGCGCTCCAGCCTGGGCCTGCGTCTACCTTCGTTCCAGTGACCGTAAGGTTGTTTCCAAAATCGACCACCCCTGTCCCACCGACACCGCCCGCCGCATACACGTTGTCCATGGAATCCACCGTCACCGAAGCAAGAATGGCGTCGCTAGAGCCCCCGTTTACGGACGAACGTGCCCATTGGGCAATTCCCAACGAGTTGTATTTAACTAGTACAACATAGTTTGTGCCTTCGGTGCTGGCCGTGGCCGTAGCGCCGTTGCCGAAGTCGTATGTCCCCGCGCCATAGAGACTACCCGCCGCATACACGTTGCCCGAGGAATCTACCGCTACAGAATCAAAAATTGAGTTCGGTCCTCCTGTGGTAACCGTCTGTGCCCACTGAGCGATTCCTGAGGTGTTGTACTTTATCAGTACAACATAGCCTGGGCCTGCAAGGCCGGCGAAGGCACCACTGCCAAGGGTGCCCGTGGCCGTGACGCCGTTGCCAAAGTCGTAAGTTTCTGGGCCACCGATAGAGCCCGCTGCATACACGTTGCCCGAGGAATCTACGGCCACTGAACTGAAACCGGAGCCGCCTGAGCCTGCGGTGACGGTCTGTGCCCACTGGGCTATTCCCGAGGAATCGTATTTCACCAGCACAAGATTGCCGCCTTCTTGGTTGGCGATGGGACTGTTGCTCGTCGCGCCCGTGGTCGCAACGCCGTTGCCGAATTCGTATGTTCCAGTGCCAGCGATAGAGCCTGCCGCATACACGTTGCCCGAGGAATCTACGGCCACTGAACTGAAGCTGGAGTCCGGTGAGCCTGCGGTGACGGTCTGCGCCCACTGCGCGATTCCCGAAAAGTTGTATTTCGCCAGCACAACATTCCCGGCCGGATTCAAGAGTCCAACGCTTATTGCCGTGCCCTTTGCTGTGACGCTGTTGCCAAACTCGTAAATCCCTGTGCCATCGATCTCGCCTGCCACATAGACGTTGCCCGAGGTATCCACGGCCACTGAACTGAAACTGGAATCGCTTGAGCCTGCGGTGACAGTCCGTGCCCACTGGGCTATTCCCGAGGAGTCGTATTTCACCAGCACGGCATTAAGAAATGTGTCGGACTTCGTCACCGTGACGCCGTTGCCGAAGTCCACGGCCCCTGATACGCCAGACACGTAGCCCGCTGCATAGACGTTGCCCGAGGAATCTACTGCCACTGAATAGAATTGAGAGCGGTCTGGGATTGCGGTGACAGTTTGTCCCCACTGGACTGTTCCCTGGGAGTCGTATTTCACCAGCAGTGCGTTGTAGCCGTTGGAGACTCCGGTAACTGTGGCGCTGTTGCCAAAATTGACGGTGCCTGGTCCCCAGAGTTGGCCCACCGCGTACACGTTGCCCGAGGAATCTACCGCGGCTGAACTAATAAGGGACTCAGTTGCGTGTTCTATTTCCGTTCGGGCCCACTGCGTTCCGGTGGCCGGGTTGGGGATGCTGGTCGTCCCTGCGGAGTTGCTGGTTCCCCCTGATCTGGTCGCGCCTCCCGTGGGGCTGGTTGTCCCTGCGGAGCTGCTGGCTCCCCCTGAGCTGGTCGCGCCTCCCGTGGGGCTGGTTGTCCCTGCGGAGCTGCTGGCTCCCCCTGAGCTGGTCGCGCCTCCCGTGGGGCTGCTGGTTCCCCCGGAGCCGCTGGTTCCCCCTGTGGCGCTGGTTGTGCCTGCGGCGGCATTTGTACCCGTGCCCCCAGTGCCGAGGCTCCCTGTGCTGCCGCCCTGGCCAGCATCGCTCAGGTCCGCCAGGCCCGTGTCTAGTTTACCTTGGCAAGCAGCCACGCCAAAACTAAACACCAACGAGATGGCAACCGACGTCCTTCGAGTTTTCATGCTTGAACTCATGTCCTAGGGGCGGCGGACCTTTCCCAGATTCGTCTCACTGAAAGACATAGCTGATGCCGATAGCCCCTTGCGCATCCCAGGATGGCAAGTTCGCTGCGGTCGCCGTGCCAGTCGTGACTGGATCGATTTGCACGCTCTGTTCGCGCAGCCACCTCACAGCGCGTAGATCCAGCCAAAGCCGGATTCGGCCCCATGGCGCTCCCGCTCGGATGCCTGCCCCAAGACCCCAGGTCGGCGACCAGTCAGATTGGTTTGCCACGTAGCCCTGGCCCCAGGCGTAGGTCAGCGCCGCCACGCCTCCCACTTCCCCGTCGAGAAAGAATCTTCGCATCGCCCAGCGGGCATCGAGTGCAGCCCCGGCGGAAACGCGCATCCAGCGGGTTACGCCGCCCGCAAGGGCCGCCTGTCGGGCTGCTGGGACTGTGAGGTCGGCCTGCCAGCCCAAGCCGCTGCCCCGTCTCATCCGGCCGAATTCCACGCGAACGCCAGGCACGATCCCGCCCGCGCTCGCCGCCAGCAGGCCAGCGCCGATTTCGCTCTGGCCAGGGTTGGTCTTCGAAATCACAGTCTCGGGCTTCTCGCCTGGCGAAGGTTGAAGGATGGGCGTGGCGGGCCGGAGGATGGGCGTACCTGTCGCCTCGACCGGCAGATCCCCGGTCCAGATGGCGATGACCAGAGCGACGGCAGCGGCCCGGGCCTCGCAGTCGGGACCGACGGCGAGCTGCCTCAGGTTCGTCTTCTCTGGTCCGATTTCCACCACCAGCATACCCACAGCGGCCTGGATCGCCACCGACAGGGCAGGCCATGCTTCAAGCGGACGAAGACCGACCAACGCATCGCGAACCGCCTGCCCCGATGGGCAGTCCGAGTCGCTGACAATCACAAGCTCACCGCCTGCAGGATGGCCATCCGTAGCCGTTCCGGCTGTCCCGACGACGGGCAGGACAGCCAGCGCAGTCGACAGCACCAGCGGTAGACGTCGCCCCCGTGTCGCAGGCATGATCAACGGTGCGCGCCTAGCAAGCGAGCCGCTTCGGAGGCGAAACGTCCGTGAGGAAAGCGGCGGAGACATGCTTGCAGATCCGCGCGTGCGCCGGCGTCGTCGCCCAGGCGGCTGCGGACCAGGGCTCGGCCCCACAGCGCGCGTTCGAAGCGGTCAAGCAATTTCATGTCGGTTACCACGCCGATTTCGGCCTCTTCCCCGGTGTGGCCGCGCAGGACGACGTCGAAATCTCCCAGGGCTTCTCGCCAGCGGCCCACGGCTGCTCGCAACTCTCCGCGCACAACGTAGCGCTCGTCGCTATTGGGCATCTGACCGAGCGACATCTGATCCAGCTCGGCGAGCGCTTCGCCCTTGCGCCCAATCTGCAAAAGCGCCTCGGCGCGCAGCATGGCCACTTCGGGAGCGAGCCCACCGCTCGGGAACCGCACCCTGTAGTCGTCGAGTGCTGCCAGGGCGGACACCGGCTCGTGGGCCGTCCGGAGTCTATACAGCGCGGTCTTCAACAGGGCATGTTCGTCAGGAGGAGGCGGCAAATTGGAAGTAGGCGATGGCAGACGCAGCAACGAGTTGGCCGACGAGGCGGGCTGATTCGGCAAGGTCGGCCTTTTCTCAGGCGCAACGTTCTGCGCGCCAGCTGGCACGATGGGCGAATCCCTCATAGCAAGACGCTGGTATGGGAACCCTGGAAGGGTTCGCTCCGCCCTTCGGCCCCCCACCTGCCCCGCCTCCCCGCTCGCTTCGCTCGGCCTCGCCATACCCTCCCGCGATGGTGCGGCGCCGAAGCCGGCGGGCTCCCCACTCGACTCGGCCGGAATCGGAGTCTTGGCAGCGGACAACTCCAGCGACGGCGGCGCGGCCGGCGGCGACAAAGATGCCGGCTCCGACCGCGGAGCTTGCCTTGCTTGCACCGCCGTCGACGGACGCAGCGCCATCGTCTTTGACGCCGTGGCTGTGGCAGCCACCGATGCGATCACGCCTTTCGGTTTCGCGAAGGCATCCGTAGCCACCACCGGTTGCGCTTCGGTCGGCGCTGCCGGGACTGGAAGGGCCGACGGCTCTGCCGACACGAGCGGCTGGTCTGCGGGTGGCGAAGGGATCGATTGCCCGGGTGCGCGGCGGTGGGTGTGGCGAATCGCTCGCGCTGGCGGAGAACCCCCGGCCGGTTCCGGCGGCAGCAAGCGGCGTCGCGAGCCCAGAAGCGGCCCCGCCAAGGCGCCGACCACACCCCCGACCAGAAAGATCAGCGCACCCACGAACACAAGCCGCACCCCACGATGACTCCACTCCGTCCGCCGGCGCAGGGTGTTTTGAATCCGCCACTTGACCAGCGGCAGAGCCTCGTCGGGCGCCTGTCTGGCGCTCTGGATCAAGAGCGCCACCTTCGTCGGATCATTTTCCGGTGGTAGGTCGGCCAAACGAGTGAGTTCCCGAAACCGTGACCTCATTGTCATTCTTCCTTGTTCAAGAGGTCGAGCAGCTTGGCCCGTCCCCGGTACAGGCGAACCCAAACCGTCGCAAGACTGATGCCGCTCAACTCAGCGACCTCTGCCCCGGAAAGCCCTTCAATCTCATAAAGGATGAGAGGGGTTCGGTAGGAATCGGAGAGCTGATCGAGTGCCCGGTAGAGCCGGACGTGGCGTTCGCGTCGTTCGATCTCTTCCTGCGGTGTGGAGGGTGTCGGAGCCAGGGACACAAGTGCGTCCTGGTGTCGGCTGAAGAGCAACCGCCGGATGAACCCGCGGCGCATCCGGTTGCGAACCACGTGGTGGGTAATGCGGAACAACCAGGTCTTCACGCTCGCCTCGCCCCGGTACGAGAACCGCCGTCGTAGGGCGATGACGAAGACGTCGTGAACCAAATCCTCGAGATCCGCGCGCGGCCCAGCCAAGCGCCGGGCCCAACGCTTGACGTCGGAGGCATGCTGCTCGTACAGCCCATCAAGGGACTCCCGCCGACCGCTAGCCCTTTCGGGCAAGAGCATCGATTTCACGATGTGCAGCCGCATATTGCTCCCTACTGTCCCTCCTATCGCCCGAGATTCGAAGACCTTACCGACTTCATGTCGATTGCGGACAGGTGTCGTTCGCCAAGCGGTCATCCGCATCATGTCTTTCCCGGCGGTGGCGATGATGGACAGCGGGCCTAGCGCTTCCGGTCAGAATTTCGGCCACGTTTGGGCGGCCGATCCATCCCGGCCGGCTGCCCTTCAACTTCTTCTGGCGGGCAGCACTAGCCGCCGCTGGGCAGTTCCCGCAGTCTCAACAGATCGGCCCCGACGCCTGCGCAGTCGCCGCCACAAGAAAGCGGCGCCAAGCAAAGCGAAGGGGAGGCCAGGCTCTCCACTTGCCGTCTGACCCAGATCGCAATTGCAACCCTTGTGGCCCAGCCCCATCGTGCTGCCGGAGTCGAGTGGGCGGGAATCCTGTCCCCCATCGACGCGGCCGGCGTCGGACGGAAGGAAACCACCTCCGCCATCCGGGCTGCCGCTGGCGCCGCCCGTCCCGCCGGCTCCACCTGCGCCACTGCTCGGGCTGTCGCTGGTGCCGCCTGCGCCGCCCGCGACGATGCCACCCGCGCCACCGACGCTGGTGGTGCCACCTCCGGCACTGCCGCCAACGCCACTAGCGCCACCCCGTCCGCCCGCGCCACCGGAGACTGTGCCGCCCACACCACCCGTCATCGCGCCGCCGAACCCAGTTGCGCCGCCCGCGGCCGTGCCACCAACCCCACTTGCGCCGCCCCGTCCACTCGCTCCACCCGCGCCGGTTCCGCCAGAACCACCCGTACCGCTTCTGCCACCCGTACCGCTGGGGGCGCACGAGGGGTCGTTGACACACATCCCGTTGCCATCACAGGCCTGGCAGCTGTTCCCGCAGGGCGTTCCGGCTCTGGGATAGTCGCAAGCCCCGGCGCCGTTGCAAGTCGCGCGGCACGCGCCCAGGCCGAAAGTGCATTCGTTCTCTGGATCGCTGCCCGCGACGTAGGCAGAACATTTGCCAGCTCGACCAGCCTGATTGCAGGACACACAGGTGCCATCGCACACGCTCTCACAGCACACCCCATCCACGCAGAAGCCAGAGGCGCAGGTACTGGCGCTGGAGCAGGCCGTGCCGTTCTTTGCGTTGCAACTGCCGCTGCTGTCGCACGCCTGTCCGGGGCAGCTGCCAGGAACTTCGGTTCCCCCTGCCGCCACGGTGCAGGTGCCTTCGTAGCCGGCGACGCTGCAAGATTGGCAGGTGCCCGAGCAGGCCGCGCTTGCGCAGCACACGCCGTCCACGCAGAAGCCCGAGGCGCAAGTCGACGCCGTGGCGGCGGTGCACCCCTCGCCATTGCCGAGATTCGTGACTTTGTACTCCCAGGTCTCGGTCACGTCCGAACTGCCATCCGCGGGCGTGCAGAACAGCACCATCACGCCACGCTTGCTGTCGAAGGCCATCGGCCAATAGCCCCCGCCGGCTGAGTCGCCGGGGAAAGTGCGCAGGTACCAGGTCGGCCCCTTGGGATCCAGCTCCCAAGTGTCTAGGGCCATCGTGCTGCCAGTTGGACTCTGATCCGCCGCGAGCAGCACTTGCCGACGGCGCAGGCTGTCGTAGGCCACGCCAAGACTGTAGCTGAGATTGATGATGTCTCCGCTGTCGCGGAATGCCCATCCGGCCGAAACCGGATCCCATTCCCAGAAGACGCTGTTGCTGGTGGTGCCTTGCCACTGACTCTGGCCCGCAAAGACGAACATCTTCTGGCGAGCGTCGTCGAATGTCACCGACGTGGAGGCATCGCTGGAGTTCGTTTTGGGGTCGTAGAACTTCGGTATGACCGAGCCTGGGGTGGGTGTGCGGTTGGTCCAGGTCGTGGTCGCGCCATCCCACTCCCAAACCGCGGTGCTGTTGTTGCTAGCTGCCACTCCGAAGAGCAGCAGCTTGCCGCGGCCCGAATCGGTCACCATCTGCGGGGGCGAATTGCCATTCCAGTTGCTATAGTCGGGACTCGTTGCGGGAAAGAGCTGGGTCCACTTGCGTGTACTACTTTGCCATTCCCAGGTGTCGTAGAAGCACTCGGTTGCGTCGCTAAAGGACATCGGCGTCGAGCAGCCGGCGAAAATGACGAGTGACTTGCGATAGGGATCGTAAGCGATCGCCGCGCCCCCGCGCGCCGGGGGGCGCACGTCCGCCTGGACCTCGGACCAGGAACTCCCGTCCCACTCCCACAGGTCGTTGAGAGGCGCAGAGGTGTCGAGTCGCCCACCGCCGAATATGTAGGTCTTGCCCGTGGCGGGGCAGAAGGCGATGGAGTGGTCCCCTCGCGGGCTCGGCCCGCTCTGTATCACTGAGCGGTTGGTGAAGGTTGCCGAAGCCGGATCCAGTGCCCATAGCTCCCTGGAGGCCACCTCCTTGCCAGACTCCTCGTCGAGGGTGAGGCCCGCCAGCAAATCAAGGCGGTTCTGCGCGGTGACCAGCGAGGCGTACATGCGCGCTGCTGGCAGGTTGGGTTCGCTGCCGTCGAGTCGTTGCGTCCAGGTCGCGCTGTTCGGATCCCAATCCCAGAGATCAGCCAGTTCGAGGTTCGTGTCGAGGTCCTTGCCTCCGGCGAGCACGGCCATGCCGCGGCCGGGGTCGTAGGCCATGGCGTGACCCCAACGCGCAGTCGGTTGCGTCCCTTTGCTCGGTCGCAAAGTCCAGCTCGCCTTGGCCGGATCCCATTCCCACACGTCGTTTTGGGGGATTCCATCCACATCAGCCTGCGGCTTCTGCATGCCGCCGAATAGGACCGCGCGGTTGCGCTTGCTGTCCCAGATCAGCGCCGAGTCATAGCGCGCACCGGGTGCGCTGGTCGG
>Ga0182017_10001051_pt1 | contig 21689 bp, 29 predicted proteins | sample 712E3DmetaG_FD_120492 | JGI IMG/M metagenome (GOLD analysis project Ga0182017, IMG submission 120492) | Permafrost microbial communities from Stordalen Mire, Sweden - 712E3D metaG | ecosystem: Environmental > Terrestrial > Soil > Wetlands > Permafrost | place: Sweden: Stordalen | collected... | reverse complement strand
GCTTTGGAGCAATTTGTGGGCATTTTAGAACAGGTATCCCGGGAACATCCTTATGAGTGGTTTAATTTTTATGATTTTTGGGGGGAGGCGAAATAAAAGGATGAAGAACCGCCCAAAAGCGCCGATGCGGAACAGTTTATAATTTTTAATAAAGCAATCGCAAGTTTATGAAATTTCTCGCATTAAGGCGGCTTAGGAATGCTCTTTTATCTTATTTCACCTGCAAATAACTCACTCCCCGATTAATCATCAGACCCGGCGGAAAGGCGGAAAGGCTTCTCTGCTGAAACCGTCTTCCTTGAAGATCGAAGATATATGCGCTTGGAAAATTCTGACGGGTTGCTTGAACCGGATTAAATTTCTTTGGAGATTGGGCAATGGACGTTGGAACGATTGAATAAGAAATAAGCTTCGCCGATAATGATTCCCGCGTATTTCCTCCAGCATACCAAAAACTGGATAGACTATCCAATCCAATGTTCTGCATATATGTAGCATGGCTAGTCCATGCAAAATAAGAATAAACATCGGAAAATTGAAATAGAGAATCATTTTTATAAAGAACTTTTTTAATTCCCGAGTCTTTAGTATCAATAACGGAGGTTTTAAATAAAGGAAAAAAAGTTCCCATGGAAGTCGTTGGTAAGGTATTCTGAATTGAATCTTCGATTTGTAATAATGTATCGAAATGAATTTTTTGAATATTACTTGCTAAACCCTTATTTCCATTATAAATAAAGATTTCAATACCGCTATCAATTATATCAAATAAATACCGTTTACTATTTAGAGCAATTTGAGCAATTTCTATCTTCGTCAGCTTAAAAGTTCGTGAAAAATATTCACTATCAATCATTCCAACATCCCCGGTTTTGAAAATAATCTGGTACTTCCAAGTATTTCCAACCTGATCCGGCGCAAAATCCTTTATCGGCTCACTTAACGCGGAAACGGAAATAGCGGCTAAGAACAATAGAAAAAAACGCATAAAAACCTCCTTAATACGGCTAGAAGCTTTAATTTAATAGAGCTGCCTTTTACATTCATACTTTAATGTACAACCCAAAATCCTTTAACGCAATAGTATTAAAAAAATACCGTCCTCTGCCAGAAAACACCTGATGTCAACAATATGTTTAACGCACTGGTACTGGTATTGGTAGGTAAGCGACGGTATATCGAAGGGGAGTTGGTGATAGAGGCTGAAACCGCCGGTAACGGTCCCGCCAAGGTGGAATGTATTCCGTTTCCGGAAACCGGCGACAAAGAACGAAAGCCGCATAATCCTGGGTATCCTGATTCAGACATAATTCGACACTTCGATTAGATTCATGTTGGGATCGTAAACGCCCACGAGTTAAGATTGAGCGCGTTACTATGCAACTTTTTTATCTCTTAATCGGCCGCTTGCGTATTTATGCAGAACACTGGACATTAAAGTCTGGTACGGAATGCCGTCCTGAATCGCTAAAACCTGAAGTTAAGTCAGGTCTTTTGTTGAAATTCTAATGTTGACTCTTTTATCTTTTTTGATGGTATTTCGAGCTGCGGTTCGTGTGCCTTATGTCAACACTTTTTACCCGCAATATTTCTCCAAATCGTCAAAAATACCGCTTGAAAACAACAGTTTCCTGAATTTTACGAGATCGTCGTGAAAAATTCGCTTGTTGTCGTAGACTTCAAAGTGCTCCTTGAGAATATCGTATATTTTTTTATTCCCCTTTCCCATTCGCTCCGCATTGCGGAAGGAGAGAGCCTGCATCTGGGCAAGCGTTTCAAGGGTTAAAACGTGTTTGGCATTGCTGACGGATTTAAACGCCTTGCGCGCGGCCACGGTTCCCATGCTTACCACGTCCTGATTGGACGCGTTGCATGAAATGGACAGGGTGCTGACCGGATTGGCCAGTTGCCGGTTTTCCGCGGTGGTCGAGGTGGCCAGGTATTGCGCGCCCATGAACCCCATTGTCAAGCCGACAACGCCGGCGATGAGGTGCTCGGGAAGGCCTTCGTTGAGGTTCTTGTCCAGAAGCTTGTTGAGCCTGCGCTCCGACAGCGTGCATAACTGGGAAACCGCCATGCACAGCATGTCCATGGCGAAACCGATGCTCTGGCCGTGGAAATTCCCTCCATGGATGATCTTTTTGACGTCGGGAACTATCACCGGATTGTCGTTTGAGGAGTTCGCTTCGATGTAAACCGTGCGCGTGGCCGCCTGCAGGGACTCCCACACGGGGGCCAGGATCTGCGGAGCGCAGCGGATGGAGTAGACGTCCTGGACGTTGATCGTTGTTTCGAAGACAAGGTCGCCGGTTTGCGCGGTCCGGATGAGGTCGTGCATGTTTTTTCGCAAGGTGATGTTTCCCGAACCCGCGTAGAGCCTTCGGATAACATCCGATACCGCCAATTGCCCCGGGTGCGGCTTTAGTCGATGGAGATCCTCGTCAAACGCGTCGTCGATGCCGCCGAACAGCTCCATGGCGAAGGCGGCATTGACACATGCAATTCTAAGCAGCTTGTGCGCGCCGAACAGCGCGAAGGCCGCGATTGCAGTCATGGCGCTGGTGCCGTTGATAAGGGCGATGCCTTCCTTGAAACTGAGCGTGAGAGGTTTTAGGCCGCTGGCGTCCAAAGCTTCGGCGGCGCCGCGCAGTTGCTTTTTTACGAACACTTTCCCCTCGCCGATAATAGAGAGCGCCACATGCGCCAAATGCACAAGATCGCCGGAAGCTCCTACGCTGCCGCATTCGGGAATATAGGGCGCGATTCCGCTATTGACCATGCCGGTCATCAGTTCGATGAGTTCGACGCGCACTCCCGAGTATCCTTTAACGAGCGTATTGAGCCGCACCGCCAGCACCGCCAAGGCGATATAGGGCTTTATCGGCTCGCCTAAACCGGCCGCATGGCTTTTTATAAGGTTTACCTGAAGTTCCTCGATTTCATTATCGCTGATGATTTTGTTGCACATGGGACCGAAAGAGGTATTGACGCCGTAGATTATGCGCCGGGCGCGTATCTCTTCTTCAAGAAAAGAACGGGATGCTTTGCATCGTGATAAAGCTCGCGAATCTATCGCAACGCGCTTGTCGCCGATGCCGATGGCAACGATATCTTCGATGGTAAGGTCATTGCCCGAGAGTGTAACCGTTGGCCGGGTATCCATTGATCCGTCTCCTTATTTTCATTGCCGTAATTTAAAGGTTTTTTTTCAACGTTCATAATAAAATGATATTTTTTATGCCGCACTGCTTGTATTTTGTATGCAAACTTCAATTTAATAGAAAGAGAACCATCGATAATGGCAGAAAAATTCGTTTATTATATGCACCGGCTCACAAAAATCTATCCGCCTAAAAAGGAAGTGCTTAAGGAAATCTCCCTCTCCTTTTATTATGGCGTGAAAATCGGCATCATCGGCGTGAACGGATCCGGAAAAAGCACGCTTATGCGTATCATGGCCGGCTTGGACACGGAATTTACCGGAGAAGCCTGGGTGGAATCGGGCCGAAGGGTCGGATATTTATCACAGGAACCGCGCTTGGACGACACTCTGACCGTTGGCGGGAATGTCGAACTGGCCGTGCAAAGCACCAGAAATCTTTTAAAGGAGTTCGACGAAATTTCCATGAAATTCGGCGAGCCCATGTCGGATGAGCAAATGGAAAAACTCCTGGAGCGCCAAGCGCGGCTGCAGGATAAAATCGATACGGAAAACGCCTGGGAACTCGATCGTCAGCTTGAAATAGCCATGGATGCGCTGCGCTGCCCCCCGGCCGATACCGAAGTAGCGACCCTATCCGGCGGGGAACGCCGCCGCGTAGCGTTGTGTAAATTACTGCTGGAGAAGCCCGACTTGCTGCTCCTCGACGAGCCCACCAACCACCTCGACGCGGAGTCGGTGGCGTGGCTGGAGCGCCACCTCAAGGAGTATAAGGGATCGGTGATCCTTACCACCCATGACCGCTACTTTCTTGACAATGTGGTAGGCTGGATACTTGAAATCGACCGCGGCAGGGGCATTCCCTGGCAGGGCAATTACACCTCATGGCTAGAACAAAAGACGCAGCGGCTCGCGGTTGAGGAAAAAGAGGCGACCTCTCGCCAGACAAGGCTCCGGCAGGAATTGGAGTGGGTGCACTTGTCGCAAAAGGCCCGCCAGGCCAAGGGCAAGGCGCGCCTGACGGCGTATGAAAAACTTCGCGAAGAAGCGACGCCCGAAAAGCTCAGCGTAGCCACGATCATCATACCGCAGGGCCCCCGGCTCGGCGACATCGTCATCAATGCCGATAGCCTTTCCAAGGCTTACGGCGACAAACTGCTGTTTGAAAACCTCACTTTCATCCTTCCGCGCGCGGGGATCGTAGGCGTGATCGGCCCCAACGGCGCGGGCAAGAGCACGCTCTTTAAAATCATTACCGGACGGGAAAAATCCGATTCCGGCAAACTTGTCATAGGGGAAACCGTAGACCTCAGTTACGTGGACCAGTCGCGCGACGCCCTTAACGACGACAAAACGGTGTTCGAGGAAATAACGGGCGGCTCCGACATCATTTACATGGGAAAAATGGAGATCAACTCCCGGGCCTACGTCGGCAAATTCAACTTTTCGGGGTCGGACCAGCAAAAACCCGTTAAAAGCCTTTCGGGCGGCGAGCGCAACCGGGTCCATTTAGCGAAACTCCTGCAAAAGGGCGGCAACGTGCTGTTGTTGGATGAACCGACGAACGATTTGGACGTGGAAACCTTACAAGCGCTGGAACAAGCAATTACCGGTTTTTCAGGTTGTGTCATGGTAATTACCCATGACCGCTGGTTTTTAGACAGGATCGCCACGCATATTCTCGCCTTTGAAGGAGAGAGCCGCGTTGTGTGGCATGAAGGAAACTATGCCGAATATGAGGAGGAAAAAAGGAAACGGTTGGGAATAGACGCCGACAAGCCAACGAGGATTAAATACAAACCTTTGAGTAGATAAATAAAAAACCCCGCCGTTGACTGCGTTTCGGCGGGGCTTTCTCACTATCACCCATCCATCACATCAAAAAGGAGGTTAAAGATTCACTTACTTTCCTTTGCAGTCATCTATACTACGGAAGCCTGTCTTTAAATATTGCGCTATTGTGAGAAAAAATTATTTTATTTCCTGAGCAAGCGACGTGACGAGCCAATGGACTCCACCCCTAAACTATGTATTCCTTAAAAAACAACGGGTTAGAAGTCCAAATACTCGATCCTTCAATCGATCGAAAACTCCTTGGTTCCCGGTACTGTACCGGCGGATACATTTTTCAAATAAATGATAAAAAAAAAGGCGCCCTATTATCCGGTCCTCAATTTCCCAATCCGAACTTTGACGTGTTCCATGGTCAAGGCGCGCCCGAGGTTTTTACAACTGTTTTAAATGAGAATGCCGCAATCGGGCAAGAGGTATTGGCGCCAGGCATAGGGCTTGTAGAAAAAACCTCCTCGAATATTCCCTTTTCAGTTCGAGATAATCCAATAGTCAAAGAATTTTGTTCATGGGACATTGAACGTGACGATCAATCTATTTCCATGAATACATTACATAAATTTAGAAATTGGAAACTCATTATAAATAGGCAAGTTACCTTAATTGATAAAATTATAAGTTCTAATACTACTGTTGAAAACAGAGGTCAAAATCCCGTATCTATCCGGTGGTTTGCGCATCCTTTTTTCCCATTCCCCATAAATTCAATATGTTGCATATTTTCAACGCCTTTTTCAATATCGACAAATGAAGGATATTTTGTTAATAATCAAGGCTTTATTGAAATGAAACCTGAATATGACTGGAAAAAAGGACTTTTCCAGAAAATTGTATGTAGCCCCTCTGAAAAATTTTCAGCAATCCAATGCCACCCGAAAATAGGGAGAATTTCAATTGAATGTGATTATATTCCCGCTTCGCTGGCAATTTGGGGTAATGATAAAACATTTTCCATTGAACCGTTTCATGAAACAACAATCGAAGTCAACGACAAACGGACGTGGAGCATAAGGTATTGTTTTGGAGGAAAATAAATTAAAGAATCGGGTAATCGAAGCGCCCGGCATGCGTGATCCTTCAAAGGAACGGTTTTACAAAAACAAACAATCTCCAAAGTGGAATAACCGCCTGGACCGCCCACAGAAACATTGACAAAGTCGTTCGGTTGGTTTTAGCCGCCTTGATTACATTCACCTATTCAGTAAAGACATATTATAGAAATTCTTTTCAACAAAAGTAATTGATAAAGATCATACCTGAATAAACTCTTGACGTTCCTTGGCTATTTGGTTATATTACCAAGTAACCAAGGAGGCTTAATGGAAAAAATCCACGAAAAGTATGTAGCACAGGCCACGATAATTAAAGCAATGGCGCATCCTACCCGATTGTTTATCATTGAAAAACTTTCGAAACGTGAACATTGCGTGTGCGAGTTTCAAGAAATGGTCGGGGCCGACATGTCGACCATTTCAAAACATTTATTGGTTTTAAAAAATGCCGGTATCGTTTCCGATGATAAACGCGGACAAATGGTTTTTTATAAACTTAAGATCCCCTGCATCTTGAAATTCCTATCCTGTGTAGAAACTGCGCTCCATGAACAGGCCAAAGCCCATTGGGCATTGGTGAAGTGAGGAATATACCATGGATAAAAACACGGTTATTATAAATTTCTCGCCCCAGGAAATAATGCAACTCGAAAGGATTGCATTGGATGACGACAAAGACGAGGCGCTCTCTTTTCTCAAGCAACTCCGAAGGAAAATCCAGGAAACGACTATTAGGGGGTTGAAATCCCACCTTGATTCAAAATAAGGAGGTTCCCATGAAAAACCTACAAATTCTCGGAAGAGGTTGTTCCAAATGCAAAAAGCTCTACGAGGCAACTCAGAAGGCGGTTAAAGATCTCGGAATAGAGGCCGAAGTGACGAAAGTGGAAGATATCAACGAAATTATGAAGTATGGAATCATGATGACCCCCGCGTTGGCTGTTGACGGATCGGTAAAAGTGGTCGGTCGCATTCCAAAACCCGATGAATTAAAAGCAATGATTTCGTAAACGGATTAACCAAGGGAAAATATATGGCTAATGCGAAGAACCCCCTCACCTTGCGATTAGCGCTTATTTCTGGGCTTCTCATTGTATGGGTGCTGGTCTATTCCATACTGAAGAGATTTTCTGATTATCTTACCTATACAGTATTCCATGTATCACAAGGAACACACCTCGGGGATGCCGTTTCATTTTTCATCTTCGAAACCCCCAAAGTAATCATGCTTCTTACGCTTATCGTTTTTGGCATTGGGGTGGGCTCATGGCAAAGATCATGGGAGCGCATGCCTGGTGGTCGGTGCCGCTTGCGGTGCTGATTGGCATCCCCATGTATTCAAACGCCGCCGGGATCATTCCCATCGTTGAGGCATTGCTCGCGAAAGGCGCGGCCCTTGGAACCGTTCTTGCGTTCATGATGTCCGTTATCGGGTTATCGTTGCCGGAAATGGTAATTTTACGCAAAGTTTTAAAGCCTACTCTTATAGCAACTTTTTTAGCTGTTGTGGGAACCGGTATTCTTTTAGTAGGTTTTCTATTCAATTTCGTCTTATCTTTGAATATTTTATAACACTTCGAAAGGAAAAGTTACATGAAACCTTTTTATGGCATGTCTTTAGGAATATTGGCTATTTCTGTTTTTGTAGTTTGCAATGCTGCTCAACCAAAATCGCAGAACCAATCGGCCTTAAAGCAAACCACAAGCGTTGCGGCAAAAACCGATTCAGCAAAAGCAACCACGGCTACCGCAATAACCGCAAATAATAAGATCGTGGTTTACTATTTCCACGGTAACGCACGTTGTCCGACCTGCTTTAAACTTGAGAACTTCGCTAAATCGGAAGTCGAGGCTGATTTCTCTGATGCTATCAAAAAAGGAACCCTTGAATGGAAGACCGTTAATGTGGAGGAATCGGGCAACGAACATTTCAATAACGACTACAAGCTCTATACCAAATCAGTTATTGTTTCCACGATACAAGACGGGAAAGAAATATCGTGGAAAAACCTCGACCGGATCTGGCAAATTATTCACGACGAAACAAAATACCGCTCGTATATAAAAAACGAAGTCGCGGCTTGTCTTAAAGGAAAATACCTATGAATGAGGTAGTGCTCGGATGGGCAGCAGCACTGTGGCTGGGTATTCTAACGTCGATCAGCCCGTGCCCATTGTCAACCAATATCGCCGCCATCTCATATGTAGGAAGGCGTGTTGATAAAACCCGGTGGGTTTTGTTGGCCGGCCTTTTGTACACGGTCGGTCGCAGTCTTGCCTATCTGGCTGTCGCGGTATTGGTGACAAAGGGGCTTCTTTCCATACCCGGCGTTTCGATGTTTCTCCAGAGATACATGAACCTGTTCATTGGCCCAATCATGCTCATTGTCGGCATCGTGTTATTTGATGTTTTCAAGATCAGTTTTGGCGGTGGAGGTATCGGTAATAATCTTCAAACCCGTATAGACAAGATGGGTGTTTGGGGGGCGGGATTATTGGGAATGCTTTTCGCATTGGCCTTCTGCCCTACGTCCGCGGGGTTGTTTTTTGGCGGTTTAATCCCGCTGGCTATTAAAGGGCATTCAACCGTTCTTTTACCGGCTCTTTACGGAATAGGAACAGCCCTTCCCGTCATCGGCTTTTCGCTATTGCTCGCTTTCGGAGCGCATCTTGTGGGTGCGGCCTTTAAAAAATTGACCCTTATTGAAATATGGGTACGGCGTATTACCGCACTGGTCATGATTCTGGTGGGCATTGCGCTTATTCTCAAGCACAACGTTGGCCTGTATTCAGGGTTTTAACATTTTAAAAAATCCCAATGCGCGATACACTTCAACCCAACAGTAGCCCTATACGGGAAATAAATAGGCTATTGAAAACACTTGCGATTTTCATTTCAATGTACTATATTTCGTTATGTGTCGAAATATAAAATTGGAGTAACCCTCATGAAAATGGACTCTTTTATTGCAATAACCAAGGCGCTTTCCGATAGTCATCGGGTTAGGGCGCTTGTGGCATTACGCAACGGTGAGTTGTGTGTTTGTCAAATCATCGAATTGCTTGAGCTTGCCCCCTCCACGGTGTCAAAGCACATGTCTTTACTGAAACAATCGGGTCTTGTGGAATCACGAAAAGAGGGACGATGGATTTATTATCGTTTGCCCGCCCGGGACGACCTAAAAACGATACAGTGGATTATTCGCGCCATAGCAAGTGCCTCGGAAATCTTGGAAGATGACAAACACCTTAAAAAAATCACCTGTGCAGACCTGGAAAAAATGTGCAAAAAACAAAGAAACGGGAAGTGTTAACCATGCCATTGACACCGGCAGACACCGATAAAGAGAAATCTTCATGCTGTTGTTGCGGCCCCAAGGTCCGAAAAACCATCTTATCATGGAATGTGCTCGACTATTTCGGCGCAATACTTTGCCGCGTAAGCAACAGGTTCCGAATGCGCTATCGGGTCGATCCGGGACTTTATTCGCTCGGTTCACCAACTCCCGAAGCGCAGGTTTTCGTCACCGCGAATTATAAACTTTCTTTTGACCATGTGCGAAAAGGCTTGGGCGCTATTGACGCGTGGATACTCGTACTCGACACCAAAGGCATTAACGTCTGGTGCGCGGCGGGAAAGGGAACCTTCGGCACTGAGGAGCTTGTTCGTCGCATTGGGTCGGAAAAAGTATCTGTAAAAGTTTCACATAAGACCCTGATTGTTCCGCAGCTCGGCGCTCCAGGCGTTGCGGCCCATGAAGTGAAAAAGAGAACCGGATTTTCAGTTGTCTATGGGCCGGTCAGATCAAAAGACCTTCGGGAATTCATTGCAAACAACAATACCGTTACTCCTGCAATGAGGACGGTTACGTTTACTTTGACGGAACGTATGGTTCTTGTTCCGATAGAGGTTTTGGCCATCGCAAAAAAATCGATTATTCCCTTAATCGCTACAGCGCTTATTATGGGATTACAAAAGCAGGGGATCCTGTTTCATCAAATGTGGGTGCTCACCGCGCCGATTATCTTGGCGCTTTGCGCGGCGATTGTTTCCGGTTGCATTCTTCATCCGCTTTTATTGCCGCTTATGCCGGTGCGCTCCTTTGCGCTGCAAGGGATCATTCTTGGTTTGCTTGTCGGCGTGCTACTGCATTTGTCAGGATTGATTTCTCAATCCTCGATATATGCGCAAGCCGCGCTGTATCTCCTGATAGCATCGCTTAGTTCTTATTGTGCGGTCAATTTTACTGGAAGCACCCCCATTGCCAATAAATCCGGCGTCAAAAAAGAACTTAAAATTGCTGTTCCTTTATATATAGCGGCGGCCGCAATAACAGCCATACTGCTTATTGTTTATAAAATCTCCCAGGAGAGAATTCTATGAAATATTTACATGACGTTGCCTCTATCACAGTAAACCAAGACAAATGCACGGGATGCGGTATGTGTATACAAGTTTGTCCGCGAAACGTGCTTGCAATAAAGGAAAAGAAAGCCTTGATTATCAACCGAGACGCATGTCTCGAATGTGGCGCCTGCGCAAAGAATTGCGCCTTTAATGCGATAACCGGGGATTTCGGCGTGGGCTGCGCGGCGGCAATGATTAGCGGTCTGCTGCGCTTCGGCGATCCCGACAAAGGAACATGTGATTGCGAAGGGTCGAGCGGGTCAACGGGGTGTTGTTGACCGCTCACTGAGTGAAGTCGAAGTGGGCGCGTATTGATACGTCCCCTTCGACTTCGCTCAGGGAACGTACGTAGAGGCAAGGGATGTGAGTTTTTAAAATAAACAATAACCAAAGGAGATTTTCCACTATGCCTGCGAATGAAAACAGCCTGGTAAACCCATCGGTAAAAGAACTTATCGCAATCGGCGCGGCCATCGCATGCAACTGCGAAATGTGCCTTAAATTCCATTTTGACAAGGCCCGCAAGCTCGGCATTTCCGACGAGGACATGCTCGCCGCCGTTGAAACGGGCGCTATGGTAAAAAACGCATCAGCGCAGTCGATAAAAGACCTTGCGTATAAATATTTGAACAAGCAAGAAACAAAAGAATGCCAATCAACGGTAAAGGCTTGTTGTAGTTGATAAAGGATTTTGCAATGTCAAAAATAAAAATACTCTTCCTCTGCACCGGAAATTCCTGCCGAAGCCAGATTGCCGAAGGATGGGCACGGTATTTAAAAAGCGACGTGATTGAGCCTTATTCCGCCGGAATCGAAATACATGGCCTGAATCCAAATGCCGTTAAGGTCATGGCCGAAGCTGGAGTCGACATTTCAAAACAGTATTCAAAACACCTTGACGAACTTAAAGACATTCATTTTGACTGGGTTATAACGGTATGCGACGATGCAAACGAAAGTTGCCCGTTTTTCCCCGGTAACGTTAAACGGTATCATGTCAGTTTCGATGACCCCCCGAGGCTTGCGAAAAGCGCAAAGACCGAGGAAGTGGCGCTTGGATATTATCGACGCGTGCGCGATGGAATCAGGCTATTTGTGGAAGGACTTCCTGAAAATTTGGCTTGAATGCATTAATGAAGGGAGAATAATTTTATGCAACCAAATTCATCAATTAAACGACTTTCCTTTCTCGACCGCTATCTTACGTTATGGATTTTCCTCGCAATGGGGCTCGGCGTTGCGATAGGATGGCTGTTCCCAACCACATCGGAGTTATTGTCACGCATGAGCTTGGGCACGACCTCGATACCCATTGCCATCGGCCTTATTATCATGATGTATCCGCCGCTTGCGAAAGTAAATTACCGGCGAATCGGCGGCGTATTTTCCGACAAAAAAGCCCTAACGCTTTCGCTGGTCCAAAACTGGATTGTCGGGCCGGTTCTTATGTTCATTCTCGCAATCATCTTTTTGCGCGGCCAGCCGCACCTGATGACCGGCGTCATTATCATCGGTCTTGCCCGCTGTATTGCCATGGTTATCGTCTGGAACGCTCTTGCCAAAGGTAACAGTGAGTATGCGGCCGCGCTTGTCGCATTTAATTCTGTATTCCAAGTGCTCTTTTTTGCAGTATATGCCTATATCTTTGTTACGGTGGTGCCGCCATTGTTTGGCTTGGCGGGGCAGGTTGTGCATGTTTCTATGAAAGATGTGGCAATCAGTGTAGGAATTTATCTGGGCATACCCTTTGGGGCAGGCTTCCTTACGCGCATGATTCTTGAACCCATTAATGGGGAAGAATGGTATACAAAGCGGTTTATGCCAAAGATCGGCCCTGTAGCCCTCATTGCTTTGCTCTTCACTATTCTGGTCATGTTTATCTACAAAGGCAAGACTATTGTTGCGTTGCCGCTCGACGTTGTGCGTGTAGCAATTCCTCTCTTCGTTTATTTCCTGATTATGTTTTTCGGATCCATGTTCGTTACCCGAAAACTCAACATCAACTATAAGGAGGCAGTCAGTCTTTCGTTTACCGCTGCAAGTAACAATTTCGAACTTGCCATCGCGGTTGCCGTGGGGGTATTCGGTATTGCCTCGCAGGAGGCCTTCGCGGCGGTTATCGGGCCCTTGATTGAGGTTCCGGTAATGATTGCACTTGTCAATGTTGCTCTTAAAATGAAAGACAAATATTCAAATCAAAAATCGAATGCCTAATTGATTTCGGTTACAATCACCAATTTCCCGGAAAGGTAACTTTTATGAAAAGCATACCGGTCAAAATGATAGCTGGGTTACTGTTGTTCGCATTAACAAGCCATGCCGTTCCCACAAATGCCAAGTCGGCGATGGCCGAAGCGTCCGCTGCGGGACAGTTTTTATGTTTGATTTTTAACGACGCACAAGACGCATCATCCACCGGACTATCATCTTCAATCGCCACATTTAAAAAATCATCAACAAAAAAGATCGCCGTATACAATGCAAACCTGAAAGACCCGGCAAACAAGGAACTTGCTGGGAAATACGGAATTCAGAGCGGTCCGGATTTACCCATGCTTCTTGTTGTAGCGCCCAATGGCGCCATAACGGGCGGCTCCCCTAAAACCGTTACCGACGAACAATTGAAACAATTCATCGGCATATCGGACCTAATGCTTAAAACAATTAAAGTTCTCCAAGAACGTAAAGTGGCGCTCGTGGCTTTGCAAAACTCGTCGACGAAGTTCAATGCGGAATCCTGGGCTGGAGTCAACGAATTTTCAAGCGATACCATCTATAAAAACTATGTCACCGCGATCAAGGCTGATCCATCAGCCACGGGAAGCCTGGAGTTCATCAAACAATGCCAATTGATCCCTCCACTGACCGAGGCCACCGTAGTGGTACTTATGCCTCCGGGCAAAATCGGCAAAATCCTTTCGGGGAAAATAGCCAAAGCGGATATTCTTAAATCCTTGCAGGCTTGTACTGCAGGAAGCGGCTGCTGTTCCGATCGCCGCTATAAACAAAATATCACTCCCATTGATTCGGCCCTTGAAAAAGTGGTCAAGCTGCAAGGGGTAACTTTCACTTGGAACCGTGCAACCTACCCCCTTCAATTCTTCTGTGAAGGTAAGCAAATGGGTCTTATCGCCCAGGATGTGGAAAACATTATTCCCGAAGTGGTTCTCACCAATGCCGAAGGATACAAGTCAATCTCCTACGATAAACTCACCGCGGTGCTCATTGAAGCAGTTAAGGAAATGAAACAGCGGATGAATTCTCAGGACTCAATTATAAAAGTGCAAAGTACTGAGATCAAGACTTTGGAAGGAAAAAAATAACTTTCTGAAACACACGTAATCACTGGTTTACATCGAGGTTCATATGAAAATCAAACAACTCGTCCTGCGAGAGCTGTTTCAACGCAATAATCAGCTAATATCAAGTCTTGTCGCGGTTTCTCTCGGTATAGCGGTCATGGTTGCCATCCAGAGCACAACGTATTACTCGGAAAAAGCCGTGGCAGGCGAACTCGATGCGTTGGGCGCAAATATTCTCATCCTGGCTAAGGACGCGACCGTACAGGATTACTATGGCGCCGATTTTCAGCAATCGGAAATCCCGGAAAGCTATGTATCGGTCCTCACCAATTCCGGATTGCAGGGGCTGGATAACCTCTCCCCAAAATTCAGTATCCCGGTTGACGTGGGCAGTCGGAAAGCAACGTTAACCGGAATTCTGCCCAGAAACGAGTTTAAATCAAAAGCCCTTTGGCAAAGCACACTCGGTGTTTTTTCAAAACCACAAAACTGTGGAGTTATTGCGAACATCCCTGGTATTACGGATAATACCAAAACACGGGTGCGCAAACGAGTTATCGAAGATTTGGCTCCCGATGCCATGCTTGTTGGTGCGGACATCGCCGCATCACTTGCCGTCAAAGAAGGTGATTCACTTACCGTGCTCGGTAAGCGGTTTGTTGCAGAGGCTATTTTGCCGATTACCGGGACAGTCGACGACGGACGCCTCTTTGCCCATTTACATACCGTACAGAAACTCACTAAAAAGGATTCGGTTTTGCATTCCATTGAAATCGTTGGTTGCTGTTCGGCGATTTCACAAGGGTTGATTCGACAAATTAACAAATTGCTGCCTGACGCGAAAGTCGTGACGATCAGTCAGATCGTTTCAACGCAGATCAGGGCCAATACAGTAATGAAACGAATATCACTTATCATGCTTGCCGTAATTCTGATTGTCGGCGGGGCAAGCATTGCCAACTACATGTTCGCCAATGTTTATGAACGGCGCAGGGAAATAGGCATTTACATGGCCATGGGGGCAAATTCATCCTGGATTTTGAAATTGTTTCTTCTTAAGGCTTTGATAATCGGACTGGCCGGCGGCATCTTTGGATATATTCTCGGCTCTATTCTGGCTATGTTTCTAGGTCCACGGATCGCCGGAGTAGCCGTCTATCCCTTGCCGATGTATGCGGTTTACAGCGTGGCAATATCAACCATTATCGCCTTTGCCGCCAGTGCGATACCCGCAATCAAGGCCACAAGCGTTGACCCCTCACTTATTATGAAGGAGGACTGATTTGCATGTTACAGGCCGAACATATAACAAAGACTTTCATTAGAAAACATGGCACAGTCACTGCTTTGGATCGTGTTTCAATAACCATTAAGGATGGAGAATTCGTAGCGATCATCGGGCCGAGCGGAAGTGGAAAAAGCACATTGCTTTTAGCTCTTGGCGGCATGAGCGCTCCGAGCGAAGGGTCGGTAATCTACAATAGAGACTCTGTTTACAAATGGGGAGTATCACAAAGAGCGCAATGGCGGGCAACTCAAGTGGGATTTGTATTTCAGGGATTTAACCTTGTTCCGTACCTCACGGTGTATGAAAATGTTAGCGCGGGGCTTGCTCTATCAGGGGAAAAAGATGTTACTGAAAATAAAATTATTCCACTTCTGCATAGGATGAAAATAGCCGACCGTAAAGATCATGTACCATCCGAATTGAGTATAGGTCAGCAACAACGTGTAGCGCTGGCTCGTGCTTTGGTCAAGAATCCACATCTTATTCTTGCTGATGAACCAACGGGAAATCTTGATCCTGAAACGGGTACTGAAGTAATGAACATAATTAAACAGCAACACGAAGCTGGAAAAACCGTTGTATTAATAACCCATGATCCTGCCATGGCTAAATTTGCTGAAAGAAAAATCAGAATTGTCGATGGCAAGATTGTCGATAACAACTAATGCTTAGGATTTTACGGTTTCATAAGCAACACTTTAAGGTCCTATCAAGTTGCTATATTATTAGTCGGGCAATTAAATATGAGTAAAATTGAAATATCTTTTGACCTTCGGCCATGATACCTACCGTCCAGCGCGGGGTGATGCCGTACTCATCTCACCAACCCAACGATCATGGAGATGAGACCGTAAAGGATATTTTGAACAAATCCGATTACCGGATTGAGCATACCTGTAAAAATGAAAAAAACCAAAATGTAAAATCCATAGGGTTCGATGCGGGCGAGGCCGTCTTGTGCGCCGGGCGGAAGGAAACTCATCAGAACCTTCGATCCGTCAAGCGGCGGAATGGGAATCAAGTTAAACGCGCCAAGGAGGATATTGATCCGCGCAACGATCGTAAGCACGGTCACGGTCGCGGATGATGAGTTTACGATGGGAAATTGCAGCGCAAGAAGCGCGAGAAAAGCAATAAGCACGTTGGCAAAACACCCCGCCAAAGAAACGGAAACCAGGCCGAAACGGGAATTCCGCAGGGCATTATAATTGACCGGCACCGGTTTTGCCCAACCGAAACCCACGAAGAAAAGCATCAAGGCGCCGATAACATCGATATGAGGAATAGGATTAAACGTCAAACGTCCATAGCGCTCGGCGGTATCGTCGCCAAAGAGATGCGCCACCCATCCGTGGGCCACCTCGTGGGCTATGATGGAATAGAGCAGAGCAATTGCTACAATGAAAAATAAAATCGGGTCGCTGAATAAAAGTGATTTTAAGCCCATGTACCAATTACACGCAAAACTCGTGCCATGAGGGTGGAAATGAGCCAATGTTCATCATTAACACGGGCCCATGGTTACAACAACGGATTATTGTTTCTTCGCGGTTGAAATGCCGAACGGCCAATAAATCGGACAAAAACTTATAAGGCTTGTCAGCAAAAGAATGACGGCCAAAACTCCCAAAATTATTGCCGCCAAGCCGTTGATAATATGGGTAAAATAAAGCGCTGCGATTAAAACAACAATAAAGATGCGAACGACTTTGTCAATAGCGCCCACGTTCTTTTTCATGTAAACCTCCAAGAAAAGGTGAAAAGCAATAATCCGGATACCCGCCTATTAAATAAAAATGTTGTATCCCGCGTTATCGGCTTTTTTCAGGTGTTTGCGCATTGGAATATGTTTTATAGCCGCCTGAAAGGTTCTTCGCACGAAACCCTTTTTGCATGAGCGCGCGGGTCGCGAGGTATCCCCGAAGCCCTACTTGACAATAAACCATGATTTCTTTTTCTTTATTCAGTTCGGCAAGTCGTGTCCTTAGTTCATCGACGGGAATGCAAAGAGATCCGGCGATGGCGCCTTGATCGTTCTCAAGATTTGTACGCACATCAAGAATGAGCTGCGTTTTTTGATCGATCGACGCAACGTCTTCGGCATAAAACACCGGCATGCGTCCTTCAAGGATATTTTGAGCAACGAAGCCGGCGATATTCACCGGGTCTTTGGCGCTGCCGAAGGGCGGGGCATAAGCGAGTTCCAATTCCGATAGATCATCGACGGTCAGTCCGTGCCGAAGCGCGGTAGCGAAAACGTCGATTCTTTTGTCAACTCCATCCTTGCCGATGACCTGGGCACCCAATAGTTTCCCGGTTTTAGGGTCAAAGAGTATTTTTATCGACAGGGGAAAGGACCCCGGATAGTAACTCGCATGGCTCGATCCATGCGTGTAGGATTTGACATACGGAATGTTCCAGCGTTTCGCGTTCTTTTCATTGAGACCGGTAACGGCGGCAGTCAAATCGAATATTTTGCAAATGGCCGTGCCTTGGGTGTTTTTGTAGACCGTATCGATGCCCGCGATATTGTCCGCGGCGATCCTTCCCTGACGGTTGGCCGGTCCCGCAAGCGGCACCTGGACTTTTTTGCCTGAGATAAAATCAACCACTTCCACCGCGTCTCCCACGGCATAAATGTCAGGCTTGTCGGTGAGCATGTGCTCGTTGACGATGATTGCGCCTCGCTCGCTTACCGCAATTCCTGATTTTTTGACGAAGTCGGTATCGGGTTTAACGCCGATCGAAAGGATAATCAGCTCGGTTGGGATTCGTTCGCCGCTGTTTAAAAGCACCTCGGCGCTCGTGTCTCCCGTGAGTAAAATTTCTTTCACGCCATCACCAAGGATAAGTCGTACGCCATTCATGGTCAGGTGTTGATGAAGCACTGAGGCCATTTCCTTGTCGGCGGGAGTAAAAACCTGATCGAGCAGCTCGACGAGCGTGACTTCCAATCCCCGGTGACGCAGGCTCTCCGCCATTTCAAGCCCAATAAAGCCTCCTCCGATGACTACCGCGCGCCGCGCTTGTTTCCTATCGACATAGGCGCGAATATGATCGGTATCGGGGATATTTCTGAGCGTGAAGACAACGGGTGAATCTATCCCGCGTAAAGGCGGCCGGATCGGAGAGGTTCCGGGAGATAAAACAAGAGCGTCGTAGCGCTCGGTGGTTGTCGATTCCCCGTATCGAACCGTAATAGTTTTATCTTCGGGATGAATCGCCGTCACCTCCGCATTGGTCCTCACATCAACGTTGAAACGGTCTTTGAACTTCTTGGGCGTTTGGATGATCAGATTTTCCCTGTCTTTTATCGTATCGCCGATATAATAGGGCAGACCGCAATTGGCAAATGATATATATTCGCCTTTTTCAAACATGATGATTTCCGCCGATTCATCCAGTCGTCGCATCCGGGCCGCGCAACTGGCCCCTCCGGCGACTCCCCCGACGATCAGTATCTTTTTACCCAGAACCGGTATATCGGATTGCACGACGTCTTTTTCAAAGGTTTGATCGCTTGTTTCCGCCATATAAGGCCTCCCTAGGAATTTCCTTTAACGATTTTATTACCGCCATTCGCCCAAGCGGTAATGCCGCCTTGAAGATTATTTACTTGAGTGAACCCGTTTTTGCTCAGTAACGCGCATGCCCGCGCGCTTCGATTGCCTGCATGACAATACACTAAAATTCGTTTATCCTTTAACGAGTCAAGCTCGTTTATTCTGCCGCTGATTTCATCAACGGGCAATAATCGCGCTCCTTGAATATGACCTTGCGAAAATTCCTGAGAAGTTCGCACATCAAATATCGTTACACTATAGTCCTTCACCAGTGCCTGGGCGGCTTTGATATTGACCTGTAGACCGCCTCGATTGGTTATTTTTCCCATTACGATAAAGATTACGATTACCGCCGCAACGATAAGCAGAATACTCATGAATCCTCCAATAGTGATGATGATTTCAGCTTATGATCCAAACCCGACCATTCCTTTAAAAACAATAAATAGTCCCAACGCCATGAGAATTATCCCGCTTATACTATTGACTAAATACGGATGCTTTCCGATGCCCCGAAAATGCTTTCGGAAAAACTGCGAGGCATATCCTGCAATGAGCATGGGTACTGCAAAACCAAGGGAATACACAAAAAGCATATAGACGCATGAAACCTCATTTTTAAAAAATTGGGAACTATTGTTTGTTAAAAATTCACTGTTGAAACCGACCGGCCTCATTGTAGATTATATTTTAATATGAATATACATATTTACATATACATTAAACAAAAAAAACGCTACTTTAAAGCCTGTACGATTTTTTTCGCTTTCGGATCAATAACTGAGTAGTGTACTTTATTGCCGCACCTTAACCCTTCTAAAATTCCGGCAGCTTTTAAAATATTGAGATGCTGGGATACCGTGGGTTGAGGAACTCCGGTACAATCAACCATTGTCGCCACGTTTTGCTCCCCATTTGCTAGTCCCTCAACAATACAGTATCGTATTGGATGTCCCATAGCTTTGAGCAGGTCTGCTTTTTGTTTATGCTCTTGATTCATTAGTTTATTATCCTAATATTCTAATATTAATATACATATATTTCATAAAAAAGTCAAGAGCTATTTTCGTTTATTCTTGCACAGTTTCTAAAGCGCCTGCCGGTTATCGAACACCCGTTTGGCTTTATCTCCGTACGCTGGCAGCATGCCCGGCTCATGAAGTTCGGCCAACCGCAAAAAGACCTGTAACAAAATATCGCTACCAGCGGTCTAAAATCGAATGGAGATGTTCGAATAAAACCACACCACAAGGTAAGAGCATGGCTCCAAAGCGCAGAATCCATTACAATGACGCTTTTAAAAAGAGCGCGGTTTTGCAGCATGTCGGCAATCACCATACGCTCGCCGATTCCGCGGAGCGTCTCGGCATAACCGCGAGCATGCTTTGCAAATGGATCGATCGGTATTCGCCGGAAAAAGACGACCATACGATGAATTATGAGGCGGAAATCATTCGATTGAAGGATGAAATGAAAGCGCTTAAACAAATCGTGGAAAAAGCTTTTCTAAAGAAATATTCGATAGAGGAAATAATCGATAGAATGATTGATGAACCGGAGAAGTTCATAATAACGGGCGAATTACACTAAAGGGATCGCGCCGCAAGCAACGTCTTTTTACCCTGCAGTTATATAACCACATGGGTATCGCGGGTAGTATTTTCGAGCGTAAATCAACCATTTAACGTGAATTTTTTTCCAAGATTTGGAAAAATATGAAAAAAACATCAATCAACCTTGTTTGTTTTTCCGCGCTGGCAGCCATCCTTTTCAATTGCCATTCCGGCCCCGCAAAAAAAGCCTCCGGCAACCAGTTTACCGCTATCCCCGCAGTTGAAGGCTTTGTGGTAACTCCTTCGGTGCTCATCCAAACAATAGCGATTTCCGGGACCCTGAAACCTTTTGAGGAGACCGTGTTGATGCCTGAGGCGGCGGGGCGCGTAGTGACGATAAATTTACAGGAAGGAAAGTCCGTAAAGCAGGGCGCCTTGCTGGTGAAGCTCTTCGACGGCGATTTGCAGGCGAGCCTGAAAAAATCGACCGCGCAACTTGAAATTGCCGAGCAAACGGAAAAGCGGCAGGCCGAACTGCTGAAAATCAGCGGCATAAGCCAATCCGACTACGATCAGGCGGTATTGCAGATACATTCAATCAACGCGGACATTGAAATACTCAAGGCCCAGGTACGCAAAACCGAAGTGCTTGCTCCGTTTGACGGAGTGATCGGACTGCGGGCCATAAGCATCGGCGCGGTGGTGACCCCGGGAATGGCCCTTGCCACCATCCGCGCGGTCCAGCGACTCAAATTGGATTTCAGCGTCCCCGAGAAATACGGCAATCAGGTAAAACCGGGGCTCAAGATTACTTTCACCGTTCTCGGCGATGACGGACCCCATGACGCGACGGTCATGGCGACGGAGGAGGGAATCGATGTCGGCACCCGCAACCTCAAGGCCAGAGCCATCGTGAAGAACGGGAACGCGGAATTGAAACCGGGCGCATTTGCGAATGTTGAACTTGAGCTGGGAGAAAACAAAAATGCCCTGATGGTCCCCACGCAGGCCATAATCCCGCAGGAACGGAACAAACAATTGATTGTCGCTAAAAACGGCAAAGCGCAGTTCGTCACGGTGAAAACGGGCGTGCGCCAGGCCTCCGCCGTTGAAGTGGTCGACGGCATCGCGGCCGGAGATACCATCGTGACGACGGGGTTGCTTTTCCTGAAACCCGGCACGGATCTGAAATTTTCCAAAGTGGCGCAGTAGTAGCCTATGACCCTTTCCGAATTTTCCCTGCATCGCCCCGTCGCATCGATCGTCATGAGCCTGGTGATCGTGCTGTTCGGCGTGGTGGGCTTCAATTTTCTGGGCGTTCGCCTGTACCCCGCCATCGACCCTCCGGTGATCAATGTGCGCACGAATTACACGGGCGCCAATTCCGACATTATCGAATCCCAGATCACCGAGCCGATCGAAAAGTCCATCAACGGCATCGAGGGAATAAAAACGATTTCTTCCTCTTCGTCAACAGGCGGCAGCAACATCACCGTTGAGTTTAATGTCGGC
>Ga0182017_10001050_pt1 | contig 21696 bp, 14 predicted proteins | sample 712E3DmetaG_FD_120492 | JGI IMG/M metagenome (GOLD analysis project Ga0182017, IMG submission 120492) | Permafrost microbial communities from Stordalen Mire, Sweden - 712E3D metaG | ecosystem: Environmental > Terrestrial > Soil > Wetlands > Permafrost | place: Sweden: Stordalen | collected... | reverse complement strand
GGCGAGCGCATGGCCTTGCAACGCTTGCGTGAGGCGGCCGAGCGAGCCAAGCACGAGCTGTCGACCAGCCTGGAGACCGAGGTGAACCTGCCCTTCATTGCCGCGGGCGCCGAGGGGCCCAAGCACCTCATCACTTCGCTCACGCGCAGCAAGCTGGAGACGCTGTGCGAGGATCTGCTGAACCGGACCATCCCGCCCATCGAGCAAGTGCTGAAAGATGCGGGCTGGACGGTCAAGGACATCGACGAGGTGATCCTGGTGGGCGGTCAGACGCGCATGCCGCGCGTGCACGAGATTGTGTCGAGTTTTTTTGGCAAGAAGCCGTCGCGCGCGGTCAACCCCGACGAGGCGGTGGCGGTGGGCGCGGCGCTGCAGGGGGCGGTGCTCTCGGGCGAGCAACAGGACGTGTTGCTGCTCGACGTGACCCCGCTCTGCTTGGGCGTGGAAACCGCCGGTGGCGTGTTTACGCGCATCATTCCGCGCAACACCACCATTCCGGTGCGGCGCGGGCGGGTGTTCTCCACGGCGGTGGACAACCAGCCCTACGTCAACGTGCACGTCTTGCAGGGGGAGCGGGAAATGGCCGAGGACAACAAGAGCCTGGCGCATTTCCAACTGACCGGCATCCCGCCGGCGCCACGGGGTGCGCCGCAGATCGAGGTTTCGTTCGACATCGATTCCAACGGCATGGTCAGCGTGGCGGCCAAGGACCTGGGCACGGGCAAGACCCAGGCCGTCGTGGTGCGGCCCACTTCGGGCCTGTCCGAGGCCGAGATCGGTTCCTTCATCGCCGAGTCCGAGGCCAGTCGCCAGGTGGACCAGTCCAAGAAGGAATGGGCCGACCTGTCCAACAGCGCCGACACGCTCATCTATGGCACCGAGCGCACCTTGCAGGAATTCGGTGACAAGCTGGACGCGGACGCCAAGCGCCGACTAGAGGCGGCTCTGGTCGAGTGCAAGCGTGCGTTCGAGCTGTTCGTGGGCGACGTGGCTCGCGCCAGCGCGGCGCTGGCCAAGCTGGAAACCGAGGCCCATATGCTATTTGTGGCGTTGCAGGGCGGGAGCATGGCCGAGCCCTCGCCCGAGAATTCCTCGTAGCCCCCGTGGCGCACGATCACTACAAAACCCTGGGCGTGGCACGCGAAGCGCCCGAGGCCGAGATCAAGGCTGCCTACCGCAAGCTGGCCTTGCAGTTTCATCCCGACCGCAACCCAGGCGATGCCGCGGCCGAGGAGCGGTTCAAGGAGGTCTCGCAGGCCTATGCGGTGTTGGGCGACGCGGAGAAACGCGCACGCTACCATCGGCTGGGAGACGTCCCGGGCGACTTGCCTTTTGCAGACAGCGCCGATCTGGCCAAGGTCACCGAGTTTTTCGATGCCATCTTTGGCGACCTGTTCGGTTTGGGCCGCAAACGCGCCGCCGGGCAAGACCTGCGCTACACCCTGGAATTGGAGTTCGACGAGGCGGCACTTGGCTGCCACAAGACGATTCGCTTCCAGCGCAGCGAGGACTGCCGCGCCTGTAGCGGCACCGGCGCGCACGGCGGGGCCGCGGGCTTGCAGCCCTGCGCGCGCTGCGGGGGACAGGGATGGAAGTCGCACAAGGCGGGTTTCTTCACGACCCGGCGGAATTGCCTGGCCTGCGCTGGCTCAGGCCAGATCCCGCGCGTGCGCTGCAAGACCTGCGCAGGCACTGGCCTGTGCGAGGGCGAGCGTGAGTATGCTGTGCGCGTGCCGCCCGGGTCGCAGGCAGGCGGCACGCAACGGATCGCGGGCGAGGGCTCGCCCGGCCGGCGCGGCGGACCGGCCGGGGATCTACACGTGATCGTGAGGCCGCGACCGCACCCGTTCTATCGCCAGCAAGGCGATGTTCTGGAGGTCGAGGTGCCGGTGCGCATGGACGAAGCCGCCTTGGGCACCGAGATCGAGGTGCCCTTGCTCGACGCCCGCGTGCGCATGAAGATCCCGGCCGGCACCCAGACGGGCAGCGTGTTTCGCGTGCGCGGCAAGGGCCTGCCAACACCGGGCGGCAGCCGCGGCGACGCCCATGTGCGCGTGCAGGTCGAAGTGCCCAGCGCGTGCAGCGACGAGGCGCGGGCGGTGCTTTGCACGCTGGCCGGCCTGCTCGGCGACAATGCCTATCCCCGGCGGCGCGCCTTCCAGGAGATGATGGCAGTCATCGGGCGGGGGGAAGGCGGATGACAGCGATGGCAGCGAGCCCTTCGCTGGAATAGGCTAACAGCACGGCGTGCGCCTAGCTGCGCTGGCTGCTCGCTCTACCACCCCGTCGAAACCCGATGCCATTTCTGAACATTGCGCTCTTCTTGGCGACCCTGCTGACCACCACCATGCAGGGCGCGCTGGAACGCCACGGCTTTGCCAGCATGTTCCCGCTGCAGGATGGGCTTGCCTTCTCGGTGCCGCTGATGGCGATCCTGCTTTGTCACGAGATGGGTCACTACCTGGCGGCGCGCTGGCATCACGTGCCGGCGTCGCTGCCCTTCTTCGTACCGTTGCCGCCGGGCATCGGGATGTTCGGGACCATGGGCGCGGTGATCTTGCAGTCAAGGACTTCTGACCGGCGCAAGCTCATCGACATCGGCGCGGCCGGGCCGCTGGCCGGTCTGGCCGTGGCCATCCCGGTGCTAATCTATGGCCTCATCATCTCGCCGGTGCAGCCCCTGGTCGGGGTGGGCGTGCAAGAGGGCAATTCCATCCTGTATGCGGTTCTCAAGCGCGTGATCCACGGTGTCTGGCTGCCGGGCGGAGGAAACGACGTGATGTTGCACCCGACAGCCATGGCCGGGTGGGCCGGGCTGCTGGTCACCATGCTCAACCTTCTGCCGGTGGGCCAGCTCGACGGTGGCCATGTGGCCATCGCCTTCTTCGGCAATCGTTACGGCCGGGCTTCGCGTATCTTGCAGAATCTGCTGCCGGTTTTCGCGCTCGCGGTCGCGGGAGTGGTCTACTTGGACTCTGTGGCCGAGCTGGCGCGGCTGGGAGGGGGCCTGCCGATCTCCGCTGTCAACATTGCGGTTGCGGCCGGGGAGCCCTGGCTGATCTGGTTCATCCTGCTGGCGGTGTTGCGGCGCCTGTCAGGCGGCATCGACCATCCCCCGGTCGACGATCGGCCCTTGCCTGCCAGCCGAGCTGGGCTTTTCTGGCTGGTCTTCGTGACCTTCGCCATAATATTCATGCCCGTACCGATGCGTCCCAGCCTGGGCGCTCCGCGGGACGGGTCCAACCAGGTGATCCAACCAGACGGGCCATGAGTGACAGCCAGACCAGCACGAGCAGCGACCGTGCCGCCTGTCCCAAGTGCGGGCACAAGCGAGCCGGTGGCACTCCGGCTTGCCCGCGTTGCGGCCTGCAGTTTGCGCTGTGGCGGCCCAGCATGGCTGACCCGCGCGGGCAGCTGACCCCAGCCGGCCAGGAATTGTGGCAGCAGGCGGAAGCCAATTGGCAGGACCTGAATCGCCACGAAGCGTTCGCCAAGTACTGTTTGCAGGCCAACCTGCTGCCTGCGGCCGGGCGTTGCTACCGTGATCGCCTGGATCGCTTCCCCGATGACGCCATGGCCATCAAGATGCAAGCCGAGATTCTGGCCAAGGCGACGCTGGGCCTGCTGGTGCAGAAGCGGCAACCGGCTGAGCCGGTTACGCGATCGAAGTGGTTCTGGGTCATCATTCTGGCCGCCATGGCTCTGGCCATCGCGGCCGCCTTCGTCTGGGGGCCCGGCAGAATGCGCGCACGCACAGCCAGCCCGACCATCAACGTTCCGCTTCCGCAGTAGCGCGCCAACTGTGACGCTGGAAAGTCGCCGGAGGTCGTGGCCGTGGCCGTGGCCGACGGTGATCACTCCGGCCATGGTCATGTGTCACCGATGTCTTGACCTGTTCACATGAAAACGACCACGTCTACGTCCACGACCACCATCGCTCCTTCCGATTGTGTGTGTGCGACTCGATGGAAAGGCCTGGCAGTCCCGGGCGCTCGCACAAGTCGTTGAGTGTGTCTTCGAAGGCAGCAGCGATTCGTAGCCGACCCAACGTCGGTCATACGGCAAGGCACCGATTGTAGCCTCACCGTCGAAGAATCGGGCACGGTATTCGACTCACACAGCCGGGCGCATGAGGTAGATTGCCCTGTGCGCTCGGGAGTCCACGTTCATCACTGGCGAGCGGCCGCATTGAGAATTGCGCTGGTCTGCTTGCTGCTTGCCTGTCGCCCCGGCGGTGTTCGGACGGACAACGGCGTGACGGCAAAGGATACGGCGGGGCCGATCTGGGACAAGGGCGCCGCGTACCGCTTCGACTTGCATGCCACCGTCTTGGTGGACCTGGGTGAGTCCCGGACAGCGATTCACTATGAACTGAACAGCGATCTGACCATCTCCGTCGTGGAAGAACGAGACGGCCGAACGACCTTGCATCTGCGCCTGGTTGAGCCGAAGGTCAGAGGCCTTAGCCCCGGTGGAATCGAGGCGCCGGACAGGCTGTCGCGCGACCTGCGGGATGGTGACGCGGCCGCGGTCCTGGCTGCGGGCAAGATGGTGGCGTTTGGCTTTCGCAAGAGCGCGCCCAATTCTGTGGTGAACACATTCAGGCAGCTCGCCGCCGGCCTGCAGGTGGCCGTGGCGCGTGGTGCGAAGGATGACCTTCAGGAGGAATACGACACCACGGGGCGATATCTGGCAGCCTACAGCTTCGACCACGCCACCGGGACGGTGTGCAAGACCAAGGTTCGCTATCTGGCGCTCCTGGGAAACTCGGATGGGCCGAGCATGCTTCCCAGGGTGATCGGCTCTGAAGGACGGATTCGGGTTTCGCGCGGGATGCGCCTCGAATCGGTGGTTCTACAAGATGAGCTGGCCATCGGGAACGCGGAGATGCCGATTCGTGCACAGACGGAGCTGGAGCTTCGCTTGCGCGCCATCGAGGATGCTCGGGTTACCGAAGCGCCGGCCTCGTTCCTGGCGGGATTCACCATGGTGGCGGCGTCCGAGTCTGCAGGGGCCAATGCGCATGCTCAAGGGCTGGATCGGGCAAGAACAGGGGGAGCGAGCTTTCGCGAGATCGTCTCTCGCATGCGCGCCCAAGGGAAAGCACGCGATGTCGGTCTGTTCAATGCCCTGGCCGCCTCGCTGCGAACCGAAGCGGGTGCGCCGGCCCAGGCGGTGCGCATGGTCGCGGCCAGGTCGGACTTGTCATCGGTGCTCGTCGACGGGTTGGGCGCCGCATCCTGCCCGGCTTGCGAATCGGCCTTGATCGACCTGCTGGGCACCCCGTCTCCTTACATCAAGGCCAGTGTCTTGCACGCCCTGGCGCGTTTTCAGAATCCAGGAGACAGAGCGGTTGCCGCCATGAAGGCCCGGCTTGAGGAGCAAGCCTACGACCCCACGGCGCTTTACACCCTGGGCGCGTACGCCCGACTCTTCGGGCAACAGGGCAATCCGGGAAAAGCGGCCGAGCTGGGCAATTTCCTGGTTGGGCGCCTGGAGGGGGCCACGGACTCCATGCAGAAGATCGTGGCGTTGCGTGCGATCGAGAACGCCGGCTGCGCGCAAGCGTTGTCTCTGTTGCCGAGGTTCACGGACGACCAGGACGAGTCGGTCAAGGGCGCGGCCAAGCTGGCCGCAGCGGCCATTACGAATTCAAACTGGAGAAATCCATGACCAAGCCATGTGCTTTTGCAGTTCTTGTGACCGGCATCTTCGCCCTGCAGCAGTCCGCCGGGGCCGAGTCCAAACCGGCCAAGCCAGCCGCGCACGAGACTACTATCGTTGTGCGATTTCCGCGCGGACTGGTTCTGAAGGATGTCGCGCTGGCGGCCGACGGTGGCCTGCGTTTGGGTTCGGGCGTGACCATCAAGCCGGGCAAACGCTCGCCCGCGACCATCGCCAATGCAGGCCGAGGGCAAACCCAAGTCGGCGCCAACAGCCAGACCGCATCGATTGTGAGCGTGGGTTCCGTGGTCCTGCACAACCAGTCCCAGGTTGCGGGCGAGGTGACCACGGCAGGGAAGCTCACCAGGCCTTCTAGCGTGCGCGTATCAGGCGCCGTCAGCGAGCTTGCCCTGCTGCAACCGCTTGCCGAACGCCGTTGGAGCGTGCAATTCCCCGCAACGAATTCGGGCGACGTCATCGTGGCATCCGGTGCTGTGCGCAACCTTGCTGAGGGCTCGTACAGGCATGTGCTGGTCAAGGCAGGGGCGAAGCTGGACCTGAGCAGAGGGGAGTTCTTTGTCCAGTCGCTGGAGATTGAAGCGAAGGGCCAGCTTGTTCAGCACGGCTACGCGTTCTCGCCCGCGGTGATCTACAGCGCGGGCAAGGTCAACCTGAAGGGCGACGTCATCAGTGCAAAGGACTCAGGGCCCAACCTGCTGCTGGTCGCACTGGGAAGCGATCCTGTCGTTGTGGAGCGGGCCTTCACGGGAACCCTGATGGCGCCCAGGGCTCGCCTGATCCTGGGCGCGGGCGGCGCTGTGGTTCAGGGGCAAGTCTACGCCCATGACATCGAGATCCGGCCAGGCACTGCGATCACGGCCGCGCCATTTCCTTTGGATTCCTACCGGTGGAAGGGCTCGAACACGCCGGTGTCCAGCGACACAGATCACGACGGAATCAACGACTACCGGGATGCCTGCCCGTACGACGCACAGAAGGAACGGCCCGGCTTTTGCGGGTGCGGGGTGCCGGACAGCGATGCCAACGGGGACGGGTTTCTGGATTGCCTGGGCGTGATCACGGGCGACCGCAACGGCCGCTGCGGAACCGCCCCTGCCTGCACGCCAGGCCCAGGATGTCAGCTGGTCCTGAACGAACAGTCGGCGTACTGGATCTGCGCCGCTGCCCCGGCTCGGACCAGTCACGCCGAGGCCGAGCGGTTCTGTCGCGCCAAGGGCCTGCGGCTGGCACGCATCGACACTCCGGAAGAGAAAGCGTTGCTTAGCCACCTGCTGCTCAATCCCGCCTGGGTCGAATCGGAACGCCGCTGTCGCGCGCTCGACAACGTGGATGGTCGGCTGCTGGAGCCCGATTGCAAGACGCGGCTCGGGTTCGTCTGCGAGTATGCGCTTCCGATGCAGGCGCGCGTGCCCGCGCCCACGAGCGGCCCAGCGACAGCCTGCGTGTCGGAGCAGACAGCCGGATTCTCGCTGTGGAATTCAACAGAAGAGATGAAGGCGGCGCAGGCCGAATTCAGGCAACAGATCGCGCTCGCCAAGAACGGAAGTTTCACGGGCGCGGCCGCCAATCCGCCGACCGGAGGAACCGGCGATCAGATCGATCTCTGCGACCCCAAGGGCCAAGTCACGGCGCTGCTGGAGCCAGGATCGAACCTGACGCCAACAGCGTTGCGAATGCTGGATCTCTTTCCCCAGGGCCTTCCAGTCACGACCTGGTCCACCGATTACCAGGACCCTCCGGTGGGCAAGGGAACCCGACACAGCTGGTGCACGATGAGCGCCCAGAATCCCCACGGCCTGGCGACCATCGCCCTGCCAGGCCTGAACCGCTCCGCCCGGATCTCGGCCAACGACCAGATCCGCATCACCATCGACCCGGACGTCAGTTTCGAGGCCAAGAGCGAGCCGCTCCCGTTCGGCGACGTCAGCCCGAGGCTGCACGCGCAGTCGAAGCTGGCAGCCAGCGTGGCGATGAAGGATTTCCTGGGCCTGAACTACCAGGCCGACATCGTCCGTGCGGTTGCCGATATCTCAGCCAGCCGATGCGGCCTGCGCACCGACGCCAGCGAGCTGAAAGTCCTGGGCACGAACGTGGCCAGCCCCGAATCCCTGCCCCGCATCAACAGCGAGGATCCCAAGAGTCCCCTGTACGCCGCCGGCCAGGAATGCCGGCGCGCCCTGGCCAATTATCAAAGCCAGGCCGGCGACACCAAGAAGGCGTTTCGCGATGCCCAGCAGCTTCTCTTTCAGTACCACCAGGTGGCAAGGCTGGATGAGGCTCCTTTGTGCGACGAGATCAGGGCGAACGCCCAGGAAGGCTGGGGCTTTCCCGGTGGCCCCAAGTGCTATGCGAACGAACACATCGAGTTGATCATCAGTCGGTTCATCTACGCCTACTCACCCTATGGGGAGATCGGAACCATGCGCCGCCAGGCCCAGGCGCTGGCCGTGGCTTCTTCCAAGCTCAGGCAAGCGATCCGGAAGAATGCCGATCTCGAGTTTCGCGACACCCTTCACCAGGAGACCCGAAACATCGGCACCGTGCCTGTCACGCTGGGACCTGTGCCACTGGTCGTTCAGTTCGACTTGACCGTCAGCTACGGCATGGGCGGCCGCTTCGAGGTGGACCTGGATTATCCCCTGAATCTGGATGGTCCAGCGTCGGGCAAAGATCCCGTGGCCCGGGTGGGGGCGAGCGCCTTGCCCCACGCTTCGGCCGTTCTCACCGCGGTCATGGGCGCCGACTCCGATCTTGCGTCCTGGTCGGCTGTGGCCCGGGTCGAGGGCGCGGTTTCCCTGGCGGATGTTCGCGCGCCCCTCTTTGCTTCGGTGGGTCTGGAAAGAACGGCGTTTCCCGACACGCGGCCTCTGCCCGAGGATATCAAACCACCGGTGGCTAGGTCGGAAGACGCATTTGTCTACGGTTTTCCGCGCCGCTATCAGTACGGGGCTATCTTCGAATACGGCGCCGGCCTCGATCTTCTCCGCGTCCTCGATGGCGCGATCAACACGAGCCTCACCGTGCCCGTCGGCACTGTCAATCGCACCTGGCGCAAGCCACTGGTCGACTTGAAAGGCGTGAGCGGTCACTTCGACCTGGTGAAGGGGGCTGAAGGCTCCGCGATCCGCACGCGAACCGTGCCCGGTGCAGGCCCGCTCGATCGGGGCAGCGCGACGACCGTCGTGCAAGGGCGGACGCCCATCGGACTATGGGAAAGCGAGGTTCCCTTGGTGAACCTGGCATCCCCGTCGGGGAATGCTCGGTATCAGCGGCCGCAACCCAACGACACCCGGGCGCCGGTCGATCTCAGCAAGCTGGAACGCGTGTTCTACGACGACCTGTGCCGCGCGCGGCCCGGCGAGGCGTGCCACGTCGACGGAACCCCTTTCCCTTTGTGCCAGATGTACTCGACCTGCAAAATCCAAGCGGCAGGCGGAAGTGGAATCTGCGAGACCCAGTGTCGTGGCCAAGAGGCGCCCTGCAAGCAAAGCTCGGACTGCTGCACGGGGTTCGTGTGCAATTGGCTGCACCTCTGCCAGGTGTGCCGGAAGGACAAGGAAGAATGCATGCGGGACGGGGACTGTTGTGCAGGTCTCACCTGCGTGAAGAACAAACAGAGGTGCGCCCCAGCACAGAACAAGGGAGGCGGGCCGGACGCACGATGATGGCCACACTGGCTAGCAAACGCATCCGCGCGAGATGATCTGAAATCCGAAACCAAGGGCAGCTCCACCTGGCCTTCTCCGGCACGCATGGGATGCGGCGGGGTGCTACCCTTGCGCCACCGTGGCCAAAGTTCCTGGATTCGAACTCCCGCTCGATGAGGTGAGAGCCAGCTTGGAGACTCTGCGCCGTCCTCTGCGCATCGCCATCCTGCGTTTTCGCAATCCCTTCAACGTGGGCGCCATCATCCGGGTGGCCCACTCGTTTCTGGTCCAGGAAATCCTGCTGGTTGGCGACGAGCCCTATTACGAGCGCGCGGCCATGGGCATGCAGCGCTATGAAAACCTGGTCAAGCTTCCCGACGAGCATGCACTGGTGGCGTGGGCGCGCGAGCGCAAGCTGCCGCTCGTCGCCTTCGAGCGCGAACACGCGCGCGTGGACCTGTGGCGGGCGGAGCTTCCCGAGGCGTGCGTGATGGTGTTTGGCAGCGAAACCAGCGGCGTGTCCGAGGAACTGCTCGCCCAGGTCGACAACATCGTGGCCATCCCCATGTATGGCATCAACAACTCATTTCCGGTCACCGTGGCGGCCGGCATCGCCATGGCGGAATGGACGCGGAGGTATTTTTTGATGGGGACCCTCGAAGGGTCCCCAAACCCCCCCGCGATGGTACGCGGCGAGCAGAGCTCGCCGGCTCCCCACGCGAATTTGATGGGGACCCTCGAAGGGTCCGCTTCGCCCTTCGGCCCCCCACCCGCCACCACCTCCCCGCTCGCTTCGCTCGGCCTCGCCAACCCCCCCGCGATGGTACGCGGCGAGCAGAGCTCGCCGGCTCCCCACGCGAAAGTCAACCCGGGAAAACCATGATTCCGTATTTCGTGCAGCCCAGCCTCTCGCTTGGCCCCATCAGCATTCACGCCTTCGGCGTGCTGGTGGCGGTCGGCATCCTCATCGGGATGCGCCTGATTCGCCGTCGAGCTGCAGTCTGGGGCATGGACCCTTTTGCGGCTGAACGGTTGACCATATGGATCCTGCTGGGCGGCTTCGCCGGCGCGCACTTGATCGATCGATTAGTCTACTATCCCGCCGACGCCCTGGCGAACCCCTGGAGCCTGCTGCGTTTCTGGGAAGGCCTGAGTTCGTTCGGCGGATTTCTGGGCGCGATCGTGGGGGCCGCGCTCTTCGTGCGCCTTCAGCGCCTGGGATCGCAGAAGTGGCTGTACTTGGATGTGGTCGCCTACGCATTCCCCACCTCGTGGTTCTTCGGTCGCACGGGTTGTTTTCTCGCCTATGACCATCCCGGCTCGGCCACCAACATCCTCCTCGCCCAGCGCTACAGCGACGGCGTTGTCCGCCACAATCTGGGACTGGACGAGGCGCTCTACACTCTGCCGGTCGCACTCCTGTTTCTCTGGCTGGGCCGGCGTGGTCCACGCGCGCCAGGATTCTTCGTGGGTTGGCTGGCGGTGCTCTATGCGCCGGTGCGATTTCTGCTCGACTTTCTGCGCATTGCAGACGTCCGCTACTTTCGCTTCACGCCCGGCCAGTATGGAGCCGTCGCCATCTTCGTCGTGGGCGTGCTGATCCTGACTATCCCCCGTCGAGCAAAGCCAGCGCCTCCACATGCGGCGTCTGAGGGAGCATGTCGTACGGGGTGATGCTGACGGTGCGCAGACCCAGACGTGCCAGAGCCGCCAGATCGCGCGCCAGAGAAGCGGGGTTGCAGCTCAGATAGGCAACCAGGCGCGGGTGCAGTTGCACCACCGCCGCAATCACCGCGGGGGCACAGCCCTTGCGTGGCGGATTAAGCACCACCAGATCGGCCGTCCCAACCCGCGCAAGATGATCCGCCACGTCACCGGCTATCAAGTGAATTCGTTTCCCGGGATCCCCAGCTTCACCCTCGGCGAGAAAGGCCTGCGCGGTTGCGCAAGCTGCCAGGTTCTCTTCGATGGCCACCACCTCGCGCGCCAGCGGCGCCAGCGATAGGGCAATGCCACCCGCGCCCGCATAGGCGTCGACCACGCGATCGATCGAGCCCAGGCGCGCAGCCGCGGCCACGATGTCGTGGTAGGCGCGGCCTGCCACCAAGCGATTGGCTTGAGCAAAGGAACGCGGCCCCAGGCGAACGCGCGGCGGGCCGATGGTGTCTTCGATGGAGGCGGAGCCGAAAAGCAGGCGCTCCGCCTCGCCGAACAGGGCGTTTCCGCTCGTGCTGTTGATGTTGTGGACAACGCCCAGCACAGCCGGGCAGGCGGCCGCCAGCTCGCGCGCGATAGTTTCCGCCTCGGGCCAGGTTTCTCGGCCAGTGACCAGCGCGACCAGGACCTTGCCGTCGGTATTGGCACGCAAAACCACGTAGCGCAGGAGACCCGTGCGACGGACTTCATCGAAAGGCTCGATCGCGTGCTGGAGCAAAAGGGTCAGCAGCGCCGACGTAACCTGGGCCAGGGCCGGCTCAGCGATGGGGCAGTCGGACATGTCCACGATCTCATGCGATCGTGGGGCATAGGCCCCCAGCACCAGCCTGCCATCGCAGTCGTGTCCGAACACATACTTGGCGTTGCCGCGATAGCCGAATGGCTGCGGCGAGGGCACGCAGCCCGCCACCTTCACCCCGAGCAATTCTTTGTGCGTCGCCACTGCCTCGACCACCAGCTCGCGTTTCCATTCCACCTGCGCGACGTAGGCCCAACAGGCCAGCGGGCAGCCGCCGCAGCGATGGTGGGCCGGGCAGGGCGGCGCTGCCCGCTGGGGCGAGGCAGTCGCTATCTCTTCAAGGTCGGCCCACGCGTCCTGGCTTTGCCCGCGCGCGTGGGGCGACACATGAGCCACTCGCGCGCGCACCTGCTCGCCGGGCAGAGCGCCGGCCATATGCAGCCGGAATAGCCCCGCGTCGGTTTGCACATCAGCCACGCCAGCCCCGTTGTGGTCCAGTCGATCAATGGTCAGCACCAAACTGGCGCCCGGCTGAAGCGGCGATGTCAGCGACAAAGTCACGCCCTTCTAGCTAGCTTTTTCACCACAGAGAGCACAGAGAACACAGAGGTCGGAAGGAGGGAAGGGTCCGGAGAGGACACCCCACCCTTTCTTTCCGGTCCGTCTCTGTGGCCTCTGTGCTCTCTGTGGTGAAAAAGCTAACTTCGCTCGGCTGCCCATGGTGCGACTACGCGCCGGCGCCATTGCCCGAGCTGGGCTTGGGCGCCGGCGGGCGGTCGGGCAGGGCCACGTCCAGGGCTGCCACGGGCCGCTCCAGGGTTGATACCGCCTTGGCGCAGGCCAGGGTACGCATCCCGCTGGGAAAATGAACCTCGACCTTGCCCGGGCCGGGCGCGCCGCTGACCACTCCGACACCAAAAGTCGCGTGGGTCATGCGCTCGCCAGGTATGTAGCCGTCCTTGGGCGAATAGACGCGCGGCGGCTTACTGGGGTCAAAGACCACCGCTGACGCGGGCACAGTTTGGCTAGCCCTGGTGATTCGCCGTTTTCGGGGTCGCCCCCATGCGTTGCCTGAGCCGCCTTTGCCCGCGGCGGCTGGCTGCTGGTCGCCGCGATAGTTGTGCTGACCTCCGCAGAGTTTGCACACCACTTTGGCCACGCGTTCGCCCACCTTGGCCATCACGACGTGCCAGGTGTCGCCACAGCGGGTACAAATGTCCTCGATATCCGATCCTACCCCGGGGGTCGACATAGTTGCTTCGACGCAGCCTCCTAATGATGTAATTCTACAGGGAATCGAACGGGCTTGTGGGTTACTTCTTGAAAAAGGACACAGCGTAAAGGTTGAGGGCGTCAACCTGCTGCGGCGTCAATCGATCGCCAAACGGCTTCATTTCTTGATCTTTCCCGTTCAGCGTGCGCTTGAGGCCTTCGAGGACCGACTTGCGAGCCCGTTCCACGGTCACATCTTTCCAGTAGGGGGCCCTGGTCATGTCGTCGATGCCCATTTCCTTGCCTTGCTCGGTGTGGCCGCGACCATCCTCGCCGTGGCAAGTCGCGCACTTGGAATCCCACATGCGCGCGACCTTCTTTTCCGGCTTGTAGCCCGCGGGCCGCGCAAGCGGAGTTCCTGCGGTTTCCGCCTGGGCTTGATGTCGCAGGATCGGGCTGGCCAGAAGCGCCGCAAGAGGAGGAACCAGTAGCAGTGAAAAGAGTGAACTGCGGCGAGACATGATGGGGCCCTTTCTCTAGCATCTACCGCGGCAGGCGCCAGAGTCGGATTGCAGGTAAGTTCCAGGTCTGTAGACGCCATGCCTTTCCGGGTTTCGCCTCTTGCCAGCGTCGTGTTGCTTGGCTGGGTCATCGCGACCAGCCAGACGATATTGCTGCGTGAGGCGCTGGCGGCCGCGCAGGGCAACGAGCTGGCCATCGCCCTGGCTCTCGGCCAATGGCTGGTGCTGACCGCGGCCGGCAGCGCGGCGGCCGGACTGCTTTCCAGCCGCTTTTCCCGTACGTTCTTCGTGGTCGGCGCGCTCTTGATCGGCCCGGCGCTCTTCGCTGCCTTGCTGACCGCGCGCGGGCTGCCACGCATTTTCTCGCTGGCGCCAGGCGCGCTGCTCACCCTCGACCAGCATGTGCTCGGGCTGCTGCTCACGCTGGCTCCGGTCTGCCTGGTGGGCGGGGCCAGCTTCACCCTGGCCTGTCGCTTGCCCGGTGTGGCGCCGGCGCGCGCCTACCTGGCCGAGGCTGCGGGATGGCTGCTGGGCGGCGTGAGCGCGACCTGGTTAGTGGAAACCTGGCAGCCCTTTGCCGTGGCCGCAGGGTTGTGCGTCGGTGCCGTGCTGGCTGCGGCCCTGCTCGTCGGACGTAGGTGGATGCTGGCCGCGGTCGCGCTCGCCGTGGTAGCGGTCTCGGGTCAGAGTGGGCTAGGCGCAATCGAAGCGCGTAGTTTGGCCTGGCGCTGGCCAGGCGAAACCATCGAGGCCAGCGCGTATACCCGCCACGGCCACGTGGCCGTGCTCCTTCGCGCCGAGCAGCGCGCCCTGTACGAGGACGGCCATCTGGCCCTGGTGTTGCCCGAGCGCCAGTCCTCCGAGGAACTGGCCCACCTGGCGCTGCTGCAGGTGCGCGAGCCGCGGCGGATCTTTGTGGCGAGAGGCCTGGGGGGGCTGCTGCCTGAGATTCTCAAGCATCCAGTGGCCGAGGTGGCGGTGGCCGAGCCCGAGGCAGCCCTGGCCGCGATGGAGATCAAGGCCGCTGACCTTGCCACGCGCCAGGCGCTCCGCGATCCCCGCGTGCACATGCTCATCGGCGATGTACGGAATCTCTTGCGAAAGAATGCAACATCTTCGTGGGACGTCGTTCTGCTGTCCACGGCCGAGCCGTCGACCTTGCTCGCCAGTCGGCTGCTGACCAAGGAAAGCTTTGCCGAGGCCCGGCGAGCCCTGCGGCCCGGCGGCGTGTTGGCTTTTGCCCTGCCTGGTGCCGAGAACTACTACAGCCCGGAACTAGTGGCGCGCAACGGAGCGGTGTACAAGGCGCTGGCCTCGGTATTCGCGCATATCCTGGTGACGCCGCTGTCGACCAACTATTTTCTGGCCAGCGATGCGCCTCTGAGCCGCGACCCCGTGGAACTGGCGCGGCGTCTGGCGCAACGGAAGGTGACGGCCACATTCGTCGACGAGTATTCGTTGGCTGTGCTCATGCCCGAGGAGCGCGTGCAGTCCCTTGCCAAGCGGTACCGCGAGGCGGGCGTGGCGGCGAGCAGCGATCGCCTGCCTACGGCGTACCTGCACAACCTGCTGGTTTCTGGGCGCGCCGATTCCGGGCGCGTCGCCGATTTGTTGCGGCGGGCACTCGGCCTCGGATTCTGGTCCTTGGCGTTGGGGCTGGCCGTTTTGCTGGTGGTGCCGGCGCTCCTGACCGCGCGGAGCCGCCAGAGGCCTGCGCTCCTGGTCGTGGCCATGGTGGGTTTTGCCAGCATGGCCTCGGCCGTGCTGATTCTCGCTGTCACGCAGTCAGCCATGGGAGTCTTGCATCATCTGCTGGGTGCGCTCCTGGCCGCCAACATGGCTGGGTTGGCATTTGCCGCGTGGGGAGCGCGCCAAAGAATCGGCCTCTGGTCCGCGCTCGACCTTGGCCTGGTGGTTCCAGCTCTCCTGCCCCTACTCTCGCGCGTCTCGACGCAGGTTCCGCCACCGCTGATGATAGCCGCCTTGCTGCTCGCCGCGCTCGCTGCCGGTGCAGCCGTGGGGATCGCTTTTCGCACGGCCCTGGTCGCGGGCACGACGCCGGCGGCAACCTACGTCGTGGACCTGCTGGGTGCGGCTTTGGCCGCACCGGTGGTTGCCGCGGTTGCTCTGCCCGGGTTCGGCCTCGACGCGGCCTGTGCGCTGGTCGCGTTGCTCGCCGTCCCAGCCGGGCTGGTTCTTGCCTTTGGGGTGGCCTTGGCCCTTCTCAGGCGGGACGCGTGAAGTGTATAAGACCTGTGGTTAGGACTGTTTGCGCGGCATACCTAACCCCGGAGGACTGCAACGATGGCTGGCCAATCGCGGGTAGTGGTTGAACGCTCGTGCAAAGTGTCCCAAAAAACGTCGGAGATTCCCACATGAACCAATTTCGTCCCGGTTTTTTGCGTCACGCGGCCCTCGCCGTGATTCTGTTTGGTTCGGTCGTCGGCTGCAAGCTCTCGCCCCCCGTCAACAACTCTCCAACCGGCGGATCGAGCGGCGGCAACAGCGGCGGCCCGGGCGGCGCCGCTGGAGGATCGACACAGAGCAACGCCGGAAATCCAGACACGGGTGGCAACGCGGTTGGCCCTGGCGGTATCACCGGCGCGGGCGGTCAGGGCGGCATCAACCAGGGCGGCATTACTACGATTGGTGGCTCGGGCGGTACGACCTTTGGTGGCGGCGGCGCCACCGTCGTGGGCGGGAACGGCGGCATGACCGTTGTGGGCGGCAATGGCGGCACCATCCTCGTGGGTGGCACAACCAGCGCAGGCGGTGGCAATAGCCCGGGCGGCACGACCAGCGCGGGCGGCAGCAAGAGCCCCGGCGGCGCGACCAGCGCGGGCGGCTCAGCGGGGTCGAGCAGCGCGGGCGGCTCGACGGTTGCCAAGTCGGCCTGTACGGTTGGGCCTACCGCTGATCCGAAGATGATGCCTGGTTATCCGGCCGACCAACACACCAAGTTCCAAACCCAGGCTAGCACGACGCTCGCGAACCTTTCGCTGGCGGAGAAGGCCCAGCAGATGCGCGGCACGGATCCTGGGCCTTCCACCTCCAGGAACTGGACCGACATCTTCCGCCAACCCGACAACACGGCCAAGGGGATCAAAGGATTCACGTTCCGGGATGGCCCGCGCGGGGTCAACCTGGACGCTCCCATTCAGGCGACCAACACCGTGCACGGCAAGTCCACAGTGTTTCCGGTCCCCATGGCGCGAGGAGCAGCGTGGGACGTGAATCTCGAGTACCAGATCGGCCAAGCCTTGGGCGACGAGATGGTCGCCGCAAGTCAGACCATGTTGCTGGCACCGACGGTCAATCTCTTGCGCCACCCGCTCTGGGGACGCGCGCAGGAAACTTACGGAGAGGATCCCTACCAGCTCGGCCGCTTGGGTACCGCAATGGTCGCGGGTGTGCAGACCTACGTTCCGGCCTGCGTGAAGCACTATGCAGCCAACAACATCGAGAACTTGCGGGCAACCAAGAACGCTTCGATGGATGAGCAGACCCTGCGCGAGATCTATGCGCGCCATTTCGAGATGATCGTCAAGGACGGCGGTGTGGCCTGTGTCATGGCGGCCTACAACTTGGTGAACGGAACCAACTGCACACAAAACGCGCATTTGCTCAACGACATCTTGCGCACCGACTTCGGTTTCAATGGATTTGTGATGTCCGACTGGTGGGCCATGCCGGGCGGAAACGGCTCAACCCCGAGTGCTACTCTTGCCGCCCAGGCCATTGCGGCGGGCCTGGACATGGAACTTCCCTGGAATTTCAACTACAACTCGATCGAAAGCAGTGTCGGATCCTCCATCACTCAGACGCAGGTTGACACCGCGGTGAAGCGCATTCTGGAGCAGAAGTACCGCTTTGGCGTGGATAAGGGCAATGGCCTGAAAACAGCCGGAACAGGATTTAGCGGCGGTTCTATTACCGGCAACAGCGCGCACGTCACCCTGGCGCAGACGGCCGCTGAGGAGTCGATGGTCCTGCTCAAGAACGACAACAACGCGCTTCCCATCAAGAGCACGTTCACCAAGATTGCCGTGGTTGGCCTGACCCAGAGCTACTGTGCGCCGGTGAATGGCTCGGGTGTTGCCACTGGTCCCGGCATCAACAACTGTGCTGACGACATCAACAACGGAACCATCAACTTTGCGACCGGTATTCGGGTTGGCGATGTGGGCAGCAGCCGAGTCAATTTTAGTTCCAGCGACGCCGTTGGCCCTTTTGCGGGTATCCAAGCGGCCGCAGGATCAGGCGTCACAGTGACCAGTGGCAGCACGGCGGCCTCGGCCCAGGGTGCGGATTTCATCGTGGTCGTGGCCGGGCTCACCCCCTATGACGAGGGCGAGGAATACAACGGCAGCGGTGACCGCACCACCTTGGCGCTCGATGGCAAGATGAACTCGGGCACTCAGAATGCTTTGATCACGGCGGTGGCGGCGCTGGGCAAGCCCATGGTGGTTGTGCTGGAAGGCGGCAGTGTCATCGACATGCCGTGGTTGAGCAGCTTGCCCGCTGCCTCGGCTGTGGTCATGGCGTGGTATCCCGGCATGAAGGGCGGCGCGGCTCTGGGCCAGCTGCTTTTCGGCAAGGCTAATTTCAGCGGGAAGCTGCCCATCAGCTGGCCCAAGCAATTGAGCGATCTGCCGACTTTCAACGGTGGCGCCACCACGACGATGGACTACTACGTGGGCTATCGCTATTTCGACAACAAGAGCATCACGCCGCTCTTCCCGTTCGGCTTCGGCTTGAGCTACACCCAGTTCAGCTACAGCAATCTCGTGGTTCCTTGTGGTACCGCCTCCCAGAGCGCAGTGGTGAACGTTTCGGTGGACGTGACCAACTCAGGAACCGTGGCCGGGGACGAGGTGGTCCTGCTGTTCGTCTCTTATCCCGGTACCGCCAAGAAACGTCCGGCCAAGGAGTTGAAAGGGTTTGCCCGCGTGACACTCGCTGCCGGGGCCAAGCAGACCGTGACCATCCCTGTGCGCGTGTCCGATCTCAGTTACTGGGACTCGACCTCGAGCAAATGGGCGATCGAAGCCAGCACCGTGAAGGTCATGGTGGGTCCGAGCTCGGCAAACTTGCCCCTCTCCGACACGTTCACCGTGACATCCACACCGTAGATGTGATAGCCCGCAGAGACGCTTGACCCTGGGCTGACTTTCCCCTTGGATAGGTTCCCCATGACATCCACACGTACCCGATCTGTTCTGCTGTCCGTCGCCCTGTGCTCGGTGCCGGCGATCATGTTGATTCTCAGCCCGGCGGCGGAAGCGGCCAAGAAAGAAAAGGCCAAGCCCGCCGCGGCGGCCAAGAAGAAGGCAGCGCCTACCGGCAAAGCCAACAAGAGCGCGGACACGGCGGTCGTCGCCGCCCCAGCAAACCAGGTCTGGGAGAAACCACCTAGCGAAGACATCACCAAGATCCCGACTCCACCACCAGCTCCACCGCCTCCACCTCCTCCACCACCTCCCCCTGCGGAAGCCAAACCTGAGCCTGCGCCGGCTGCCCCGCCCGCGGCTGCGCCAGCAGCGGCGCCTCCGGCGGCGCCGTCCCCAGCGGAGCCTGCGGCCCCGCCGCCGCCTCCCGAAGAAGAAACCATGCCCGCATTCGTGCCGCAGCCACCCCCGCCACCACCCCAGTATGTCGAGCATCTCGGGCCGAGCTCATATCCCGGCAAGTTGCGCGGCCTGTACGGCGGATCGCTGTGGCTAGAACCATCGTTTCACGGGTTGCAATGGCCGTATATGGTGAGAACCGGGGTCGGCATTTCTGGCTCGGCCTGGGTCGACACCGGCTACGAGACGAACAAGAGCGAAAGCTCCAGCGTAGCGAACAGCACCACGTATTTGCAGCAAGCCCGCGCGGTGTTGCGTGTGACTCCAACCTATGTCAGCGGTCGTTTCTTCATTCAGGCCCAGGCCGAACTTGTCGGCAACGGCTGTCAGACAACCGGAACGACCTGCCTTGATGCTGGGACGGTCAGTACCGATGACCTTTGGTTGCGTATCGGGGAGTGGAACGTCTGGGATCTCAAAGTCGGCCGTTTTGAGGGATGGGAGGTCTTCCACACAGGAATGGGCCTGGACATCAACACCTTTGAGCGCATGGGAGCGTGGGCAACTTCAGGCTCTCAGCCGCCTGACTACTACGGCGTGAGCTTCCTGCATGACCGGCCGCAGGCCCTCGGGCAGGGCTACGCCGCTGCACACTACTATCCGCTAAGCTTCCTGCGTTTCGAGCTGCAAGGGGAGCTGGGAACTACAGCCGTGAAGACCGCGGGCAACAACGTCTGGGGCGGTCGTGCGGTCGCGATCTTCGACCTAGGATGGTTGAAGCTCAAGGCCGGCGCCGAATATGACAACACGACGGATACGAACACCGCCCCCTACAATGCCGACCCCGCCAAGGGACCAACGGGCAAGGTAGACGACGGATTCAAGCAGACCAGGAAGGGTTATGGAGGAGCGGCGCAGTTCGTCTACGATCCGTACGTCGAGCTTGGTGCCAGCATTGCGCAAGGTATCCAGACCTACAACAACCCTCAGGCTAATACTCAGAATGCCACGAACTCCTTCACGAAGACCAGCTTGGGTGGGTTTGCCAATGTCCGTGTGGTCCGTCTCCTCGACCCTGACTTGCACATTCTCGATGACTTGCTGCTCGGGGGAGGTGTCGTCTGGACGACCGACTACAACAACCACAGGGTGACCGCCGATGGGGACTACACGGCACACTTGCAGATCTTCGGGGCGCTCCAGTATCTCATCGCCAAGCAGCTTTTCGTCAAGGGCGTGTTTGCCTACGCGCGCGGAGATTTCAAGCCAAGCGGCGCCGTCGGTGAGGACGTCTACAGCAACGAGATGTACAGCTTTCGCGTTCGCCTGATGTACCTCTACTGACGATGGATCTCTGACGGGGAACCCCCAAAGAGTTCCCCGACATCCCGCCCGCCTACGCCCGGGCCGCGGTGCCCTCGGGCGGGCCGGAGTCTGGGCCGGCTACCACCACCGGCACCGATTCCAGCGTCAGCTCCAGAGCTTCCTGGATGCGCTTGACGAAGACCAACTCCATGTCTTTGCGCACACTCTCGGGGATGTCGACCATGTCCTTGCGGTTGCGGTCAGGCAGCACCACGCGCTTGATCCCAGCCCTGTGTGCGGCCAGAACCTTCTCCTTGATTCCGCCCACTGCCAGCACGCTGCCACGCAAGGTGATCTCTCCTGTCATGGCCACGTCCCCGCGCACGCGACGGCCAGTGAACAGCGACACCAGCGCCACGATCATGGCCACGCCCGCCGAAGGGCCGTCCTTTGACACCGCCCCGGCCGGTACGTGCAGGTGCACGTCCAGCTTCTCGAAATCCGGGTTGAGGTTGAATTCTTCGACATGGGTGCGCACCCACGACAGGGCCGCGCGCGCCGATTCCTTCATCACGTCGCCCAGGTGGCCGGTGAGGATAAGATTGCCCTTGCCCGGCATCTGCGACGCCTCGATGAACAGGATGTCGCCGCCGGTGGGCATCCAGGCCAGACCGGTGGCCACGCCGGGCACCTCGGTCCGCTCGGCCACCTCGGAGAAGTACTTCTGCGGCCCCAAGAAATCGGCGATCTGTGCGGGGTCGAGCTTGGGCTGATAGGGCAGATTCTCTGCCACCTTGACCGCGACGCCGCGGATGACGTTGGCCACCTCGCGTTCCAGGTTGCGCACACCCGCCTCGCGCGTGTACTGCTCGATGATGGTGGTCAGACTTTCCTCGTCGAAGCTGATCTGCCGCTCGTCCAGGCCGTGTTCGGTGATCTGCTTGGGCACCAGGTGGCGCTTGGCGATCTCCAGCTTCTCCTCGCGCGTGTAGCCGGGAATCTCCAGCACTTCCATGCGATCGAGCAGCGCGGCTGGTATGGTTTCCAGCGTGTTGGCCGTGGCAATGAAGATGACGCCGGACAGGTCGAAGTTTACCTCGAGGTAGTGGTCGGAGAAGGCGTTGTTCTGCTCGGGATCCAAGACCTCGAGCAAAGCGGCCGCCGGATCGCCGCGGAAGTCTGCCCCCAACTTGTCGATCTCGTCGAGCATGAACACCGGGTTGCGTGTGCCCACGCGCCGCATGCTCTGGATGATCCGGCCGGGCAGGGCGCCGATGTACGTGCGGCGGTGGCCGCGAATCTCG
>Ga0182017_10001049_pt1 | contig 21711 bp, 19 predicted proteins | sample 712E3DmetaG_FD_120492 | JGI IMG/M metagenome (GOLD analysis project Ga0182017, IMG submission 120492) | Permafrost microbial communities from Stordalen Mire, Sweden - 712E3D metaG | ecosystem: Environmental > Terrestrial > Soil > Wetlands > Permafrost | place: Sweden: Stordalen | collected... | reverse complement strand
ATGAGCGCGGTGATCACGGCAGGATTCCGGTTGTGCATGGCAGCCCAATTCAGCGCTGTCATGCTCAACGTATCCCAGGCATTCACGTCTGCGCCAGCTTTCAGAAGTGTAGTGATCACGACGGGGTTCGGGTTGTAACCGGCGGCAGCCATGAGTGGGGTCCAACCATCGCTATCCCCGGCGTTCCCATACGCACCTTTGTCGATAGCGGCTTTGACGCGCTCAGGAGTTCCGGACTTTGCCAGCTCAAGAAAATTCACTGATTGTGGGTACGCCGAGGACAGAGAGACCATGGATGTTAGGGCCACAGCGACGAAGAGTCGCCTTGTCAATTTGCTTCCTCCGTCGCCGCTATTTTACGTTGTTTCAATCATAACGTCACGGCGGGCGCGGGTTCCGACGTTCCATTCCTGCCACGAGTCTCCAGGACTAGTAGGAAGCTCCTATGGTTGCAGGGATACTATTCGGTCGTCGCACTGACGGTGATTGGCGGCTGAGATTCGTTGGAGTTTGCCTGGACAATCAAATATCCTCTGAAACTGGGTCTGACATTGAGAGGCTTCACCTACCTCTATTCTCCAATACCGGGAGCCACATAGGGATACGTAGAGCTTGACGTAAGTCCTTCTATGCTCTATACATCCTGACAACGAGTTACACCGCCGAACAGGGCGACGGTGACTCTGCCTAGATTCACACGGTAGAAGTCACTGGTTCAAATCCAGTATCGCCCAAACAAAGCCCTCCGTCGCGCTGAAAGTGTGCTGAGATCCATTCTACCTTGGCGAACTTGCCCGCTTCCCTGATCTCCATAGAGATTTCCCCTGAGCCAGACAGCCCCTCAGCGGTCATGTTTTGGGAACCAATGAAAACTCCTTCAATCCGCTTTCCTCTGTACAGGTATACTTTCCTGCGGAATCTAGGATCCCTCGATACGCGGGCGGATAGGCGGCCGTTTGTTTGCGGGCTCAGTTGCCAGAGTCTTCGAAGCGCACAGGGTTCCGTGCATTCGATATCCCGCTGCCACTCAACTCCCATAACAAGCGGTTCGTATAACTCCCTATTGAGCCTCTTCTTTCCCCTCTCCATGCGCCCATTGTGCATGAAAAGCAGGTGCTTGTCCGGAAGCTATGCGAGCCTCAATGGGTATGACACTTGCAGAAAGGAGTCGTAACGATGCGATTGAGAGCCATTCGGATCAACAACTTCGGCTGCATCGATGGCGAAGGCTGCGAGGTTGAGATCGACAGAATAGTGGTTCTGATTGGACCCGATAATGTCGGGAAGTCCACCATTCTCGACGCATACAGGCCTTTGCCAGCACTGGTTCAGCGCAACCGCTCGGAGATTCAGGGTGTCGGCGCATCATCAAGGGTCAGGGGGAGCTCGATCGAAAACTGGCATCCCGAGTGCTCGAGGTTCTTGACGCGCATGATTCCGTCATGCTGCTTTATGATCCCGTAGCAGATGGAGAGCCCCAATCCGACATTGTCCCCTTTTCCCTTGCGGGTCGAATAGAAGGGGATGAATACATCGTTGAGGTTCGCGCTCTGGATACCAGGGCCTGTATCGGTGAACTCGATCGTCGCACAGGGCCGCCCCGTTTCGTCCGCAGTCAGAGAGGTCACGATCCTGATGTCGCCTCCGCCGGGCATGGCCTCGAAACTGTTTTTTACCAGGTTCAGGATCACTTGCTTGATCTCGTTTCGGTTGACCTTGAGCAAAATCTCCTTTTCGTCGGAATGAAAGGAGATGGAAATATCCTTGTCATGCGCGCTGTGCCGAAGCAGCCCGATGATGCTCCCTATCATCTCATTCAAGTCGGTCTCCTCGCGCCCCGTCTCAGCCGTGCCCGAAAGGGAGAGGAGGTTGCGGACGATGCCGGCGATGTAGGTGATTTCCTCGTGGAGCTCGTCGACCATGCCGTGCAGCTTCACGTCGCTGAAAGACAGCTTGATGTATTTTAGATAGTTGTAGACGCTCTCCAGGGGATTGTTGATCTCATGCGCTACACCGGCGGCGAGCAACCCGACCGAAGCGAGCTTTTCGGAAAGTATGACCTGCTTCTGGAGCTTGTCGAACTCGGAGATGTCCTCGATGATGATGATGTTGCCGATCCGCTGGCCTTCGTCGAAGATGGGGAGGGTTCTCACATTGCTGATCGTCTCGACCCTGTCGATCGTAATGGGCACCTGGTAGAACACGCCGCCCTCGTCAGAGCGGAGCGCCTCGCGGATAAGGGCAAGCACCTCGCCGTTCTCCTCCCCGAGGAGTGCCGAAAGGGGGCGATTGGAGGACGTCACGCCTTCTATATGGAAGTATTCTTTGCAAAGTTCGTTGACGATCTTTGCCCGCTCTTCCGCATCCACGACGATGAGGTTGACAGGCAGCTTCTGGAGGACCGCCTCGTAGTACTTGAGGTACTGGTTGAACTCGCGCTTGCGGTTGCCGGAGTCCTCCAGGGAATAAAGCTGCGTATAGGTCAACTGCAGCAGATTCATCTTGTCGATGTGGCCGACCTCGTCGGTCACCAGGATCTCGCCGTTCTTCACGATGCTCACCCTGTCCGCGAAGTCGTAGACGTCCTCGATGCGGTGGGTGATGAAGAGGATGGACATGCCCTCCGATCTCATTGTGTCCAGGACCCGGACCACCTTGGGCAGGTTGGTGGAAGAGAGCTTCTCGAGGGCCTCGTCCAGGATCAGGAGCTTCGGCCTCTTCTGGAGCGCAGCCAGGATCGAGATGAGCACCCTGTCGGGCAGGTTGAGATTCCTGACGACGGCGGCCGGGTCCAGGTTGAAGTCATTGAGGTTCAGGAATGTCTGGGCTCTGGCGGTGACGACTCTCTGGTTCAGCAGGCCATGCCGAGTGGTCACCTTGTCCAGGAAAAAGATGTTCTCGGCGACTGAGTAATATTCATTGAGCTGCACCTGCTGGTAGACCATCTCGATGCCCAGGCGATGGGCAGTGGGAATGCTGAGCGATTCGAGCCGCCGGCCGGCGAACTCTATTGTCCCCGCCCTGGGCCGTAGACTGCCGCTGATGATCATGCCGAGGGAGGACTTGCCCGCGCCGTGCTCGCCTACCAGGGCATGGATCCTGGAGGGATAGAGGGTAAGGTTCACGTCCTTGAGCGCAACGATCTGGCCGTAGTCGAGCGCAATGTCAGAGAGACGGAGGAGCTCGCTTCCCCCCGAGGGCCCGTGGCGGGACGGCTCAGGCGTTGAGGCCATACTTTGCCATCTTGCTGTAGAGAGTCTTGCGGCTCATGTTCAGTATATCCGCCGTCCTGGAGCGGTTGTACTTCGTGCTCTGGAGAGTCCTGACGATCAAGTCCCTCTCCATTTCCTGGCGAATATCGGCTGGCTCAGCGGCATAGCCGTCGCCCAGGAAATGAACCGGCAAATCCTCCATCTCGATACGCTCGTTCGGGGACATCGCCGTGGCGTAATTCACCACATTCTTCAGCTCGCGCACGTTGCCCGGCCAGTCGTAGGCCTGGAACCTCGCCGCCACCTCGGGCGCCAGTTCTTTCCGACGGTCGACGGCACGCTCCGCGAGGAAGTGCTCGACGAGGAGCGGGATGTCCCGCTTGCGCTCACGGAGGGGGGGCACCGAGAGGACAGCGGCGTTGAGGCGGTAGTACAGGTCCTCGCGGAAGAGATTTTTGCGGGTCAGGTCGACCAGGTCCCTGTTCGTCGCGGCGATGAACCTGACATCAACCTTGATGGTTGCGCTCCCTCCCAGTCGCCGTATCTCGTTGTTCTGCAGGGTCCGCAGTATTTTCGCCTGGATGCCGAGAGGCATGTCGCCGATCTCGTCGAGAAAGAGAGAGCTTCCGTCCGCGGTCTCGAAAAGGCCCTTGAAGGCCGAATCTGCTCCCGTGTAGGCCCCCTTCTCGTGCCCGAAAAGCTCGTTGTCCAGGAGGCTTTCGGGGAGTGCCACACAGTTGACCTTGACCATCGGCTTCGCGCTGCGGGAGGAGGCGGCGTGAATATAGTCGGCGAAAACTTCCTTGCCAGTGCCGCTCTCTCCGTCGATCAATATCGGCAGGTCCGTCACCGCCAGCTTTTCCATCTTGTTCCTGAGCGCGATCATGAGGGGGTCGCAGGTAACGACCGTCGCGGACAGCTCACGGAGCCGGCTTTTGAGATTGGTGTTCTCTTCCTGAAGCCTGGAAAACTCGAGGGCCTTCTCCACTGTCATGAGGAGCTCGTCGAAATCCATGGGCTTCTTCACGTAGTCGAAGGCGCCGAGCTTGAGGGAGAGCACGGCCGTTTCGACCGAGGCGAAGGCCGTGATCATGATCACCGGAACGGTCTTGTCGACCGCTTGCAGCCTCTTCAACAGGTCGATGCCGCTCTCCTCGCCCAGCATGATGTCGAGGAGCACGACGTTGATCCTGCCCGCCGAGAACGCGGCGAGCGCCTCCTTGCCGCTGGTGGCGATCACCGTGCGATAGCCCAGGTGCTCGAAATTCTGCGCCAGGCTTCTACAGACCTTCACCTTATCGTCGATGATAAGGATGCCTGTTCCCATTTCTCGCCACCGAATTTACCCACTTCGATTTCGCAGTGTGAGTAAAAATTACTCAAGAATTATAGAGGCCAAAAAACGTGCTGTCAATTTGTATTTCTGTCATTGACTTAAAATGCTATGATACTTTGAATTATCGAAGAGCGACGGAATCTGCGGAACATTTCCTCCCATGGCACGCTTTGTGCATTTAGTCGCGACGTCACCACCGGAAGTTTTCCGGCGAGAATCAGCAAAGGAGGAGACAGGTAATGAAAAAGACTCGGTCTCTCGTGCTCATCCTATCCATGGCCGCGATGGTATTCTCGGCCACCGCCGTCACCGCTCAGGCGAAGCAGATCAAGATCGCCATGGTGAACCTCGCGCAGAGCAGCCCGTACTTCATTGGCATGGCCGATGCGGTCAAGCAGGAAGCTGCTCACTACACCAACATCAAGGTCATCGTCACCGACGCGAAGGGCGACGCACAGAAGCTTACTTCCGACGTGGAAGATGTTCTCGCCCAGAACGTCAATGGAATCATCCTCAGCGGCGCCTGGCTCGAGTCGGCTCCCGAAGTCCTGGACGCGATCAAGAGGGCCAATGTTCCGCTGGTCCTCGTCGACAGGATGTTCACGGGCCCGAGCAGTGATCAATATACCAGCTGGGTGGGCCCGGACAATTTCTTCATTGGCCAGCAGGTCGGCGCCTATATCGCGAAGCGCCTGAAGGGCGCGGGGACCGTCGTCATCCTGAAGGGCGGGCCGGCGGACAATTCGATCGGCTACAACCGCACCAACGGCGTCCTCTCCGAGCTCAAGAAGACCAAGATCCAGACGATCGCGGCCCCGAACTACGGCGGCTGGAGCTCGGACGGGGGCTTCAAGCTCATGGAGGACATGCTCGCCAAGTACAAACAGATCGACGCCGTTTTCGCGGAGAATGACTCCATGGGCCTCGGCGCCCAGAAAGCCATCGCCGACGCCAAGCGCAGCGACAAGATCTTCATCTGCGGCGTCGACGGCGAAAAAGCGGCCCTCCAGGAGATCGCCAAGAACGGCAACTACGCCGCAAGCGGTCTCAACAGCTCCGACCAGATCGGCCGCGCCAGCTTCGCCCGCATGATGTCCATCCTCGCCGGCGCAACCGCCGAGAAGAACACAGTGATGCCTTCGCCCATCATTACGAAAGACAACGTCGCTCGATTTTATTTCCCAGAGAGTGTATTCTAGGACTTCTACGGCCCCTCGAAACGAGGGGCCGCATTTTCCCATCGGAGACCTCACATGAAAATGCTCATCGACAGCCAGTGGACCGATTCAGCCGATCGCGGGACCAGGTCGGTCCGCAACCCCGGGACCGGGGAAATCATCGACGAGGTCCCCCAGGCGACTGAGGCTGACGTCGACCGCGCCTTGAAATCGGCTGTGGAAGGCAGCGCGCGGATGCGGGCGCTGCCCGCGCACCAGCGCTCAACCGTCCTGACGCGCGCGGCGGCGGTCATTCACGCGCGAAACGAAGAGCTCGCGATGCTGTTGGCACGTGAGAACGGGAAGCCCATCGGCCAGACCCGCGCCGAGGTCGAGGTAGCGGGACGTCTGTTCAGCGGTTTCGCCGAGGAGGGCCGGCGGATGTTCGGCCGGACCATCCCGATGGACGCGGTCCCTGGCAGCGAGCGCCACTTCGCCATGACCATCAGGCAGCCTCTCGGGGTGGTTGCCGCAATCGTTCCCTTCAACTACCCCGTGGAGCTGTACGCCCACAAGGCCGCGGCTGCCCTGGCAGCCGGCAACGCGGTCATCTCGAAGCCACCCAGCGCCTGTCCCCTCACGCTCCTGAAGATCGCGGAGATCCTCGAGGCGGCGGGCCTCCCGCGCGGCGCTCACCAGATGATCACCGGCGCGGGCGAGCTGGTCGGAGAGCGTCTTGCCCGAAACCCCGTCGTGCGCCTCCTCTCCCTCACGGGCAGCACCTCTGTGGGTATCAGGCTCACTGAGCTCGGCGCGAAAAACCTCCAGAAGATTCACCTCGAGCTCGGCGGGAACGACGCCATGATCGTGTGCGCGGATGCAGACCTGCAAAAGGCGACCGATGCCGTCGTCCTCGGTCGCCTCGCCCGTGGCAATGGCCAGATCTGCTGTGCCGTCAAGCGAGTTTTCATCGATCGTCGTATCTACGCCGAGTTCTGCACGATGCTGGCCTCGAAGGCGGCACGCCTGAAGGTCGGCAACCAGCTCGACGAGGATACCGACTGCGGACCGCTGATCTCCGAAAGCGCCGCGAAGAAGGTCGAAGACTCGATTGTCGAGGCGGTGGGGGCAGGGGCGAAGGTTCTCTGCGGCGGGACTCGCCGTGGTGCATTCATCGTGCCAACGGTCCTGTCCGATGTTCCTGCCTCGGTGCCCCTGTTTCACGAAGAGACCTTCGGGCCGGTTGCCCCTCTCGCAGCTTTCTCTGGCATCGACGAGGCCATCCGGATGGCCAATGACAGTCCCTTCGGCCTGCAGGCGGCAGTCTTCACCAATGACATCTCCCAGGCAATGACCATCGCACGCCTCCTTGCGGCCGGAGGCGTGATCATCAACTGGTCCTCGGCCTTCCGCGCGGAGAATGTGCCCTTCGGGGGAACCAAGATGAGCGGGCATGGCAGGGAAGCGCTGCACGATACCTTGATCGACATGACGGAGCAGAAGGCCATCATCATCCACAATGCCTTTCCGGAAGACGCATGAACGCCGATGCATTCCTCCGGATGGAGGGCATCAACAAGAAGTACGGCGGCACGATCGCCCTGAAGGACGTGAGCCTCTCCGCTGAGCTCGGCGAGGTCCATGCCCTCGTAGGCGAAAACGGTGCCGGCAAGTCCACTCTGATGAATATCCTCTCCGGCGCCGTCGTGCCCGACTCGGGAAGCATTTCCCTGGGGCACGCGGTGGTGACGATGCGCTCTCCTCACGATGCCAATGCCCTGGGCATACGGGCCGTGCATCAGGAGTTCAGCCTTGTACCCCAGCTCTCCATCGCGGAGAACATCCTCATGGGGAAACTGCCGACTCACGGCAAGCGGCGCCTGGTGATCGACTGGCCCAGGGCCTACGAGAGGGCGCGGGGCCTTCTCGCTGAGCTGGGCTTTGCCGGCCTGGATGAGCGAACCCGCGTTTTTCGCTTGAGCGTATCGCAGCAACAGGTGGTGGAGATCGCCAAGGCCCTCGCCGAAAAGCCGAGTGTACTGATTCTCGATGAGCCATCAGCGGTCCTCTCGAAGGATGAGCTCTCTCTGCTCTTCGCCCTCATTCGGAGGCTCAGGGCGGAGAAGACCCTCATACTGTACATCTCGCACAGACTCGAGGAAGTATTCGAGATCGCCGACAGTATCACGGTCCTCAGGGACGGTGAGGTCGTCGACACGGTACGGCGCGATTCCATCGATCAAAACGACCTGATCCGCATGATGGTGGGTCGCTCTTTCGAGGAAATCTATCCCAGGCGCAGGATGAGTATCGGTGATGAAGTGCTTTCCGTCCACGGTCTCACCCGCGAGGGGGAGTTCAGCGACATCGAGTTTTCCCTGCACCGCGGCGAGGTGCTGGGCGTGTTCGGCCTCGTCGGAAGCGGGAGGACCGCCATGGCCAGGAGCATATTCGGGGCAGAGCCCCCCACCTCAGGCAGCATTGGGGTGGATGGCAGGTCACTGAAGATGCGTACTCCCAGGGATGCTGTGAGCGCCGGGATCTCTCTGGTAACGGAGGACCGCAAGCGAGACGGGCTCGTGATGACCGGCACGATTTGCGACAACGTGAGCCTGGCTTCTTTTCCCCGCATGAGCCGCGGGATATTCTTGAACCGAAAGCTGCAGGAAAAGCTCGTGCAGGGAAAGGTCAGGGAGCTCGCACTGCGGCCCCAGAAGATCGGGGCATACGTTCGGACATTGAGCGGGGGCAATCAGCAGAAGGTGATCCTCGCGAAGTGGCTGCTCTGCAATACGAAGGTCCTCCTCCTCGACGAGCCGACACGGGGCGTGGACATAGGGGCAAAGGTCGAGATCTACCATCTCATCAACGCCCTCGTCGAGGCGGGAGTAGGCGTGCTGTTTATTTCCTCGGAAATGATCGAGGTCCTGGGCATGAGCGATCGGATACTCGTCATGCGTGAGGGGCGGCTGGTGGGCAACGTCGGCCGGGAAGAAGCGAGCGAGGAGAGACTCCTTCAGCTCGCGGCGGGTGTCGCGCGCGCGGCCAGTGCAGCGGATGTCACGCCCGGCGTCATCGCAACGGAGGGGAAGGCATGAGAACGACTGCACCATTGCTCGACAGGACGAGAACGATTTTCAAGATTCGCTCATCCGACCTGATCTTCCTGGTGATCTTCGCGGTTTTGTTCCTGGTCAGCTCCCTGGTCTTGGAGACGTTCTTTACCTCCCGGAACCTCCTCAACATCTCCCGGCAGATCGTCACGAACGGCCTCATCAGCATTGGAATGCTCATCGTCATCCTCACGGGCGGTATCGACCTGTCGGTGGGTTGTACCGTGGCCCTTTGCGGCATCATGGCAACGGGGCTCCAGAGGGTGATGCCGACCCCTCTTGCGATCCTCGTCGCGCTGGGGGTCGGCCTCGTGATTGGTTTCGCAAACGGTTTCTTCATCGCCCGTTTCAAGCTTCAGCCCTTCATCGTTACCCTGGCGACGATGGGAGTCGTCCGCGGGGTGACCTACGTCTTCTCGGAGACCCCGCAGTCGCCCGTCGATCCCCTTTTCCGTTCCCTGCTGGGCGGCGGGTTCATAGGCGTCGTTCCCATCGCGCCGCTCATCATGATCGGCTTCTACTTCCTCGCCTGGTTCTTCCTCAATCGGACGATCCCCGGCAGGACCATCGGGGCGATCGGCGGCAACGTCGAGGCGGTGAGACTGGCGGGCATCAGCGTGAAGGGCCACCTCATCCTCGCCTATATGCTCTGCGGTTTCTTTGCCAGTGTCGGGGGCATCATCCTGGCCTCGAGGTTGGGTATCGCCCAGCCCAGTGTTGGAGCCGGATTCGAGCTGGACGCCATTGCCGCCGTGGTCATCGGCGGAGGCGTCATGAGTGGCGGCAGCGGCGGAGCCATCGGCACCTTCTGCGGCGTCCTCGCTCTCGGTTTCATCGACAACCTGCTGAACCAGTTCAACGTACAGTCCTACTACCAGCAGATCGTCAAAGGGCTCATCATCCTCGCGGCCGTGATCTCACGCCGAAAAAAATGACGGTGTGACGCCGAGGCAGGTCGACACGGCACAGGCGCGGTATCAGGCTCCAGGGCACGATGCCGCGGGCACTACGCCCCCGTGGACGGAGGCACTCAACGCCGCGTCGAGCGATGCGATCACGGGACCAATGTCCCTTTCGCACCCCACCGCGATCCGCAGGAGAAACCGGGGAAGCCCGAGGTCAGACACGTCGCTCAGCGGATTGGTGATTGTCTCCGTGAAGATCGCAGCAACTTGACACGCGCATCGAGCAGTGAAACCATCCGCGTATCCAGGAACTCGTTTTTTTAGAATAATTCCTCAATAACTACACAAAGCGACGACGGGGGTGATCGACGATGAAAAGCAGCGGCAATACCGTTCTGGTCACGGGCGGGGCGACTGGCATCGGCTACGCCATGGCCGAGGCCTTTTCAAAGGCGGGAAACGAGGTAATCATCTGCGGCCGCAGGGAGAAGAGGCTCCTCGAGGCGCAGGCACGTCTTCCAGGCCTGCATATACGGGTGTGCGACGTAGCCAGGGAGGCGGATCGGGCCTCCCTGGTCGAGTGGGCGACGTCCAACTTCAAGGGCCTGAACGTTCTGGTCAACAATGCAGGGATCCAGAGGGACATCGATTTCACCAGGGGGATCGCGGAATTCCTGGCCGGTGAAAACGAGATCGAGATCAACCTGGCATCGCCCATCGTCCTCTCGGGGCTTTTCATTCCCCACCTGGCCCGAAAGGACGGCGCGGCCATCGTCAACGTATCTTCGGGCCTCGGCTTCGTGCCCGCCGCAAAGATGCCCGTGTACAGTGCGACGAAGGCGGGCCTTCACGCCTTCTCGATGGCCCTCAGACATCAGCTGAAGGGACTCGGGATCAAGGTCTTCGAGGTGGTGCCACCCGCGGTCGATTCGGAGCTGAATCCGGAAGGAAGGGCGAAGCGGGGCGGCTTCAAAGTGGACCTCCAGCCAGGGGAGTTCGTGGCCGCGGTGATGAAGGGCTTCGCGGAGGACCTCTTCGAGATCGGATACGGAACGACCGAGCGATCCCTCAAGGCGTCCAGGGAAGACTTGGACAAGAGCTTCCAGCAGATGAACAGCCGCTGGTAAATGTTCGAAAGCATAAGAGGCTGACCCAGTGGCGCCGATGAGAACAGTGTAAGTGAGCAGGGCGGTCACAAGAATGTGAAGATTCCCTCTTGAGACAGGAGGATTCTATGGATACTATCGCGCTGCCTAAGCCGGACTTTGGCCGGGACATGACCGTTCAGTCGGCGCTTGAAAAGAGAAAAACGGTCCGCGAAATCAGCGAAAAGAAGCTCTCCACGCAGGCGCTGTCGAATCTTCTGTGGTCCGCCCGCGGGGTGAACCGGAAAAAAGGTCCCTTCGGCGTTCCGGGAATAACGGCCGGCTCGGCCAGCAATGCGCAGGAAATCGATCTTTATGTCGCCCTTGAGGCGGGCGTCTACCTCTACGATCCGGCTCATCACCTTCTCGCGCTGGTGGCTGTGGGAGACTTCAGGGTATTCGCGCTCGGAGAGGCCCAGGGAAAGACCGGCGCCAAGGCTCCCGTGCGCCTCATCTACGTCGTGGACGTCGATAAGTTCAGCAAGGCCGGCTTTCAGGAGCCGGGGCTGAATACTCCCGAGACGCAAAAAGCCTACTATTATATAGACACCGGCCTGATCGCGGGAAATGTGTATCTCTTCGCGGCCTCGCAGGAGCTAGCGGCATGGTTTCATAACTGCAACAAGGCGGAGCTTTCGAAAATCCTGAAATTGAGGAACGATCAGCATGTGCTCTTCGGTCAGACCGTCGGGTATCCGGAGAAGAAATAGCCCATCTGGCTCAAGACCGCTGAAGGGCGGCCGGCAAGCTTACGTTGGAGGCAAGGAGGGTGAGCCTCGCCCTGCCGAGCTGGCCTCGATGAGCGAGCAGCCAGCTTCGGATCGGCGGGCAGATAGCAGATGCCCACATGGGCTGAACGAGCACCACGAGCTTCATGCCTTCAAGCGGGACGTCCGGGTCCCCGATCGGTGTGGCTCTCTTCCTGTAGGCCTGTGCGCCGGCGCGCATGTATGCGATGAAGCCTTTCCTCCAATCGGTTTGTACGCGTATTGAAGGGTATAGCCGATCCGAGGCAGAGGTGGCCCGCCCGCGTTCCCTCCCGGGTAGTTTGCTTTCTGTGCGTTGCCGCACAGAAACGAGCTGCGGTTTTGCGTTCTTATTGAGAGTGGGAATAAGATTCGCATGACAAACCTGCTGCTCGTAATCGGCATCATCCTCCTGGTATTGTGCTCGCCCCTCGACATCGAAGCCGCAGGTAATCAGAAAATCTCCTGGAATGGATAATGGGTCGCATCATCGCAACCGTGATCCTGGTGGTCGTGCTTGCCATACTGGTTTCGCTGAACTTCGGTTTTTCAACGTCGGTCAACCTTTTCGGCAAACGGTTCGACACCGTGTCCGTCGTTGCGGTCGCGGCCTTGAGCTTCGCCGCAGGCGTCGTATATTCGTTGTTCATCTACTTCGGCATGTTCCTCCACCGCCGGGCAAAACAGGGCCTCGCCAACAGGGATCGCAGCCTCACGGAGCGCGAGCGAAAGCTGACGAAAAGGCAGACGCGCGCCGATCGTGCGCCCGACGCATCTTCCCCGCCGCGCTCCCCCCGGGACAAGCTGCAGATCGGCGGCGGGCAAAAGGCTGAGAACGGCGGGGACGGTCCTGCCCGCAGCGGCCGATCGGGCTTCGCGAAGCTCCGCGACTTTTTCAAGGCGCGGTCGTGAGAGGGCCAAGGTTATTCACCTTCCGCGCGCTACCGTGCCGAAAGGCTTCAACTCCCGTGGCTGTTATTATTGATGCTCGGACTTCAAAAGCAAAATCGCCCGTCTGAAATAAAGAGGAAATCCAATGAAGATGTACGTGTGTTCCATGGCTCTGGCGGTGGGGATCATGACGCTCACGCAGCACGTTGGATGATCGAGCACCGTTCGGGAAACTGGGGCCGCATGGTGAACGAACGGCCCGATCACTCGGCGAGACTCCGTGAAGCTCTTGAATTCCTGAACAAGGCCCATTCCGATGTCGCCAAGGAAGAAGACAACGTTTTCGCCAAGGGGATTGCGGAATCGGGCGATCGGCTGCTGCGGTCGGCCGGGAGGCTGGGCTTCTTCCGCCGGGCAGCTGCGTCCAGAGTAATGGTGCTTGTTCTTTCCAAAATTGTGATACGGCAGCAGGTGTACAGTGCGGATGGGGGGCAGGGAGGCCACCAGCTCGAAGATCTGCTGGATATTGTCGTCCACGAGCGTGAACCCCATGCTCTGTCCCCGGTGTGGCTCAGAGATGAAGCTCATCGCGCCCATCATCGATCCTCCTGAGGTACGCAGGATTCTGCGCCTCCTGCTCAAAATCGGCAGGGCTCCGCCGGGGCTCGATCCGAGCGCGCTACGGAGAAAGGCTTCGCGCAATCTACGTCCCCACTCGGGCTAGTCTCTTGCACCATGGGGAGCGGCGTTTTTCAGAGGCCAGCATTTGCCAGAGACGGCTCGCCGGGGATGCTCACTGCAGCCCGACAACCGCCCCCGCCTCCGCGCTCGCCACGTCACCCGACCAGCGGTACCGCTGCCTGAGAATCGATTGGTCTATCACTCACTCGCGGGAGGCGGAGCGTCCGCCCACCTCCCGCCCCCTTTTCAACCCTTGGTGAACGGGCCGATCAGGGGAAGCTCGAAGACGGATTTCCATCCGGGAGTGGAGGGCACTTTCAGGAACGGCTCAAGCTCCTTGGGATCCCGAAGAGTGATCTGGTCGATAGGCGGGAGCTTGCCCGATGGATAGGCGTCGAGGATCTGCTCCACCACGAGGGTCAGGTAGCGGAGGATGGCGGCGATGGGCCGCTTCGCCCACGACCCCCTCAGGAGTTCCCTTGCGCTCGATTGCCACGTGACCCTCTCCTTCGGACCAGCGGTGCGGTCGCCTCCAGGGATCGACGGAGGTGTCAAAGTGGCCTCCTGGCAGGAAGCTCGGACCGCGGGCATCCCTGACGTATTTCATGTCGATCATGTCGTGGAACATGAGAAGCGCCACGGCGGTCTCGCTCTCATCGGCGTGAATGAAGGTGGTCTCCAGGGAATCCGCGCGATCGATTGGAATGAAGAACTCGCGCAGCGCCGTCTCCAGCATCCAGAGCTGGCCGTGGTTGTTGATGATGATCTGCTTGCGGCAGCCGTGGTTCCACAGACCGAGCATCACGTGGATGAGGGTCTCGACGACGACCTCCTGCGCGACCATGACCGTGCCGGGCATGCCCAGGGGGTGGTTATTTTCTCTTCGGCGCCGCCGTGGATTCGCGCACGACCAGCCGCGTGGGGAGCAGGATCTTTCGCGTGAAATGCGACCTTCCCGCTATTGCCTGGAAGAGGGTCTCCACCGCGAGCCTGCCCATCAGCTCCTTGGGGACCTGCACTGTCGTCAGGGGCGGCATGACTTCCGCGGAGAGGGAGATGTCGTCGAAGCCCACGATGCTCATCTCCTCGGGGATGACCAGCCCCTGCTGTTTGATCGCGTCCATCGCACCGATGGCCACCATGTCGTTGTAGGCGATCACCGCTGTGGGCCGCTGGACGCCGCGCCGCCCCAGGATACGCTGCATCGCCTCGAAACCGCCTGACATCGATTCAGGGCATTCCTCCACCAGATCGGGCTCCTCGAGCAATCCATAGGCTGCCCGCGCAAGGTCGAAACCGTGCCGCCGCTCCTGGGAGGAGAGGCTATCGATGGTCCCCGAGATGTAGGCAACGCGCCTGTGGCCAAGCTCGGCAAGATGCTTTGCCGCCCTCATGATGCCATCGACGTTGTCCACCAGGATGGCGTCGATGTCCTCCGTGGGCACCGCGTAGTCCACGAGAATGACGGGGATGCGCTGCGAGCGCAGGCGCAGGAGAAAGTCGCGATCGTATGTTCCCACGATCACGACGCCGGCCAGATCGTTGAACCTGAGATGGAGCCGATCGAGGGGCACCTCGCCTCGGGGGATGGCGCTGAACTGGAAAACGTACCTGCGCACCGCCGCCTCTTTCTCCGCGGCGGATATGATGTTCGTATAAAAGAGGCTGGAGAGATTGAACAACTCCGTGTCGATGAGGAACGCCACCGTGCGGCCGATCTTCCGCCGCGGCTGGTATCCCAGGCGTTCCGCGGTCTGCATGATCGAGCGGCGCACCTCCTCGGAGACGCTGTCCTCGGATCCAGAAAGAACGCGCGACACGGTGGCGATGCTGACTCCCTGCGCCCCGGCGATCTCCCTCATTGTGACAGCCATAGTGGATTCCTTTCGGCCGGGCCGGGCTTTCTCAGGGCTCGACGACGACCTTGAGCGCAAGCTGCTTCCTTAACAGCTCGATCCCCTTGTGAATATCTGCAAGGGGAATGCGGTGAGTCACGACCACCTCCAGGGGCAGCTCGCCGCTTTCCAGGATCCGCGCGACCCGCGAAAAGCTGAATCGACCGATGAACCCTCCGCGGATGGTCAGCTCCTTCTTGATGATGTCCTTCATCGGCACCTTCGGCTCGACCAGCTCGTCGTGACCGAACTGGAGCACCGTCCCGCCGAACCTGGCCAGCTGCATCGCGGTTACCAGGAGGGGTCCCACTGCTTCGACCACGAAATCGGCCCCGTCGCCGGTCTCCTCCCTGACCACCTTGGCAAGATCCTCCTTCGTCGGGTCGACCACCCGCGTGGCCCCGCACTTCTGCGCCCGTTCGCGCCGGAACGCGGAAGGCTCGCTGACGATCAGGCGCGATGCCCCCGCCGCCTTCAACACCGCTGTGAAAATGCACCCGATCGGGCCCGCCCCCAGCACGACCACCGCGTCCCCCGGTTTCACTCCGAGCTTTCCCACCGAGTGTAGCACGCAGGCAAGGGGCTCGGCGAGGGCGGCCAGATGCGTGGGCACCCGTGTGCGCAGCTTGTACAGCCCGTAAAAGGGCACCCGCACGTGCGTGGCAAATCCCCCGTCGGAAAAGATCCCGATCGTGCCGGGATGTCCTGGCTCTCCTGAGGAGGCGATCAGAGTGGAGCACTGATCGGGATAGCCATCGCGGCAATACGAGCACTGTCCGCAGCCGGGGTGCGGGTCTACAAGAACCTGATCGCCGGGCGAAAACTCGCGCACCCCGGAGCCCACCTCCACAACCTCGCCGGTGAACTCGTGACCCTGGATGATGCCCAGCCGCGCCGGGTGCGCCGGCGGCACCTGGAGGATGTGCAGGTCCGTCCCGCAGATCCCCACGCCTTGCACCCGCAGCAGCACATCGGTGGCTTTGACTATCTTCGGCTCGGGACGCTCCGTGAGCACCAGCCGTCCATTTCCCTCGAATACCGCAGCACGCATCGTGCCTCCTTTCGCCCCATTTGCGGCGCCTACCCGACGATGGGTTTCACTTTCTTCACGAACTCCTCCGCCTTGCGCGCGATCTCCTCGTCAGTGGAGAGCACGGTGATCCCGAAGTTCGCTCCGATCCCCGGATCCACCACGCCGACGCTCAGGTTCACCGCGCGGCAGAGTATGGCGTCGGTCTTGGTGAGCATGTTCTTCCTGTTGGGACGCCGCCCCTGCTCATCCTGCCAGGAAAGTATCTGCTCCATGTGGTTGTACACGTGCCAGCCGCTGTCTGCCACGGTCTTCACGTTCAGCGCCGCGGCCACTTTGCGCGTCGCCGCCTCATCGGGGAAGAGAACCGTGAGCATGGTGGCGATTTCCCCGGGATCGTTGATCGTGCGATAGCCCATGTTGCGGATCCCGCCTGCCACGATGGCTTCCTTGAACTTGCGCTTCTTATCCCGCAGAAGTGCAAGGATGGTATCCAGCTTGCGCAGCTGCGCCAGACCCACCGCGCCGGTGAGCTCGTTGATGCGCAGGTTGATCCCCACCAGGGATCGAGCGCCGATCTCAAGGCCCATGCGAAGCGGCTTGTGTCCCTGGTCGTGGTAGCCGAAGGCCCGTTCGTACAGCTCGTCACTATCGGTGGTCACCATACCCGCATCCCCCGTGGTGATGGTCTTGTTGATGTTCAGGGAGAAAGCGTTGATGGCTCCGTAGGAGCCGGTCATCTTTCCTTTGTAGCTGGCCCCCAGGGACTGGCAGGCGTCCTCCAGCACCGGGATCTTGTGCTTCCTGGCAACGGCCATGATGCGCTCGATGTCACTCGGGTTGCCCAGCATGTGCACCGGCATGATCGCCTTGGTGCGCTTGGATATCCTGCCCTCGATGTCCGAAGGGTCCATCGTCAGCGATTCATCGACCTCCGCGAGAATCGGTGTGCCGCCTATGGCGATGACCGCCGAGATCGAGGCAACGAAGGTGTAGCCGGGCACGATAACTTCGTCGCCCCTGCCCACGCCCAGGGCCACGAGGGCCGCCATAATGGAGCTTGTTCCGCCGTTGGTCGCAAGAGCGTGCTTGACCCCGATTTTCTTCGCGAACTCCTGCTCCAGGGTAACGACCTTGTGCTTGAACCGTGGATCGCTCTCCTGCCCGTAGCGGGAAAGGTACCCTGTCTCAAGAACGTCGAGCACTTCTTTGCGCTCTTCGTCACCAAAAAGATAGGCTCCAGGACCAGGCATGACGAAACCTCCTCGATGAAAGAATCTGGGTGAGGACGCAGAAAAGTGTCTGCGGCCGGGCCGCATCTTATATGCAATGTAAATTACTGTCAAGAAATAGTGTAAAAAAAGATGATTTGACAATTTAATTGCATTTTATTTGACAGCAAACTATACCTATGATAATGTAGGTTTGAAATACGACCGACGCCACGCATGGGACGCCAATCTGAGCAAAGAGAGGAGGTGATCTTCATTTCATTCACTTCTGTGTATTACGGTCGAGCAGATCCCTGATATTTTAACTACCTAAGGAGGAAAGATGAAAAAGCTTTTCACCATTCTATTTGTTCTCGCTGTCGTTGCAGCGAGTGCTTTCGCCGCGCCGAAAGAAATTGTGTTCATGGACAGTCAGTCCGGCGCCAATTTTCAACAGTGGTGGCAGACAATAGCGCTGCCGGCGGCCGAGGACTTCCTGGGCGTCAAGATCAAGTATGTCGTGGGAAGTGATGCGGAGATCATCGAGCGCATGAAAGCCTGGAAAGCGGGCCAGGGCGATATCACCGTGTTGTTCCCCAAGTCGACCGCCCTGTTCATCAAGACAAGCCAGGTTCAGCTTGAGAACCTTACGACGGCCAAAGTCCCGAACATGGCCAAGATCGACCCCGTTCTTCAGACGTCCACGGAAGGGGTCCCCGTAGCGAACAAAGGGGCCGCGTATTGGTTCAGCACCTACGCCCTCATCTACGACTCCAACTACGTCAAGAATCCGCCGAAATCCTGGCAGGAGTTCTACGATCGGCGCGCAGAGTGGAAGGGGCATATTGGCTTTATACGGCCCGATGCGAAGTCCAGCGGGGGCTGGCGACAGCCTTTTGCATTCTTGAACGCCTTCACCGATTTCTCCAAGAAGTTCGACCCGAATGCGGCGGATTTCCAGGCTGCCTGGGCCAGGCTCAAGGATTTCTACACCTATTGTCAACTGCCGCTTGCTGCTGAACCGACCAACGCATTCGAGAACTTCAACGCCGGCGACACGTGGATCACAGTGTACGCCATGGACTACTCGCTGTGGTCAGCGCGGCAGGGAACCATGCCGCCGACAACCAAGGCAATGTTCCTGGATCCGGGCATCGATGCTGGCGGGCAGGCATACCTGGTGGTTCCGGCGAACATCCCCGAGGAAAACAAGCAGATCGCCTACAAGCTGATCAACTACCTGCTTTCCGATGACCAGCAGAGCCGGCTTGTCAGCACGATGTGGCAATACAACAGCACAATGATCAACGACAAGGTGCCCGGCATCGTGTGGGAGCAGATCCCGAAGATCGAAGTTGCCAAAAAGGCGGCAATTCCGCCTGAGCGTGTCAACGCAGACGCCATCGCGTACATCAAAAAGAACGCCGTCAATATCATCCCGAAATAGGCGTAGGACAATCACCAGCTGAGAGGGGCCGTCCGTGAAAGGGCGGCCCCCCTTGCGGAGAAAAGGCATGAGGCATTTGCGTTCACAACGCCGTGAATGGTTGACGACACTATTGCTTCTGTTGCCTGGTTTCGCTGTTTTTTTGGGGCTTTTCGTGTACCCATTCATCATCACGATAGTCCTCAGCCTGCGTCCGGAAGGGCAGACGACGGGCTGGACGCTCGAGTATTACACCAGCTTCCTCGCAAGCGAGCACGGGCGGCAGGTCATCGTCCTGACCTTCTTCCTGGCCATCGCCACCACGCTGTTCTCCGTGCTGTTGAGCGTGCCCCTGGCGCTTGTCCTGCGCCGAAAACTGAGGGGACACCGCTTTTTCCGCGCGGTACCGCTGATTCCGCTGGTGGTGCCGGGGTTGATCGGCGCGTTGGGACTGCTGCTCGTTTTCGGAAGCCGGGGCTGGTTCAACCTGTTCATCCGTGATGTGCTGCCGTTCATCCACGGACCCATTGCCGTCAACTATACCATCTCCGGCCTGACCCTGTTTTACGTGTGGCTCTATTTCCCCTATACCCTGCTGACGACGCTCTCCACTCTGGAGGGCCTGGACCCCGGCATCGAAGAGGCCGCGCAGGTCTCAGGGGCAAACCCATGGAAGGTGCTTCGCCACGTCGTGCTGCCGCTCATCATGCCGGGGATCCTGTCGGGATCAGTGCTGACCTTCATGAACGCCTTCGGAGCGTTCAGCATCCCTCTGGTGGCGGGGGGAAACTACCGCCCGCTGTCGGTGGACGTGTACAAACAGATCCAGCTTTTCGTTCCCGCGCACTGGTCACAGGCCTGCGCCATCGCCGTCATCATGGGCGTGCTGCAAGTGGTCTTCCTGACGTTTTACATGCGGGTCCTCCGCGGGAGAAAGGTGAAGTAGCCGTGGTACGGACCTATGCCCGCGGGTTGTGGAACGGCCGAATGATCCTTACGTACACGTTGCTCGTGTGCCTCTCCATTTTCATCTTCTCCCCCTTCGTGCTCATCATGATCAAATCGATCGGCAAGGATTGGTTCGGCAAGCTGTGGCTGCCGCCCACGCTGACCCTGGACTGGTACAAGTGGGCCATCAACGTGGCTCGGCTGCCCGAGGTGATGAAGAATACGATCATCGTCACCGAGCTTGCCGTGGCAATGAGCACGATCGTCGGTATTTTTTCCGGCTGGGCATTCGGCCGCAGGCACCTCCCCGGCAAGGAATTGCTGATGTCCATGATCCTGCTGCCCCGCATGATTCCACCTATCACGTATGCCCTGGGGATTGCGCGCATCTTCTATGGGCTGAACCTCGTGAACACTCACTTCGGGATCGCCCTGGCGCACGTGACCCTCTGCGCCCCGTACGCGATTCTCGTGATGTCCGCAACCTTCGAGGGCCTCGACGAGCGGATGCTGGAAGCGGCCAGCGTCTGCGGCGCCAATCCGCTGCGCACGTTCTTCCACGTCACCCTTCCCCAGATCATGCCCGGAATACTTTCCTCGATGATTTTCACCTTCACGACGTCTTACAATGAGTTCACCCTGACGCTGATGACGTACGGTGCGGATACCCTCACTCTGCCCATCCGCACCTACCTGGCTGTCGGAGAAGGGTATTGGGAGGTCACCAGCGCCATGTCCGTCATCATGGTTCTCCCCTCCCTGCTGATCCTGTTCCTCATTCAGAGACAGGTGAAACCGGAACAACTGGTGGGAGGCTTCAAGGGATTATGAGCGAATGGATGATCGAGCTGAAGGGTACAACCAAGCGCTATGGCACGCTCGTTGCCAACGACCATATCGATTTGCAGATCCCGCGGGGGGAATTGCTGACCCTCCTGGGCCCGAGCGGCTGCGGCAAGACCACGGCCATGCGCTGCATCACCGGCCATCAGCATCCCGACGAAGGGCAGGTACTGATCGATGGGCAGGACGTCACCGACCTTCCCACGCACAGGCGGGATCTCGGCATGGTCTTTCAGAACTTCGCCTTGTTCCCCCATATGACCGTATATGACAACGTGGATTTTCCTCTGATGATCCGCACCCTTCCTCACGACGAGCGCCGGCAGCGGGTCACGGAAGCGCTGCGGCTGGTGCGCATGGACGAGCTGGGCGATCGGTATCCCCGGCAGCTTTCCGGCGGGCAGCAGCAGCGCGTCGGCCTGGCCCGGGCGTTGGTCTACCGACCGCGCGTCCTCCTGCTCGACGAGCCCCTGTCGAATCTGGACGCCAAGCTGCGCGAGGAAATGCGCTTCGAGATCAAGGAGCTGGTCACGCAGCTGCACATGACCGCCGTCTACGTCACTCACGACCAGGGGGAAGCCCTGGCGTTGTCCGACCGGGTGGCGGTCATGAACGTCGGACGCATACAGCAAATCGGAACGCCTCGCGATATTTTCGAGCGGCCGAATTCGCTCTTCGTCGCGGACTTCATCGGGCTGTCCGATTTCATAGAGGCCCGGGTGGACGCCGTGGAGGGGAACAGCACCTGGGTGGCCGTCAAAGGGCTTCGGGTGCGCGTCGAGACCGAGGAGCGGCTTCGGATCGGCCAGGAGGTGACCCTGTTCATCCGCCCGAACAGGGTGGAGCTATTGGAAAAGGGAGCGCCTGCCGGCGAAAACGTCCTGGAGGCCCGGGTGCAGAAGCTGACCTACCTCGGCGACAACATCGATTACCGCGTGGTCCTGCCCGGCGATTGGGAGATACGCGTGCAGACCAACGGTCAGCAATACCTTCCGGCCGGCTCGTCGATCAAGGTAAGGCTGCCGCCGAAGCACTGTCATGTCATTGCGGAGCAGAAATAACGCCCAGGATGGACTGCATGTTCGCCCGTGCCTCGGCCAGGTGGTCATCGAATTCGGTCAGAATTTCAAGGATGAGATCGTCCCGGTAATCGGGCAGGCGCGCAAAGACCT
>Ga0182017_10001048_pt1 | contig 21714 bp, 17 predicted proteins | sample 712E3DmetaG_FD_120492 | JGI IMG/M metagenome (GOLD analysis project Ga0182017, IMG submission 120492) | Permafrost microbial communities from Stordalen Mire, Sweden - 712E3D metaG | ecosystem: Environmental > Terrestrial > Soil > Wetlands > Permafrost | place: Sweden: Stordalen | collected... | reverse complement strand
TTTGTCGTAAGATCGCCATGCTGTTCGTTCTTCGGTTTCTCGAAAACCAGAGGAAGAGAGTGTTCATACGGCAGCGCTTTCATCGCATTGCCTATTATTTCCGTCAGATATCGCTTCATGCAGTCTTATTTCGCTTTTTCTGTTTTCCTTTTTCTTGCAGCAGACACGGCAGGCTTTTTCCTCGCCGTAGATGTACGCTTAGAAGCTTCCGGCATTGCAAGATCATCCAAAATGTCCGTTCTTTTTGCATCGCTCCAAAGACGATCAAGATTATAAAACGATCTTGATTCTTTATGGAACACATGTGCAACAACATCGACATAATCCAAAATCACCCACGTCAGACCATGATATCCTTCGTGATGGTAGAGCGAAACCCCTTGATCTTCCATCCCGCCGCGGATTGCATCAGCAATGGCACGCACTTGTGTATCAGAATCTGCGGAACAAATGACGAAATAATCCGTGGCATTAGACAGCTTCTTAAGATCCAAGAGAACAACATTGCTTCCTTTTATTGAAAGCATAAGCTGCGCAATGTTTTTCGCCAGGGTTTTTGACGTCAAAGCATTCTCCTTTGAATGAGTTTAATACGGTTTGAGTTTATTGATATCATTACCCAGCACAAGGGAAACATCGACCATAAGCTCGGCAGCCTGCTTTGCATAAATCTTCGTCTTTTGGATACCGATGCATTCTGCAACTTTCCGCGAAACATCCCGATTGACGGTATGATCGACAACATAAGAATAATCGACCTGACGTCCTGCAACGCGATGATACTCCACCACATCAAATCCGTTTTCTCTCAACTGGTCTATAATATGCTCCGCCAGTTTTTGATTTCCACTTGCATCAACCACTTCTATCTCGACTGCACTTTTGGAATCGATAATTCCCTGAGTATGGTCTTTCTTCTGGACAGCGGCAGGTATTTTTATTGCAGCAAAATATAAAAGGACTGCGCCGAGCACCAATAAGATGGTCAAGAATATTTTCCCGCGCAGAAATGAATGGTTCTTCTTTTTCTGTTTCTCAGCCCGTGCAGATTGATCTGAATAATGATTCAGACGTTTCTTCATCAGTTAAAACGATCAGCGGGCATACTTGACAAAAAATTATCCGAATAATTTCGCAAGTTCATTCTGAGTTTCGCTCCATCAAGTTGTCTATAAAGAAATCGCTGCAGTCATTTCCAAGCAAGTCCGGCAATCTCCGGTACTGAAGTTGAATGTGGACATTATCGGACAGTTTGTAATTGATTTCCGCCCGTGTCAGCGAAAGACCGGAAACATTCTTCGAAAAAGCCTCTCCCATGGAATTGTACGGAGAATCAATAAGACTTATATCGCACCGAAACGACAACGGATCACTGATCTGGTACAGAAGACTGTTCGTATATGACGCAAGCGAATACCCTCTGTCGCCGAACGTTGCATAACTGAAGGAGATACTCTGCCTCATAAAAAGCCGGTTCGGATCAAACCACCCGAACATGAGGCCGTTCGTACTTGGCGTGAGAAACGATGAAGAAGCCGGTTGATTCTGTTCAAGATCGGATTTACGCTGTGCGAAAGAAATAGATATCGCTGCCGCAAAAAGAAAGATAAGAATTTGAGTTTTTTTCTTTGTAACCATTACTGTGGAATTAAAATACCGAAAACTGTAAAAATTGTCAAGCAAAGGATTGGCTCTTTTCGGGCAGCTTTTACATTCATTAAAATAACTGGTTTTTACACCGGATTTTAATCCCCTTCTGCAGCCGCGGTCGATTTAACCTTCTGGAGCGCTGCCCCGAAGGTGCTTTATATAGTGAACCGGCATATATTTGATTTTGTCAGTGCACCAGCGCTTTTCCAAGAGGAATAAGAATTCTTACGGTGGTTCCTTTCCCAACTTCGCTGGTTATTTTAATTTTGCCTTCATGTGCATCGATAATAAGTTTACAAATCGCCAGACCGAGCCCTGTTCCCTTTTGCCGGATCAAACCTGCCGTGGAGAGTTGTTTGTACCGGTCAAAAACATGCGGCAATTCCTCTTTTGGAATTCCAACACCGGAATCCGAAACGGCGATCTGAATCATAGGCCCGGCGGCTCCATCTTCCAAAACGGCATCTTCTGAAAATCCCGCAGAAACGGTAATCGTACCTCCCTCCGGAGTAAACTTCAATGCATTGCCCACGATATTCATCAATGCTTGTTCCATTTTCGCACCGTCGATAATAACTTGCGGCAAATTTTGAGCTATATGCTTTTTTATCGTAATATTTTTTTGCCGGCATTGTATGACCATCTGCTGAAGTACGTCGTTCACTACATTGACGATCTGTTGAGGCAGTTTCTGCAGCGGCACATTGCCCGATTCATATTTCGAAAGATCGAGGATGTCATTAATAAGGTTCAGCATAGTACTGGAGGAATTCAGCGCTGAACCCGCGATCATCTTTAAATCATCGGAAAGAAACTTCATATTCTCGTCTTCCAGCAGAAGTTCTAAGAAAGACTTAATGATCAAAATCGGATTCCGCATGTCATGCACGAGCATGGCCATAAAATCAGCTTTGATGCGCACCAATTCGGCCTCTGCCCGCCGTATGCGAATCAGCATTCGGGTGCGAACCAGCAATTCTTCAGTATCTATCGGCTTCGTGAGATAAAGATCTGCTCCCAATTGCAGTCCCTTTTCGATGCTGACCGGGTCTTTTTTTTGCGCAGTCAGCAATATTACGGGAATTTTCGCGGTTAGTTCGTCTTCACGCAGCCGTTTCAGGGTCTCAAAGCCGTCCATTCCGGGCATTTGAATATCGAGAAGAATGACATCCGGGTTCTGCTCGCGTGCAATATCGAGACATTCAAAGCCGCTTGCCGCTCTCAGCATTCTTATCGGTTTCCGCCTCAAGGCGAACTCAAGCAAATCAAGATTGTCTTGAGTATCGTCGACCACAAGAATGGTCGGATTCAGATTTTCATTTTCTTCTCCCATAAGCCTCCTCTATATTCATGAATCGATGAACCATCGTAGAAAGATCAATCGACGGCAGATCGCCCTTGCGAATAAAGTCTACGATATGTGTATTTAATATATCCATATCTTCTTTTTTCACATCCGCTCCGGAAAGAATAACAACCGGGATAGATTGCAAATTCACATCCTGCTGCAGCCTGCGAACGACTTCGAATCCGTTCATCTCCGGCATGATCAGATCGAGAAAAATCAAAGACGGCACGAATGTCTTTAATATTTCCAGACCTTCTTTGCCGTTCTCTGCAATACGAATGTCATGATAATCCTTCCCGAGCAATTGTTTGATGAAAAGAGCAAAGTCTTCATTGTCGTCGATAATCAGTATCGATTTCCCGGACGAAGAGCAATAGTGTCTTACTACTTCGAGAAGCTGCTTCGCTTCGGTCGGCTTTGTAATAAAATCGACGGCCCCCAGTGAAAGTGCCTGCGGTTTATTGTCAACAATCGAATGTATAATGACCGGAATATCTTTTGTTTCATCGTGTTGTTTAAGCTCACGAAGCACTTGCCAGCCGTCTTTCTGCGGCATCATGATATCCAATGTAATCAGCGCCGGTCTCTGCTGTATGGCCCTCTGGATGCCTTCCTCGCCGCTCAAGGCGAGCTCGACTGCATATCCCTCCGGAACAAGATATTTTTTTAGAATTTCTAAAACATCCGGATCGTCATCGATGCAAAGGATGTGAACGCCATTTTCCGATTTTATATCCTTCCTCGTCCCGGTAATTGCCTCCTGCCGCGGTATTCTGGCTGTTGCACTGCTTGTGGTTTCCCGGTTTTCCTTTTTCTCAACGTATATCTGCGGCACGGTCAATGTAAATGTCGTGCCCTGCCCGACAATGCTCTCCACGTTAAGATCGCCGCCCAGTATCCTTGCCAGACGCCTGGCAATAGCTAATCCGAGTCCCGTGCCCTTATACTTCCGTGTGTTGCTGCTATCGACCTGTTGAAATTCCTTAAATATCAATTCCAGGTTTTTCTTTTCGATTCCGATTCCGGTATCACGGACGGCAAATGCAACAAAATCATCTTTGTCGAAAACACGGATGGTAATTCCGCCGGTTTCCGTGAATTTTACAGCGTTACTTAACAAGTTCGTTAATATCTGTCCTACTTTGACAGTATCCGTCGTCAGCGTCGCAACTGTGGTCGTCGATTCTACTGCATACATCAAATTTTTCGCCTTCAGCATCGGCTCGACCGTCATCAGACTATTAGACACAACAGACTGAATATCTTCCGTTTCCACATTGATGGTCATGCGCCCGGCTTCGATCTTGGAAAGATCCAGAATATCGTTAATCAACTGCAGCAGATGTTTTCCGTTTTTCAATACTTTTTCAATCGCCATACGCTGATCCGATGTCAGCGGTTCTGCATTTTCTGCAAGAAGAACGGAGCTGAACCCTATAATGGAATTCATCGGTGTTCGCAATTCATGCGACATGCTTGCAAGAAAATCAGACTTGACGCGGTATGCATCCTGCAATTCCGAATTCTTTGCATTGAGTTCTTCATTCCGCTGCGCTATTTCCAGAGATAATTCCCGCGCAGAATCATCGTTCACTGCATTGGTAATTGCCACAGCCAGCTGCGGGATGGAGTTATTTAAAATCTCCATCTCAAAGCCTTCGAATTCGTTCATGGATCCGAGAACAAGAACTCCCAAGAGCTGATCCTGGAAAAGAACCGGCTGAGCAATGATGGTTTTCGGAACAACACCCATAATCCCTGTGTCGATGATATAAGGTGAAGACGGCGGTATGTCATGAATTTCGATCGCCTTTTTATCAACGGCACATTGACCCGGCAGGCCTTCCCCGAACTTTAAGTTTTTTAGATTCCTATTCGCCAATCCGTACGTTGCAATAAGATCGAGAGCATCCTTCTTTTTATTCACAAGATACAATGCTCCGACTGAAGAATGCGTATGCGAACATAGCAGCTGCAAGCTCTTCACCGGCACTTCTTCCAATCCCTTCAAATTGTTCAGCGTTGTGACCAATTCCGAATAGGCTCCTAAACGGGTATAGTTTTCCCCAAGCATTTTAGACATCTGGTTAAAAACGTTGGCAAGCTCCCCGAGTTCATCAGAACGGTGAAGGTTGATTTGACTGTACTTGCCCGCCATGATATCTTCTGCGCCTCGACGAACGAGCCGAACGGGTTTCGTTATAGAACTCGTCAGGAACAAACCGAGCGCAATCGCAAAAACGGCAAACAGAACATTGACCAGCGTGACAAAGAAAGTCAGATCACGGCTCAGCTTTTGGGCCCGTTCAATATTATAAGGCTGCGCTCGAAGTTTGGCGCTGTAAAAAGCCTGTATGCTGCGCCGGGCATTCTCCAGATACTGTCCTCTCTGATCGAGTTCATAAATATCCTGCATTTCTTTTTGGAAATCTTCCGGTTTCAAAGTCTTATCGCTCATTGCGACCGTTCGAGTGCCGACATTTTCTATCCAGGAAAAAAATAAATCATGAACATCGCGTATTATCCGAAGCGTTACGGTATCTTTTACTTTCTCCTGAATGTCTGTGACGGCAAGCGCAAAATCGCGGACTTTTTGCGAATAAGCAGTCCGTGCTTCCGGCGATTTTGTATAAGCGCACTTCAAAGCAAGAGAGGGCACATCATCGAGAGTGGAACGCATCTGCTCAATATAGGCAAGTGTTCTTAAATCGGAGGAAGAGACATCGAAACGTTCTTGAATCTGATTGATAATGGTCAATGTCAGCAGGGTCATTGCCGTTAGAATTGCAAGCAGCAATGCAAAATTTGCGAAGACTTTCCAGTATAAGCGAGATTTTAACATAACGGCCTCTTTCGGGGGTAGTTTTTTTTTATTTAACCTGTTTCTTTTGCACAAACTTTTTATGAAAAGCGAAGCCGATACATGGAATCAGCTTCGCTTCTTCCTCATGTAAAAGAATTTTAAAAGCCTTCAAATTCATTCTCACCGAATACATCAATGTGCTGCCTGAATAATAGCGGAAAAAGAATCTGCTTTCAAACATGCACCTCCGACAAGAGCCCCGTCAATATCAGGTTGATGCAATAATTCCTTTGCATTGTCCGGCTTTACGCTTCCGCCGTATTGAATTATAATTTTCTCGGCAACTGCCTGACCGTATAATTCCGCAGTAATCGTTCTGATCCGCTTATGTACTTCCTGAGCTTGCGCGGGAGTTGCAACTTTGCCTGTTCCGATTGCCCACACCGGCTCATACGCAATGATGATCCGTTCCGCATCGGAAGCCGGAATACCGGCGAGTCCTCCTTTGACCTGCGTTGTCACGACCTGATCCGTCACATTCTTTTCCCTCTCTGCCAGGGTCTCACCGACGCAAAGAATCGGAATCAATCCTTCTGCAAATGCTTTTTTCACTTTTGAATTGATAAAACTGTCGGTCTCGGCAAAATACTGCCGTCGTTCCGAATGTCCGAGAATAACGTATGTGCAGCCTGCCGACTTCAGCATGAGGGGAGAGATTTCGCCTGTGAACGCCCCTTCATTCTCAGAATACATATTTTGCGCACCGAGTTCAAACTGCGTACCCGCCAGCAAACTCTTGGCTAACGCCAGCGATGTAAACGGAGGGCATAGGACAGCCTTAACGTTTCCGGGAATCGAAGGACATTTCGCTTTCAATCCCTCGATAAGCTCCGCCGTTCCGGCGGCATCCTTGTTCATTTTCCAATTTCCAGCAATTATTTTTTCTCTCATATCAGATGCTCTCTTTCAAATTATGTTTTTAGTGATCGTTGAAACTCCGTAATGCTTTATACCAGTTTCTTTTTCAAAAGTTCGTTTACAATTTTCGGATTGGCTTTCCCCTTCATCGCTTTCATTGTCTCCCCGACAAAGAAACCGAAGACCTGCGTCTTGCCGCTCTTATAAGCCTCGACCTGACCGCTTTGTTTGACAAGAATTTCGTCGATGACTTTTTCCAGCAGAGCCGGATCGCTGACCTGAACAAGACCCAATCTTTTAATAATTTCCTCCGGCGACTCCCGTGTGCGAATCATTTCTTCAAATACATCTTTTGCGATTTTTCCGCTGATCGTCCCGTCGAGAATTGCATCTATCAGTGCGGAAAGATTTTTCGGTGAAATCGGAAAATCGTTCAGGGATCCCTGCCGCTCATGCTGAACACGCAGCACATCTCCCATCGTCCAGTTGCTCGCCATTTTGTATGAATCTGTTTTCTTCGTTTTCAATCCGCTGACGACGCCTTCAAAATAATCCGACAGGCCGCGCTCCGCCGTTAAAACATCCGCATCGTACCTGGGCAGCTGAAATTCATTGATGTACCGATTGCGCCTCATATCGGGCAATTCCGGCAGCAACGTACTCACATCATCGATCCATTTCTCCGATATGATTACCGGAACAAGGTCGGGATCAGGAAAATACCGATAATCGTGCGCCTCCTCTTTGCTGCGCATTGGAAGACAGATTCCTTCGGACGAATCCCAGAGCATCGTCTGCTGAATGATCTTTTCGCCCCTCTCCAGAGCATCGATCTGGCGGCTGATTTCATACTCGATCGCTTTTTCGACAAACCGGAAGGAGTTCATATTCTTTACTTCCACCTTCGTTCCGAGTTTCGTCTCCCCTTTTTTCCGGACCGAAACGTTTGCATCGCAGCGTAAGCTTCCTTCCTCCATATTACCGTCACAAATGCCGAGATACGTGGCTATCTGTCGTATTTTGATCAGATAAAACGCAGCTTCCTGCGGCGAGCGGATATCGGGTTCGCTGACAATTTCCATAAGCGGGACGCCGCATCGATTGACGTCCACAAATGTGTCGATATCGAGATCGTGTATGGATTTCCCTGCATCTTCTTCAATATGGATACGCGTTAAGCCGACCCTCTTGACGGTTCCATCCGGCAGTTCGACGTCCACGAAACCGTTTTGGCATTGCGGCTCTTCGTATTGCGATATTTGATACCCTTTCGGCAGATCAGGATAGAAATAATTTTTCCGCGCAAATACGGATTTCGGAGCAATCGTACAATGCGTCGCCAATCCCATACGGATTGTAAAATCAACGACCTGTTTATTCAACACAGGCAAAACGCCGGGCATACCGAGACAAACCGGACATACATTTGAATTCGGGTTGTTCCCGAATTTTGTCGAACAGGAACAAAAGGCTTTGGATTGTGTCAGCAGCTGCGCATGAACTTCCAGCCCGATGACCGGTTCGTAAATTTCATTCCATGACATAGAGTGAGTGTTTTTATATATACAAAAAATTATAATTCCGCAATCGCCTGCGTCACTTGTTCCGCAGCATCCTGCAGATCGCGGGCGACGAGAAATCGTAGACCCGATTTCTGCAAAATTTCTGCAGCAAGCTCGGCATTGGTTCCGGCAAGCCGTATGACGATCGGTATTTGAACTTCCACATTCTTCGCAGCTTCGACAACACCCTCTGCCACGCGGTCGCAGCGCACGATGCCTCCGAAGATATTAATCAGAATAGCTTTTACATTCGGATCTTTGAGAATAATTTTGAAGCCTGCCTCGACCGTCTGCGCATTTGCGCCGCCGCCAACATCTAAAAAATTGGCCGGCATGCCTCCTGCAATTTTAATGATATCCATCGTCGCCATTGCAAGTCCGGCGCCGTTGACCATGCAGCCTACATTCCCGTCTAACTTAATATAATTAAGATTTGATGCAGATGCTTCTACTTCAAAAGAATCTTCTTCTTCAATGTCGCGCAGAGACTCGTATTCCGGATGGCGAAAGAGCGCATTATCCTCGAAATTCATTTTCGCATCTAATGCCAGGACATGACCTTCCTCCGTAAGAACAAGCGGGTTGATTTCAGCAAGCGATGCATCCGAAGCATCGTATGCTCTCGATAAAGCGAGGAGAAATTTTACGCCGTTTTTCAAGGCTTCTCCGGCAAGTCCCAGCCCGAAACATAAGCGGCGCGCTTGGAATGTTTGAAAACCCAGCATGGGATCGATATATTCTTTCAATATTTTTTCCGGCGTCTCTGCCGCCACCTTTTCGATTTCCACGCCCCCTTCTGTCGACGCCATAACAACATTTTGCGATCTCTGCCGGTCCAGTGTTATGCCGACATACATTTCTTTTGCAATGGCAATTCCCTGCTCGACAAGCAGCCTGCGAACAATACGTCCTTCAGGCCCGGTCTGGTGAGTGACTAACCGCATACCCAGAATTTCTCCGGCTTTTTCCCGCACATCTTCCGGAGAATCTGCCAGTTTTACGCCCCCGCCTTTTCCGCGCCCTCCGGCATGAATTTGTGCTTTCACAACCCATCGGCTGCCGCCGATTTTTTCAGCCGCTTTCACGGCTTCACCGATCGAAAAAGCAACCTCCCCTTTCGGAATAGCCACGCCGTATTTTCTTATTATTTCCTTTGCCTGATATTCATGAATTTTCATAAAGTCTCTATAACTCCTCTATCTATTTTGAAAAAATCGTTTCTACTGATTCCTTATCAGACACCTTGCGAAGGTGGGGACCTTCGCAAGGTGTCACAGGGGAGATTGCCCGCTCTTCCATTCTTCGATTGCGGAGATCGCTTCAAAATATTCCGGAATCGGTACAAAGACTTTTGCCGGTTTATTGATATTGCTTCGGGAAATAGGAGAGTCACCGCCGCCGTCCCAGACAAAGCCAATCGAGTTAAAATTCTGTCCGAGCACCTTATGTCCGGAAGACTCAAGAATCGATTTAATCAATTCTGATTCACTAATCTCCGTCGATTGATAGACGAGCGCCCAGTCCTGTTGAACTTCTATCTCTGCATGTTCGGAGCAAAACACCTTGTTTTGGCGTTTCACGCAGCATTCAGGGCACATCACTTTATGACAGATAATGCAAACACCGGAGGCCTGGCGCGGCGCATGCCGTTCACAAACGGAATTCTCCGTTTCCCGAAAGATGATGCCGCAGTGAGGGCAATAATCGCTGTCTTCCGTGATTTCTTCCGAACAACTTGAACAATTGATGTATTCAGGCATTTGTCTCCATCTGCACTTGCTTCCGTTTCGACTATTTGATTTTTTCCGAAATCGACTTTGCCTGCAGGAAAAGCAAAAGATAGTCGCGCCCGCCCGCTTTGGAATCCGTTCCGCTCATATTGAAACCGCCGAACGGATGCACGCCGACCAAAGCTCCGGTTATTTTTCGATTCACATAAAAATTTCCGACATGGAAAAGCCGTTTTGCTTTTTCCGCGTTTTTCCTATTCTTCGTCCAGATCCCGCCGGTCAGACCGAACTCCGTATTGTTTGCAATGGCAAGAGCATCGTCGAAATCTTTCGCCTTGAGGACGGCCAGCACGGGACCGAAAATTTCTTCCTGTGCGATCGTTCCGTGCGGGACGACGTCTGCAATAATAGTCGGTTCAATAAAATATCCGCCTCCGGCAGCTTTTTTTCCCCCGGTCATAAGCCGGCCCCCTTCAGCAATTCCTTTTTGAATGTAAGAAAGTATTTTTTCCTCAGAGGATTTATTTACAACAGGTCCGATATTATTCGACGGGTTGTCCGAAATACCGACTTTAAGATTCTTCGTTTTTTCAATCAGAAGATTCAGGAACCTGTCATAGATCGGTTCGACTGCGATTGCACGGGATGCCGCCGAACATTTCTGTCCCTGAAATCCGAAAGCGGAGACTATCGTCGCTTGCGCGGCAGCATTCAAATCTGTTTTTTCATCGATGATGACGGCATCTTTACCGCCCATCTCGGCAACCACGCGCTTGAGCCAGTGCTGGCCGGGCTGAACGCGGGCGGCAAGTTCATTGATATGCATGCCCACTTCTTTCGACCCGGTAAAAGAAACAAACCTCGTCTTCGGATGCGCCACGAGCAGATCGCCGATCGTACTGCCGGAACCGGTCACGAAATTAATCACACCATCCGGGAGACCGGCTTCACGCATCAACTGGAAAAACATCCATCCGGTCAGAGGAGAATCACTCGATGGTTTCAGCACCACCGTATTGCCTGCCACGACCGCCGCTGAGGTCATTCCTGCAAGTATGGCCAGTGCAAAATTCCACGGAGGAAGAATCACGCCGACGCCGAGCGGTATATAGATCAATTCGTTTTTTTCAGAAGGAATCTTCGTCACCGGCTGCTTTGCAGCATATCGAAGCATCTCACGCGCATAAAATTCCAAAAAATCTATAGCCTCCGCTGTATCGGCGTCCGCTTCCGGCCATGTCTTGCCGACCTCTTCTATCATTACCGCGCTGAATTCATGCTTTCGTCGTCGCATCAACTTTGCGGCTTTCAATAAATAACCCGACCGCTTCCTCGGATCAACCCATTTCCATTCTTCGAATTTCGCGGCTGCAGTCTCAATAGCTCTGTTCGATAGTTCATGATCCGCTTTTGAGAAAAGACCGACCAATTCTTCAGGTCTGGACGGATTGATCGAGGGGAATGTCTCTTCTGTAAAAATTTCCTGATTTCCGATAACCAACGGATATGTTTTTCCAAGTCCCGCCTTGATCACGGCAAGCGCTCGTTCCATGTCTTTTTTGTTTTTCGGCTTCGAAAAATCCGTCAACGGCTCATTTTTAAATATCGTCGGAGGCATGTTCTTCCTTTCAAAATATCGATATTTCTTCATTGACGGAACTTAAACATTTTTTTTGACATTTGCCCTCTCCTTTTGCAAAGTTATCGGTCATTGGTCATTGATATTGATTACGGCATTTTTCCTTATATTAAAGGCATTCTTGAATTGCCAATAACGGTGCATAATGAAATCTGTCACAGAACTGAAAAACAGGTACGTAGAAAAACGCGAAGCTCTTATGGAACTCCACCGGTCCGGCGCCGGAGGGATAAAAATTTCACTGGCGCTGGCCGATCGTATGGATTGGCTGCTCAGATCGCTTTTTACAACGCTCATCGCGGAACAGCAGGCCCCTCTTGCGATCGTTGCACTCGGCGGGTATGGAAGAAACGAACTCTGTTTCGCTTCCGATGCGGACATCCTTTTTCTTATTGCCGACGAGAACACAAAATCGACCGGCGCGCTCGCAGCGAAAGATTTTCTTCATCTTCTCCTCGATATCGGAGTGGATGTCGGTCATAGTTTCCGCACCATTCAGGAATGTATAGACATTACCAAGACAGCAATCGAACCTATGATGTCGCTTATGGAAGCACGGCTTGTCTGCGGAAATATTTTTGTATTCAAAGAATTTCAAAAACAGATGCGCATTCTTATTCAGGAACGAAATCCGGAGGAATTCATTCGACTGCTTTCCGGACTACAGGATGCGCGGCATGCGAAATACGGCAGCTCCGTCAAACTGCTCGAACCGAATCTTAAAAACAGCGCCGGCGGCCTTCGGGATCTTCACACCGTTCTCTGGCTGCTGTATGGTACCGGCTACTGCGACATTCCGGATCACATCGACAAGACGACTGCAATTTCGACATTGCTTTTTTCTCCCGCGATACTCTATATTTTCACACGGGCATTCTCGCGTCAAATATTGACCGCCTTCGATTTTATTCTTCGTGTACGCAATGAAATGCATTTACAATCGGGTTCGATTCATGATATTCTTGAATTCAGTTTTCAGAGACAGGTGGCTGAGGGACTGCATTATAAAACGACGGCCAAACGGACGAACGTAGAACATTTTATGCAGGACTATCATTCTGCCGCAAAAACAATCGCACGTTTTTCTTCCAGAATTCTGGAATGGGCAAAAGATGAATGGAAATTAGAGAAACACTCGACGGCGATCCGCGCGCTCAACAAAGATTACTTTATACGCTCAAAAAAATTATATCTTCACGCACACTCAGGGCGCATTTCGACAACCATGATCCTCGATGGATACATTGCATGCTGCCGGCTCGATTTGCGCTTTTCGTTCGAGCTGGAAGACACCATTTACCGCACCGCTTCGAAATTAAAGCCGATGCGGACGAAAGAAGAAGCTGTTCTCTTTCGGACGCTCCTCAACCAGGAGCACGGAGTCGCCCGGTCATTCCGCTCGATGGCTGACCTTGGGATCCTCGAACGATGGATCCCGGAATGGAAACCGATGGTGTCGTTCTTTCAGCATAACCAATATCATTTTTATACCGCCGATGAGCACACTCTCCTGGTCATCGCTGCTGCTGAGGCGCTCACTTCTTCCACCGCCCAGTTCGGCGCTGTCATGCGTCAATTGCCGGGCAGGGACATCCTCTATCTGTCCTGTCTCATTCATGATATCGCTAAGCCGCTGCATATCGGCAAACATGAAATCACCGGAGTTAAAATTGCCAAACAGATACTCGACCGCCTGCAGTACGGCGACATACTTGCCGATGTAAGTTTTTTGGTGCGGCATCATCTTTCCATGGAGCAGGTTGCATTTCGCCGCAATCTCAATGATACGCTTACGATCATGCAATACTCATCGATGTTCAAGGACTCGAGCCTTCTTTCCTATTTGTATGTGCTCACCTATGCGGATCTTTCGGCCGTCAACCGCTCCGTACTCACACAATGGAAAGAAACATTATTAACGGAACTGTACATAAAGACAAAACGTATTCTCGACCAGCACCTGACGGAGGAAGAACTGCAGAGGCAATCCATAGAGCAGAATGCCGATCGTATGACTCATGTTATAGAGAAACTCCGGCCGGATTTCGATGAATCGGAAATCCATTCGCATCTGCAGCGAATCGAAGAATTCGGATACTTTACACTTTTTTCTCCTGAAGAAATCGGAAAACATATTACTGCCATACGCGCGCTCGATTCCGTTGCAGTCCTTTTTAACAACACGGAAAAATTCACCGAAGTGACCGTACTCGCCCCGGATGCGCCGTATGCTCTGTCAAAATTTTGCGGCGTCCTAACGGCCAACGATGCCAACATTTTCGACGCGCAGATTATCACGCGGACAGACGGAATTATTATCGATAAATTCCGGGTCGTCGATTTCTTCTCAAAGGCAGCATTACCGGAACATGTATGTCAAAAAATTGCGAAAGAGCTTCTCGATGTCATGCGCGGAACGACCGTCATCTCCAGCCTGCTGGAAAGGCACAGGGCAAAGTGGAAACGTCGTATTCAGCCGCCGAATCCGAACATCCGGCATGACGTTGCATTCGAAGAGCATCCGAACTTCACGCTTATCGATATCTATGCAGCTGACACGCTCGGGTTTCTTCATAAAATTACGACGGCTATTTCAGAGGTCGGACTTAATATTTCTTTTGCAAAAATTGCAACGCGCGTCGACGGTATTGTCGATTCTTTTTATGTTCTGGATGGATCCGGAAAAAAGATAACCGATCCGGAAAAGCTCGAACTGATACGGCAGGTTCTTCTTAAAAGCATAAACGATTTTTTGGAATCTGAATGAGTCAAATAAGAAAATCAACCTTGTCAAGGATTGAACCCTTGACAAGGTTGGTATCGAGGCATGTATGAGCAACGAACAAGCAATTGGAGTATTCGACTCCGGAATCGGCGGCATGACCGTCGTCCGGGCATTATTGCAGGATTTGCCGCATGAGAACATCGTCTACTTCGGCGATACGGCACGTGTTCCGTACGGCCCCAAATCTCCTCAGGTTGTTCGGGAATATGCTCTTCAGGATACGGAGATATTGCTGCAGCACAACGTGAAAATGATCGTCGTCGCGTGCAACACCGTCTCTGCGGTTGCGCTTGATGTGGTTCAAAAGCGGGCAAAAATTCCTGTCATCGGCGTTATTCTTCCCGGAGCAGAAGCGGCTGTACAGATATCCAGGAAAAAACGAATCGGCGTTATCGGAACGGTCGGCACAATCGCGAGCAACGCCTATACAACCGCTATCCATCATATTGATGCCAGTGTTAAGGTTTTCGGACAGCCCTGTCCGTTATTTGTTCCGCTTGCGGAAGAAGGATGGATCGATCACAAAGCGACCGAACTGATTGCGAAAGAATATCTCTTTCCGCTGACTTTGGAAAAAATAGATACACTGGTACTGGGCTGCACGCATTACCCGCTCCTTTTATCGACTATTGCAAAGGCCATTCCATCCGGTGTGACCATGATCGATTCCGGAAAAGCCACGGCAGCAGTGGTGAAACAACTATTAGAAAAAGAAGGATTGAAAAACGACAGCACCCTGAAACCGAACCTGCAATTTTTTGTCAGCGATCTTCCGCATAAATTTGCGGAAGTCGGTGAAAGGTTTTTGGGAACAAAGCTGGGAAGAGTGCAGAGAGTGACGGTGAACGGTTAACAGCAAACGATGAACTGTGAAGAGAATAACTAAAGAACCAAATAACAACCGACTAAGAACTGCAGCCGGAAGCCGGAAAATGTTATTCCGTATGAACGGAATTCAAATTTGAGACTGGTTAAAGAATGACCAAGAACTTCGCACGGCAGCACGTTATTAGAGTCTTCGTCCCTGCTGCACCATATCCCTTACAATATCGGTCAGACGCCGGAAGTCGATCTTCCCGCTTCCCATTTTGGGTAATTCCTGCATGACAATAAATTGTTTCGGCAAGGAAATCTGAGGCAATTCTTCTCCCATCGTTTTCAAAATTTTCTTTTCGTTAATATTCTGCGTCACAACAGCGATGATCTTAGCTCCCTTAATGGGATCCGGAACTTCCACGACACAGCAGGATGTATCTGTCGGCAGAAGCCGTTCCAGCACATTCTCGATACGCGTCAAGGAGACCATTTCACCGCCGATCTTCACGAAACGCTTGAGTCTCCCCACATGCCAGAGAAATCCCTCCGGGTCCATGTAACCCATATCGCCGGTATCGTACCAACCGTGACGGAGACACAACGACGTCGATTCAAAGTCATCGAAGTATCCCTTCATGACATTGTCCCCCTTGACCAGAATTCTCCCGACCTCACCTGTGGCGCTTTCTTCACCGGTTTCATAGTTTTCAATCCGAACACGGACATTGAACACAGGCCTTCCTACGCTTCCGGGTTGGTTTGACCCGGGTGTATTGACGCTGATAACCGGACTTGTTTCCGTGCATCCATATCCTTCCAGCAGAACGATATTATGTTTTCGCATGTACTCATTGCGCAGTGAATCCGGAGTTTTATCGGCGCCTGTCATCATAATTCGGCAAGATATAAAATCACCCGGTTCCGACTTTCTTAAATAACCGGACATAAAAGAAGGGGTCCCGACAACAAATGTAATTTTTTCCTCTCGAATGATATCGCATATTGTTTTAAAATCCAGCGGATTGGCGTACGTGACAATCTTCATGCCGTATGACAGGGGAAGCCAAAAATTTGCGGTCAGTCCGAATACATGGAAAAGCGGAAGATTGGCAAGAAAAACATCTTCAGACGAAAAGTCAAATGCTTTGGAAATTCCTTCAAGATTTGCAGATATATTGCGATGTGACAATTGAACGGCTTTAGGATCTTTTTCACTTCCGCTTGTAAAAAGAATGACGACATTATCATCTTCATTCCCTTGAGGAATTTTTTTCATCAGCCGTTCCAGCGGAAGTTTTGACCAGATGGCCGCTTTAATTTTATCGATAAAGCCGATGCTTTCCAAAATATCTTCGAGGAAAACCATACCCGGAACTCTTGGACAGTTGATTTTTTCGAGGAGAGCTTTTGAAGTAATGATCGTCTTAAAACCGCACTTCTTTTGAGCGTATTCGGCATTCTGCGCAGCTCCGGTGGAATAATTGACCATTACGGGAACGCGCCCGCTCAGCAGCGCTCCTAAAATAGCAAGAGAACAACCGATCGATGTAGGAACCATGATGCCCACGAGACCTTCATCGTATTTTTTCATCTTCTCCGATAAGATGAGCGCAGCAATCAAGGCTTTCCCATACGTCTGACCCCCTCCGGTCGTTCTATCGACAAAAGCGAGATTGCTTTCATACTTCTTTGCTATTTGGACAAACATATGATGAAGTAGCATAACAATTCCTTTGAGTGTAAAATCTTTGCTGCTATGGCTTGCTGTCGTCCACGCGCATGGACAGACGTCTGTGCATGTTAAGTGAATTATCTCTTTTAACAATTCAAGATAGATGAGTTTCGTGAGAACGGCAAGAAAAAATATAAGTCAAATATCATCCTTTTGTGAATGACGATACGTGCAAATTTATGCAAGAAAAAACAGGTAGACACCCGCAAGCAATGTTCCGGCGGCGGAAAGCTCGAAAGCGACCGCAGGCCCGAACATATACCATATCCATCCGGTCGCAGAACTTGCCAGCAGCGTACTCAAACTTTGCAAGCCGGAATAGAATCCTATTGCCGTCGACACTTCGCTTTTCGTCACGAGATTGGAAATCCACGCCTTGGCGATCCCTTCCGTTGCAGCGGCATACAATCCATAAAGCAAAAACAAAAAGACCATTATGATGATTGTATGCGCAAAACCGATTCCGGCATAAACAACGGCAAAGATCAATAATCCGAAGATATACACAGATTTCAATCCGAATCTATCCCCCGCCATACCGAATGGATACGAAGCAAGAACAAAGACGAAGTTATAAAATATATACAATGCAATCACCGCCTGATCGGACATTCCGCGCGATCGAACCATCAGAAGAAGAAACATATCCGAGCTGTTAAATAAAGCAAAGAGAAGCAATCCGGCAGCGACAGTCCGGTATTTGCGCGGAGCAGTTTTCCAATATCGAAGAAAGGAAAAAAATCCGTTTCCGGTTTCATTCGCCGATGCCGGAAAAATGTTCTCTTTGATAAAAAAGGTCATCCCCACAGCAGCCAACCCCGGAACGATTGCAATCAGAAAAAGAGCCTGGTATTGCCCCGGAGAGAATGATAGAAAGAGGAGCGCCAGCAAAGGACCGAGAGCAGCGCCGAGCGTATCGAAAGCACGGTGGAAGCCGAACACACGGCCTTTATACTCCGGCGTTGATTCTGCGGAAAGCATTGCATCGCGTGCACCGGTCCTGATTCCCTTTCCCATCCGGTCGCATGTTCTCATGCAAAAGACCCAGAGAGGCGACGTGCTTAAAATCATCAATGGCTTTGCAGCTGCGCTGAGGGAATATCCTATCTGGACGAATGGTTTCCTTTTCCCTCGACAGTCCGAGAGCTTTCCAAAATATCCTTTGCTCAGACCGGCGGTTGCTTCTGCGATCCCTTCCAGCATGCCGATAAGTGCCACTGAAAAACCAATGCTTGTAAGATACATCGGCATTACCGGATAGAGCATTTCACTTGCCACGTCCGTAAACAGGCTAATGAAGGAAAGAATCCAAATTGTTCGGGTTAAAAATTTCATTTTCTTATCCTCGGATTCATACTATATACTGAAACTAAAAAATAAATCAAAATGTTCTTATATATATGACATACAAAGACGGGACACATTATGAGAAAAATAAATTTTTGCATCCTGATCAGTTCCATTTTCTTTCTGCAATGCAATCATACGGATTCGATGAATAAGAATATGCCTTTTATCACACAAAATAATGCCGCACTCGATACGGCGACCTTCGCCGGCGGATGTTTTTGGTGCATGCAAGAAGCCTTTGAAGAATTGGCTGGAGTTCAAAAAGTAGTTTCCGGATATTCCGGCGGTACTGTCGCAAATCCGACCTATGAACAAGTCTGTTCCGGCGAAACAGGGCATCTGGAATCCATACAGATTACATTTGATCCGGACATAATAAGTTATGCAGAATTACTCGACATTTTCTGGCGGCAGATCGATCCGACAGATCCGGGAGGTTCGTTCCATGATCGGGGTTCTCAATACTGTTCTGCAATTTTCTACCATAGCGATTCTCAGCGCAAATGGGCTGAAAGCTCAAAGAACCGCATCGAAGATTTAAAAATATTCGATCGGCCGATCGTTACCGGCATTCGGCCTTTTGAAAAATTTTATGCAGCAGAAGAATATCACCAGCAATTCTGCAAGAAAAGTCCCGTCCGCTATTACAGCTACCGGAGCGCATCGGGACGGGATGCCTTTGTGCAGTCTGTCTGGGGAGATGTCGGCATAGGCAAATATAAAAAACCGTCTCCTGAACAGCTTAAAAAGAAATTAACCGGCATGCAGTATGCAGTCTCAGCCCAGTGCGGCACCGAGCCTGCGTTCAACAACGAATACTGGAACAACCATCAGGAAGGCATTTATGTGGACATTGCATCAGGCGAGCCGCTTTTTAGTTCAACGGATAAATTCGAATCCGGCTCCGGCTGGCCGAGTTTTACCAAACCCATCGATGCACGGCATATTGTCAAAGAAAGAGATTCTTCCATGGCTATGGAACGCATTGAAGTCCGGAGTAAATCGGGCGATTCGCACCTCGGCCATGTTTTCAGCGACGGCCCCGAGCAGACTCATTTGCGGTATTGCATCAATTCCGCATCGCTGAAATTCATTCCGAAAATGGAAATGGAAAAGGAAGGATACGGATATTTGTTGTGGCTCTTTAAATAAATACCTGCAATTCTTGTTTTCCCGCAACTTTTTTTCTATTAACGCATACCCGTTCAATATTGACATTCTGTGCAGCTGTGTCTATATTGATGCATTAATAAACGGATGAACAAGAATTCCACCTAATCTTCACACCTATGAAGGAGTCGAATCACATGAAATATTTTTTTGCGGTTCCGAAAGCCGTCATTCTGACCGCCGCTCTCTTCCTTGTTTTAGGACAGAATATGCATGCCCAAACCAAACCGATAGAACCGGCCAATATGGACACGACCGTCAAACCATGCGATGATTTTTTCCGCTATGTAAACGGCAATTGGCTCAAGAAGAATCCAATCCCTGCGGCTTACAATCAATGGGGAAGCTTCACTATCCTGCAAGAAAATAACGGCGAAGTTCTGCACGCGATTCTCGAAGATGCAAAAAACGATGCAGCGGCTCCTGCCGGAAGCAACAAGCGTAAGATAGGCGATTTCTATGCGAGCGGTATGGATTCCGCAGCCATCGAAGCTTTGGGATGGAAACCGATTGCGGAAGACCTTCAACGCGTCGATGCCGTAAAAGATGAGGCCGGCCTCAAAACGGCAATCACATATCTCTATTCCAAAACATATCCCATTTTATTCGGGTTCGGTTCGGAACAGGATCCAAAAAACAGTGTAGAAGTCATCGGCGAATTGCACCAGGCCGGGCTCGGATTGCCGGAACGGAATTATTATTTTGCCGAAGACCCCCGTTCTAAAACCATTCGTGAAGAGTATGTCAAACACATTGCGGCGATGTTCGTGCTTATCGGTCAGGACGAAGCGGCTGCTTCAAAGGCTGCAGAATCGGTTTTTGCATTTGAAACTCGTATGGCCAAAGCCTCCCGCCCCCTTGTCGATCTTCGCGACCCGGAAAAAAACTACAATAAGATGACACAGGAACAACTTGCATCGCTCTCCCCTTCTATGGACTGGAAACGCTTCTTTGTAGATATCGGATGGAAAAATCCCGGTGTGGTCGATGTCGGTCAGCCTGAATTTATCAAAGAAGTCGGCAGCATGCTCGACAGTGCATCCATTGCCGATTGGAAAAATTACCTTCGATGGAAGATCGTCAGCGCTGCCGCTTTTGAACTCAGTTCTCCCTTCGTTGCGGAAAGCTTTCACTTCAACAGCACGATCCTGAGCGGGGTCAAAGAGATGCAGCCGCGGTGGAAACGCGTTCGCAGCGTTATCGACCGTCTTATTGGTGAAGCTCTGGGCGAAGTGTACGTGGCAAAAGCATTTCCTCCGGAAGCCAAAGCGCGCGCCCTGGATATGATCAAGAATATCAAGGAAGCGCTGGGACAGCATATCAATGCTCTGCCATGGATGGACAATGCAACGAAAAAGGCTGCATTGAAAAAACTCGATGCGATTATGATCAAGATCGGGTATCCGGATAAGTGGCGGGATTATTCTACATTGACAATTGATCGAACATCTTACGCGGGGAATTTGACACGCGCTTCGAAATTCCTCTATCAGTTTGAAATCGACAAAATCGGCAAACCGGTCGATAGAACGGAATGGGGTATGACGCCTCCGACTGTCAATGCATATTATAACCCATCGATGAATGAGATCGTCTTCCCCGCCGGAATTTTGCAGCCTCCTTTCTTCGATTTCACGGCAGACGATGCAGTAAATTACGGAGGCATCGGTGTTGTTATCGGACATGAAATTTCCCATGGTTTCGACGACGAGGGAAGCAAATTCGACGCTGAAGGAAACCTGAAAGAATGGTGGAGTCCGGAAACCCGCAAACAATTCGACGAACGTACGGGTACTCTGGCAGATCAATTCGACAGGTTCATGCCTATCGATTCACTCCATATCAATGGAAAAGCGACACTCGGTGAAAATATCGGCGATCTCGGCGGTCTTGCGATATCTTATACTGCATTACAAAACTCGTTGAAAGGTAAAAAGACAGCATTGATCGATGGATTCACGCCGGATCAAAGGTTTTACATTTCCTTTGCACAAATATGGCGAAGAAATGTCCGCCCGGAACAGCTCCGCAGGCAGTTAAAAACCGATGTGCACTCGCCGGCTGAATATCGCGTGAACGGTTCGCTTCCCAACCTTCAAACATTCTTCGATGCTTTCGGCGGCGATTCCAGCAGCGCGATGTACCTCGCTCCTGCGAAACGCGCATTGATCTGGAATTTACCGTAACGGTTTCCTATTATTCATGAAAGCC